>Ga0114973_10000018_pt1 | contig 99805 bp, 150 predicted proteins | sample M_140807_MF_Meta_FD_87025 | JGI IMG/M metagenome (GOLD analysis project Ga0114973, IMG submission 87025) | Freshwater microbial communities from Lake Montjoie, Canada to study carbon cycling - M_140807_MF_MetaG | ecosystem: Environmental > Aquatic > Freshwater > Lake | place: Lake Montjoie... | reverse complement strand
TATTGTCTGGATGTATAGTTATTAATGGGTGGTTGTTCATCCACGGCATTACTATCTGTATATCGCTAGACTTGTTGAATTTGTTGGCGTATCGAATACGATAACCACGGTCATAAAGAGTACGTTCATACTTTTTACGGCCATTGGCTAAGTAATCTTGCCAATCAGCATACGTCTTATCTGCGTAGTAATACATTAGGTTGCCTCCGCTGTTTCGAATAAGCCTGCATAACAAGCTACATCCTTTGGGTCCTCCATGTCAACATATTGAAGTTCTATGACACGTTCGCGGTCTCGTTCGAGTGTTTGTGTTGGGTCATCATCTGTATACCATACAGATGTGAGAGATATCACAGTTGAGGTAGGCTTCAGCATCTTGAGGGCAAACCCCAAGCCATCCATCAACCCACTGTAATAAGCGCGAGCATTCTGTTGTTCAACTCCGTGGAGTTCAGCATGCTCTTCGAGTATCTGCTGTTCAATAGCAGCTATTACTTTTTTCTTACGCATTGATTAACTCCTGTAACTTTTCAGGATCAAATGCAGGTGCGATGTTGGATGCTTGGTAAACCTTGCCAGTCTTCCAATGTGGAATTGACTTGTGGTTCCAACGTCCTCCTGCTTTCTTCCAAGCCTCACGCTTAGCATCGTTCTCTGGACTGCGTCCATTGACGTGTGTGAAGTTGGTTTTAGGTGGTTGAGCAGGGCCTGGGTTCTTCTTCCATGCCTTGCCATTTTTACGGGCATCATTACTCCCGCTTGATTTCTTTATTGCCATTTATCTATCCTTCCGGCATAGATTAATCGAAGTAGATATTTTCTACTACGCTGTGTAGCGTATCAATGCCATCATTCCATAGCATGACCGCCTCCTTACGAGTCAACCCATGAAATAACTGGGCTTCAAGTAAGAATAGTAATTGTTTGGTGCGCTTGTCAATACCTGTTGCTGTGTCCATGTTGTTCCTTTCAGGGTATGAAAAATGAGCAGTTTAGCCTTGTCATGCTCAGGACAGGAGTTCTTTTACCTCAGGAAGAACTTTAGAAACCAACCGGCATTACCCGTTATTAAATTGTTATCGAAGGTATCTAAAGAAAGCACTCTTCATTGATACCTTGATGTCTGTATCTGTGCAGCCCTTGAACATAGCGATAGCGTTCTCAATTTCTTCCAGAGGTTTAACCTTTTGGTTGTAATTAGTCTGGTCGTAATCAGGACGTGTTTCTCTTGTGCCTTCAGGTGATGGTCCAATAGCCTCAGTCATAACAGATGTATCCACTTCAATTTGAATATGGGTAGTATCTCTGTGATAATTGCGGTTATGAACATCAGTATCATCATCAATCAATGACGCTGCGTTCTTTTTGAACCAAGCACGGGCTTTTTTATCCCATGCTTTTTGCTTTGCGGGGAGTTTGCTTGCTGCATCTTCCCACTCTGCTATCTCTTTATTCATGCGGTCACGAGTTGCCTCTAACTGCTTGATAAGAGATTTGGTGTTGTATGTAACTGATGCGGTAGTTGATGTACTCACGTCAGTCCCTTCTCTTGTACGTGGACACACCTCCGGCTGGGGGTATGTGTTTGTTTGTGTTGGTGCATGTTTTAGAGACCACATGCTCTGTGTCTTTTGACTGGCACCATATATTTTTTTCGGTAAGCAGATATAGACCAGTATCGTGATACACCCACGAAGTTGTATCGAGGATAAAGGGTCCGGCCAGTGGGGTCGATTGCATCTAATTGCGTAGGCAGTCAGCCATTGCGTTCGAAGTCTTAGCACACTCCATCCCTAATCAGATCTGAATGTCCGATGGTGTTCCTTGGATTGTCTATACAATCCAGTATGAGCAGGACCATCCTGCCCATACTGCATCGTATAGAAAGATAAAGGACCGGAGGAGAGTACCCTCACACTCTCAACTCCGGCCCCTTGCCTAGCGAACGGGCTAGGCTTTCTCGCTAGGTTGTACGCCAAAAGTACCAACTACATGGCGTGCTACCTCTAAATATATTTCTGCGTTAGAAAATAAATCTTCGGGGTGATACAACTCATCAGGCTTACACCCCCAGTTGTGCTTGAGATACTCTTTGAGTCCCGGCACTAACTTATCTACAAACTCACCCGGTGTCATGTATCCATGAGCACGCAGGTCTTTCTTGTCTTGTTTATCTGAACGACCAGCCATTGCAATACTCCGCTTCTGTCTTGGGATGCCACTTGGTTACTGTTGCCTCTGGTATACGCATGAACTTGGTAAACTCATGAGCACAGGTATGACACAGCATAAATGAGAGCGGGTTATCCGCACCCACAGCATAGATGTTGTCTACGAACATCATGTAGCCACCATCTAGGGATAGTTCTAAGGCCACAGGTATATCTGAGTCCATAGAATTAGGTATGTGCCTAAAGACTTGAGGGTCTTGACACCTGTAACATTCAACGATAGTAGTGCTAGAGATTCCAGATGATGCCATGTGGATCTTGCTCCTTTGCTTTAGTAATGCAGGCTTTGCAGGTCTCTCCTGTTGGCCTTGCACTTTCATAGTCGAAGTTACTCAATTTGATTTTATTGTCACATACTGCATACCACCAAGTATCGGGGCTGATGACAATCTCCATGTCTGTACCACCATCATCTGGGTCATACAAATGATTACTTGCCATTGATAACCCTATCTCTTAGAAGTTGCTGAGACTTGAGTGTGTATACATCTATCTGTAACTGAATAATAACTGGGCGCAATGCATCTATTGATGCTCGTAATGCTTCCAGTTCTTTCTCCATGTCTTTAGGCACTTAGTTTCCTTTCTGCTTGATGTGACATAGCGGATACAAAGCCTATGCCATAGTATTCCTTGCCACCCCAGATGCCATACAGCCCCGGTGTGGTCTCAGCGTATGTACGACACGCTGAAAGCAATGGGCAAGCCTTGCACATAGCAAAGGCTAGCTTCTTATTTGGATCAGCCTTACCAACAGGGAAGAATATCTCCCTGTCAGTATGAGCACACAACTGTTCACCATTCATTTCAAACATTTACTGCCTCCATTCTGGATCTTGTTGGTCAATCTTGTATTGCGTATTAACTAACAGGACGAACACGCCTGTTGCTATTAGAACTACACCTACTGCCATTACAATGAACACATCTCCCCCTCTCTCAGCAATTCAACTGCCAATCTTTCGGGGGATTTTTCGCGGGTCAACTTTGTAACTACACGCTTTACATAGTGTGTAGAGGAGAAGGTAAAGACTTGACCATTACATGATGTAGTTATCTTGATCGTGCTTCGTTCGTATGTGGCTGTGTCAATCATTTGTGTGCCTCAGCCACAGCAATACCCAAAGGCGTAGGTGTAAAGATAGCCTCTAGGTTTTCATTATAGGAAACAGAGATAAGACCTTTCATCAGCAAAGACTTGAGGGTCTCATCTAGTTCTTCTTCATCCATTTCTTACCTGCTTTCTACTCCATAAGGAGTGAGAGATACATAGGGAAAGCCGACATACACGCTACACAGGCAAATGAACGCCTTACGAGCCTCAGTCTGTCGTCCTATGTATCTTCCACAACCTGTGGATAAATAAAAAAAGGGCAAAATTTTTTGGGGATTACTGGCGACCTGAACTCTTACCATTCTTAAGGTCATCACTATCAGAGAGAACAAAGGCAAAGCCTTGCTTAGGCATAAGGATAAGACGGAACTCATCTTGTATAGTTTGCCTAGCCTCTGCACTGCCACAAGATAGACAGGTGTGCCTACCTATGTCCCATCTAGCCTGAGATACAGGCTGTCCGCAGTTGATACATTCCATAACTATCCCTTCTTGTATAGTGGTGTAGGCACATAAGGAATGTGCTCATCTATCATTACAACATAGCCCCTAGAGGCTAAGTGTTTAACGTAGCAATCCCAACAAGAGATGTAGCCATCATCATAGACAGCCTTACCTGTGGGGATAGGGTTCTTACAATCTGGGCACATTACTTGCAAGTAGAGCAATAGTTAGTTGCTCTGATGTTCTTTATGTGCATTGTGTAGGTCTTGCCACAGTGATGACAAGAAACACTGGTCAGCTCTTTTTGCTTGCGGGGTTTACGGGTGAAACCTATCTTTACAGATAGTGTAAACATAATGCTCCTCCTTTCCACTCTCCAGATAGAGAGTGACGAGCACACAGGTATCTCCTGTGTGCCCCTCACCAACTACCTGATAATAGATAAGCCACCAGCCCCACAACCTGGTCTTACCAACAGGTAAGCATTACGGCTGTGAGGCCAGTGGCCTATCAGGACATAGCGGCTACTCAGACTCCTTCTCTGCGTGGCATACCACAATGCTACTTCGCTGAGTAGGTGTCGTGGCAATTACTGCCCCCATCTATGCCCACAGCATAACTATGGACATAGATAGAGGCAGGGAGCACCGAAGTGCCCCCTGCGACTATTGGAACTATCAACTAAGCGTTGATAGTCTCCTTCTCCTGAACCTTGTTGCTCTGATACTGGCTGAGCAACTTCTCGAACTTGACCTTCAGGGTCATAACCAATGCGTCAGACGCTTGGCTTGGAACCATAATGGTCTTAGCAACCTTGTCGAACTGGTCGCTAAGTGCTTCGAGTTGAGCAACAATGGCTGTGCCTGCCAATGCGTCTGCCATAGCCAATGACTTCTTCTCGTCAATGGCTAGTGCGGATACACGGCTGAGTTCAGCATTCATCTTCTCGGGTGTTGTTTGCACCTGAATAGATGAGTAGTTGTTCGCAATGAAGGTGATGTTCATAGACTTGGCATCTACACCAGACTTATGGACATACCACGCAGCGTAGGCTGTGCCTACATTTTGCTTGCCCTTGAGACCTACGAGTAGGTGCTCAGGGGTGACAGCAGGGTCAGCAACATACTCAGATACTATCTCTGAGATGTGCCAGCCCTTCTTGTCATTAAAGCGGTCACACAGAGCGTTGATGCGTGCCTGTGTGCTATCTGTCAACTTTGCGAGTGACATAGCAGTGCTTTCTCGGGTGGACAAGTATCTCCTGCCGCCCGACCCTACTATCTAGCCTTGCGACTAGATAGCAGGAGCGGGTGCAGGAGAAGGAGTCCTTTCGCCTATCGAGAAGGGGCGACTCACCTTCCCGACTTTGCCCCTGATGGGTTACAACCTTGTGTGAATCCATAAGACCCACCCCACCCTTAAAAAACTTCGCACCCACCGATTGACGAGGCGATACGAACTAGTGAGCTATATGTGGGGTAGACAGTGGCCGTGATATCGATCACACCTGTGAGAGTTGAGGCAGTGGCTTGAGCTATCTATGATCATAGTTTTACTGGAGCGAAAATCGGCGGGGAGCTGTACAATCAGATTATGGATGACAAAGAGCGTCTAAAGCAGTGGACATGTTGCTTCTGTGGTAAACGTTATGTTGTTTCGGGATTAGCGAGGGATTGTGAGATCAAGTGCCTAGAGAAGAGTTCATAGGACATAACATAGGTCCTGATGAGGCCAATAAGAAACTTAACCTTGCTGCAGCCATGTATGGCTTTGCTGATCCTGCATTCCAGGGGGAGAAGAAGGAAGATCCGTCGGAGGGTTACACCTCTGAGATGTTTGGTGACGGGTGGGAACAAGTGCCTGCTCCATCAACTGGTAGAAGGCGGAGAGCTAAGTGGATTGGCTACCATCGTGGTATGCAAATGTTACTTGTTGTATTTACATATGAACCTAGAAAAAAATCTAGTCCAAAAAGTCAAATCAGGGCGGGTGACATTGAGCCTTGGGTGCGCTATGCTGATGTAGACCTAGAGATGTGGGAAGAGCTAAAAGGCTATCACTCTACTGGAGAGTGGCTAAAGTTCTCTGGTGTGGAAAACCATAATTATTACCGTACAAGACCAGGTGAGATAGATAACCTTACAGAAGAATATTTACAGGGTTTAAAAGTCCCTAATTAGAGTTTTATACACTATAATTAAAATAGAGACGCCGAATGGGTCTCAACTAACTTATATCGTCTAAGGAGATATATTATGGCTTCAGGCTACCCAATGGGTTCCCCACATGATCGCTACACAGATACATGGGAACACACAAAGAAACAAGTAACACTTCCACAGCAAGTAACTATTCAAACCCTCTTTCCTCAGTTTAATCGCTGGGCTATTGGCTTTGATCCTATGCTTGATGTATTCAAGCAAGTAGCAGCGCAATCTAAAACTGCTGGTTACCCACCTTATAACATCTACCGCGATAAGGACACATATGTCTTAGAACTCGCTGTAGCAGGCTTTGCTAAGGAAGATATCACAATCAGTGTCAAAGAGCTTCAGCTGACCGTACAAGGCGAATTAGAGGCATCTGAGACTGAACCTATCCATAAGGGAATTGCAACCAGAGACTTCAAGCAAGACTTCGTATTAGCGGAGTATGTAGTTGTCAAGGGTGCAGAACTTAAGGATGGATTGTTACGAATCACTCTGCAGCAGGAACTCCCAGAGGAGTTACAACCAAAGATCATTAAGATCAAATAACCTGCTATAATTAATATAGTGGCGATAGAACCATCCCTGTAGTACGTAAGTACCGATCAAATGGCTATGTAGGAACAACACCTAAGCCTGACTAGGTCGCCATACAAAGTCAGGCATCTTTGATCTTTAGCTCAGCGGCAGAGCGGGGCACTGTTAATGCCTAGGTCCCTGGTTCGATCCCAGGAAGGTCAGCTCGTGTAGTTACACCAGTAACTCCCCGCCGAAAAGTTTGGAAATTATGGAAGATTTAAAATTAGATGTGCTCTGCTATAGATGTGGAGTAATGTACCAAGTTCCTGTTGGAACTAATAGCCCGACTACTAAATGCCCGGAGTGTTCAGACTAATGCCTAAATATGACTACAAGTGTAATAAATGTGGAATGACACAAGAGATTACCCGCGAGTTCGGTGAAGATTACGAACCTACTTGTTGTCAAGAGAGTATGAGTCGTTTATGGTCTGCTACCCCTGCTATATTTCGTGGTGGAGGATGGGGAGGTTCATGAACCCTCTTTGGATGTTAGTAGCATTTGCTATTGGATGGTTTGTCTCATACATACAAAATAAAGATTGGGATAAATAATGTCAGATAGATATCGGGCTAAAAGGTTTAAACCTTCCGTTGATCCCGATAACTATGCTGCCATTGCAGCTGCCCTAAGACATGACCGTGAGGCCAGTAGATTATGTGGCCCAGGCTATGAAGAGATTTACGCCCCTCAATCTGACCCTTTAAGGCCTAGAGCCCAGAAGTGCTGCTACAACCCCGCTACAGAGACTCTAGTCATTGTAATGACAGACCCCGGCGTCGGTGGTAGACCGAGTTACACCTGGATCCAGTATGATATGGTTATCCCAGAGATGTGGCAAGAACTGAAGTCCGGCTCATCTACAAATGAATTTGTTACGCAAGCCTTAAATGGTTGGCCTTGGTTAACAACATCTTTTGGACAATTGCCGCGAACTCGTTCTGAGACATTTGAAATGGGTTTTCAAGAATACTTGTAATACACTAAGTCTCTACGAGAGGGTATGATGACAACGTTAGTAGCTATACAGGGTGACGGCTGGTCTGTTATTGGATGTGATAGTCGTGCATCTGATGAAGATGGTCGTTTTATGGATTTAGCAACACCTAAAGTTGTTGATAACAATGGTGTACTGATTGCTGTCTCTGGTGCATCCCGCGGTGGAAACATTACTCAATTTGGTTGGAAGCCACCAAAACCTCGTGCCTCTGAAAATTTAGATTTATTTGTAACAAAAAGATTTATCCCATCTATGCGTGAAGCTTTTATCAAAGCGGGTTATGATGCCAAAGATGATGGCGATGCAGCAGCTCATGACTCTAACCTTATCGTTTCTATTCGTGGCGTCCTATACCCAATCTTTAGTGACTACTCTTGGGATCGTGAAGCCCGCAATGTCTACTACGGTGGTTCAGGCGGAGATGTAGCTCTTGGAGCTCTTGAGGCTTTAGAGTACCATAAGGCCAAAACCCCAGAGGCTGCCGAAAAAGTTCTTCGCAAAGCAGTAGAGATTGCCTGTAAGCATGATATATATTCCGGTGGGAAGATCATTACACACATACAAAAGTCTTAATCCTTAATACTATTGTTCCTGTCTCTAAGTGCACCGAGACGATAAACCCTCTATATAGAAAAAGGTAAAATAATGGCCGTAAATAACAATGGCAATTTGCTTGATACCTCAGGCAACGTTGCAGTAGATTTCGTATGGGGAAACTTCCCTATGCAACCAAACGATGATCGCACAGACGGAACAGCAGTTGAAGTAGTTGCATCTAATGCATCTGAAAACAAAAGCTGGACCGGATACTCAGTCTATCCAAGTGCTCGTCTAAACGCTTCATACGATAGCCACGCTATCGCAGAAGCAGAGTGGGCTAACTATCCTTCATTTATTGCAGCTGAACCTAACTACATGGTTTCAGCAGTATCAGGTGATGGAACAACAGTTACATACACATGTCAGAATTACTTCACTGGTGGAGAGACTGTAAACATTACTGGTCTTACAGCTTCAGCTTACAACCTTTCATCAGCAACAGTTGTAAACCCACAGAAAACTTCATTCCAAGTTACTAACGCAGCAAACGCTGGAACTATCACCGGTCAACTTGGTAAGGTTCAGTCAACAACTGCTATTACAGCAGCTGATGGCGCAGGAATTGCTTACATCAACGTACCTTCAGTTGTTGGTAAGACAACAGCTCTTGCCCTTGATGCTCTTAAGGATGCTGGTTACGAAGCAGCTAATATTACAACTGCATCTGCAGCTACAAACGCAGCTTCAACTATCACAGCAGTTTCACGCACAGGTACAGCAGCAACAATCACCTCTTCAGGTGCTGGTGCAAAGTATCCAGTTGGAACAAAGATTACTGTTGCATCACTTGTATCTCCAGATACCGCACTAAACGGTACATGGACAGTTACAGCAGTTGCTACAAACACTGTTTCTTTCACAACCACAACATCAGGTACTCTTTCAACAACAGGTCTTTCTGTTGCTGGACTTACAGGTGTTTCTGGAACAATCAAGACTCAGTCAGTTGCTGCAAATGCAGCTTCAGTCGCAACAACAGCTACAATCACAATTACACCGTTTGCATAAGCTTAAAGCAAATAAAAGAGCCGGGAGTTCACGCTCCCGGCTTTTTGCTTTAGTGGGATACTAATCCCATGACCCACCTAAAGAAACACCAGCACCATAAACACCACAAGCATCATAAAACTAAAGATGTGGCTGTGGTGGGTCGTTTAGGTGGTGGGTATCCTGTGTACGGGGCATTAGACTGGTATCGAGGTCTTTATGGTGTAGGCTTTACCGGTGTAGGAAATTATGGCGGATCTAATACAGACCAAACATCAAATCAAGAAACGGGTAATGATGGCACAGATAGCGGAGCAGCAACAGCAACTGGAGACGCAGCTGGAAGTTCAGGCGACGGGGCTGGTTCAGTGTGATTCTTGCTCTGCCAGAGCAATGATTGTCTCAATTTTGCCGTATGGCGAACTGTCTTTCTGCATGCACCACTATAATCAACACGCTCAAGCGCTTACAGACCAGGGCGGAATTGCTAAACTTTTGTCTGTAACGGAAGACTAGGATCGGAAATCAAATGAATTTTGGCAAAGGCGGACAAAACATTGTTCAGGCCGGTAACAGCAACCCTAGCGTATTTAAGGGTGCAGCCGGAAATATTTTAGGACAATATCTTGGTACTAAGATGCGCCGTGCAGAACGTGATTACCATCGTGAAAAAGATGAAGAGTCTCGTATCAGAGTTAATGAAGCACAACAGAATTCCAGAGTAAAAGCAAATCTTCTTGAGGGTGTTATGTCCCCACAAGTTGTTGGAAACTACTTTGATGTTGCTAATGAACGATATGATGAGAACCACCCTAATGTAGTCAATAAAGTTCATAACCCAGATGAAGGTCGCCCATACCAATCTGGAGACTATGTTCGTCCTCAATTTGCCGGTTTTGTAAATAATTTTGGTATTCAAACAAGTAAGCACGGCATTCTTCCTGGTCAACCTCCTAAGGGTGTTCTTCAAGAACAAGAACGTACTAAGCGTCGTAATCAAGACGAAGTAACAAACCAAGGTGCTGATAATGATTACTCAGGTACTGTTGCTCGTTTTGACAAGTCCGGTAATATGACCCGTGAAAAACTTAATTTAGACGACATAGAGTATGGAGAAAAACTTTCTCAACGTCCTCCTGCAAGTATGCGTGAAGTTGATGAGTCTACTCGTCCAAGTAACCAAACCTTTACCCCACAGCAAAAAGCAGATTTAGAAAAAGAACGACCAAGAACAAACGGTCTTAATGATGGTATTAATGATGGCAAAGGCGGAAGTAACTAATGGCTGGTCAATTTGATAAGTATGTAAAAATTCTTGGAACCGGCTCACGTCCAGATCGTTTTAAAGGTGCCCCTGGTAACCCAGACATAGTTGCACCTATAGAGACTAACGCCCCAGAAAATACTGAAGATAATAAAAACCGTTCATTACCAGCTAATGCTCCAAAACAAGCTGCGGCTAATGCAGCAAGCAAAAAAGAAGCTGATGCAAGTATGGTTCGTAAGCATTACAATAGAAATTCACGTAAGCGTCAAATTGCTGGACTTAGTACTACAACCATGCGTCTTGACGAAAAAACTGGTGAGGCTTACGATAGCTCAGAAGTTATCCCCCCTAAAGCTAATCCAGTATCAAACCTATTATCTAAAGGATTTGTTAAGCCTAATACTAGCGCCAAGCCAGCTGATTGGGAAGAAATTACTAACCCAATTTCTGCTGAAGATGCTGACCGTGCAAGAGCTAATTACAAACCAAAGGGCGAAACCCCTAAATTTGATGCAACAATAAAAGAAACAACTTCAACACCTAAAGTTGATACGCCTGCTCCTACAAATCAACCTTATAACCTAACTACTGGAGAAGTAAAGGCTGAGTTTAACGACCCTAATAACATTAACAGTACTACTTTATCTTGGGATGACAAAAAAGGCGAAGCAGTAGAGACTGGAGTTCGCCACGTATCTCCACAGTTTGAAAAAGTAGATGTAATTAAAGCTCGTAGAGGCGGCACTGTACATAGCGATAAAGTTGTACGCGATTTTGAAACAGAACATCCAGATTCAGATCAATCATCTGCTGCTACAGGACAGACTCGTTCTGAAGCAAATAAGAAAAGCCGTTACACAGAACCTCTTGCAAAACCAACAAAACGCAAACTTGTTACTGAATCTGCTAGAGCTGTTGTAGAGGGCGATATTGCGGGAGCAGCTTATGAGCAAATTCCAGATCCTAAACGCCCAGGATATAGTATTGAAGGTCCAAATGTAGCTGCTGGATATGATGACCCAAATGATCTTCGTAGCACAACTATGCGTGAAGTTCCTGCAGAAGGTCCTAGAAAACCAGTACGTCATGAAAAACTTCCTGGAAAACCACTTGTACACGTTCCAGTTCGTTCACCACGTGATGCTGCACCATATGAAAAACCAACAGTTAATAGAGCCGGAAATGTAATTCCCCCACTAGCTATTGATACTTTTGGGGCACAACCTACAGATCGCAAACAAGCGGAAGCAGAAAATAAACGTCTTCGTGCAAGACGCGGTACTCCGGTAACTACTACTGTATTTGATCCAAATGTAAGAGCTTCTAGACCTGCTCGTGGTCAAACTCCAGAGCGTCAAATAGTTCTAGCCGGAATGCGTGAAACACGTGCAAGAGAACTTGCAGGTCAAAAAACTCCTGAAGGCAAACCTAAAAAAATGACTACTGTTGCCCCAGAAGTTATGGCTACTGCAAAGGGTCTTGGAAAAACAGAGCGTTATAACCTTGATGAAGATTACATGAATAGCACTGCGTTCTTATCTCACCCAGCTGTTCAAAAAGCAACTGTTGCGCATGCTCTTGGTGTTCACCATACTTTGGCAGATCCTGATGAAGGACACCTAGGTAGATATCTAGGTGGACGTCCATTAGAAGCAGCTTCTCGTTTAGCTGCCGCGTATAAAATTGTAGATCGTAATCGTCGTGGAAATCCTGAAAAGATTGCCGGGGAGTTTGCTCTTCTACGTGGAATGGTACAAGCTGGTTCAAGCCCACAAAAAACGTTTCGTGAGGTTAAAAACGATTCAAGCGAAGTTCTTGTTAACGGCCAGAATGTTGCTCTTGCAGCAGGTTCTAGTGAAAATCGCAATGTTATAGCAGATAAAGCTACTAAGATTACTGCTCAAGCTGAGGCAGCACCTAAAATTGCTCGTGGTTCTGTAGCTGCAACTCCTACTGCTCCTCTAGCAGGAACTGAACGTGTTGCTGTTCGTCGTGTTGGTCAAGCTCCTGAAGAAGCTGTGGTCCGTGAATTTAGCCCACAGGAAAAACGTAATAGAAAAAATGTTCCTGGACCAGATGATTCAAAGAGACCTCGTGTCATAGACCTACAGGGTCTTCGTCCAGGAGAAACAAGCCCTAATAAAGTTCTTAAAGAAGAAAAAGACTCCTAATGTCTCGCTCAGAGGTTTTTTCTTCTAAACCTCGTGAGGTTCAGGTTCCTAAGAACCTACGCCACAATGCACGAGAGGCTGCAGAGTATCTAACAGGCCTTAAGCCTGATCAAGCTGATGACTCACATGTTATCACCCGCCAACGTTATGGTCGTGGTGCTAGTGGTGAATCGAGTAACTAATGGGACGAGTATCTGATTTTAGCAGCGCTAGTTTATCGCATCTCAGTTCAGACATGAAGGCGTCTCTCCTAACCATGAAGGGTACTGGTTCTCCAGCCCCTGATTGGGATAGAAACTACGGTAAAGCATTTAAATTTGTTAAAACCCCTTCTGGAGCAAGAACAAATTTAAATGGGCAAACTATAGGTGATGAAGAAGGAACCGTATCAATGGTAACTCCCATGAATGGTGATGCTTGGAGTAAATGGGAAGAAGTTGACCAAAGTACTAAAACTAAATTTCAAAAAAATTGGAATAATGTTTGGTCTGGAACAGGCGGATATAAGCAAAAACAAGTCTTGCACCACATTATGCCAAATATGAAGGGCAAGTAACTAATGGGACGCACTCGTAAAGAACTTTATTGGGGTTCCAGAAGCGGTACTGGAGCACCTCGTATCAGACTCTCTGTTTCAGATAGAACCTCTAAATCTGCACGCCCATGGAATCATCCACAGGTAGTTGAGGCTTCAGCGGCATATGGTGTAAACTTAGCTAGCTACAAGGACGTAGCGTCTCACGAGGATAAGTTAGAATCTGCGGGAAGTCTAAAGCCTAGTGAGCGTATGACTTGTGTACAATGTGGTAAGTTTAATAAAGAATGTGGATGCACAGAGGAGTGGTCATGACAACCAAGAAAAAAACACATCATAAGTCGGCAGCGTGGACACGCAAAGAAGGACAAAATCCTGAAGGTGGTCTTAACGCAAAGGGTCGTGCATCTGCTAAAGCAGAAGGTCATAATCTTAAGCCGCCAGTATCTTCAGCTCAAGCAAAGAAATCACCTAAGTCTGCAGCACGTCGTAAGTCGTTTTGTGCTCGTATGGGCGGTATGCCCGGAGCAATGGAAAAAAATGGTAAGCCTACACGTAAGGCTTTAGCACTTAGAAAGTGGGATTGTTAATGGCTAAAGATAGTAATCCTTGTTGGGATGGTTACGTACAAGTAGGTATGAAAATGAAGGGCGGCAAGAAAGTCCCTAATTGTGTACCAGAAGGCTCTGGCAAAGAAAAAGTTAAAAAACCAACTAAGAAATCTAAAAAATAATGGCTATTAAGAAAAAAACAGTAGCTGGCGGTAAAGAATATAAAGGTTCTGCTGCTAATGGCGGTCGTAAAATTATTGTTGAGCACTATAAAAAAGACGGCGTTTGGCATACCACTTCTAAAAATGCTGCTAAAGCTAAGTACGAGAAGAAGCACGGTAAGTTACCTAAAGGCACAGACGTTGATCACAAAGATAATAATCATGACAACGATAGTTCTAGTAACCTTAGACCATTAAAGCATGGTAAGAACACCGCTAAAGAAAACAAGCGTAGAGCAGGAAAGAAATAATGGGTCAATTTGATAGCATGGGTTTACAACCCGTAGGTAAGATTGGATTAACTTCCCCTAAGAATCGGTCAAGCACGTTTAAAAGAGTTGAGAATAAACCAAAACCTAAAACTGCAGCCTCTCCTGCATCACCTACTCCTCCAAATAAACCACCCAAAGATAACAGTAATAAAAAAGAACCGGCTAAAGATATTAAAAAGAAACCGCCAGAAGATGGCATGGGCGCTTTAGTAAGAAATCGCAAATAAAAAAGGCCCCAATTACGGGGCCTTTTCTATTTACTTAGGAAAGTCATCTAACCAGATTGTTACAGCTGGTTCTGATGAGCTACCATCGTATGCGTTTGGTCCTAAGCCCCAGGACCCAAAGTCTGTTCCATGATCTGTCATGTAAAAGGCTGCTTGGGCGTTTGTTACTGGGTCTAAGAGTTCAGCATTAGATTTAATACCAAATTTTTCTCTTCGGATTTCCCCTAGGCTTCCCAGCATGTTTATCTGAAATAAGCCGTAAGAGTTATCTCCTGTTGAGGACGTTTTATTGTGGGATACGGAGTGCCCCCGAGATTCTCGCATAACTACTGCCCAAGCCAGCTTTAGGGAATATCCCTTGAAGCCAACGAGTTCAAGCATGTCTGCCAGTTCTGTGGGGGTGAACTTGGTTATCTCCCGATACTTATCAAGAGGATCAACTACCACAGGGGCCGTGATCACAGTGGGCGTATCAACCCGGTTATAGGCCGCATAAGCTTGGTTCGTGGTAACTATAGTTAACATAACTACCATTAAGGTTGCTTTTGCTTTTAATATAGTCTCTTCATTAAATTTCACACTATCTCCTAGGCTAGAAGGCCAACCCGAATCTCTTATCTACTGTCACTAGATAAAAAATAGCTCAGCGTCTGTCTGCCAAGCTAGTTGCAACCCTTTTGTTTCGTTGTTAGTGTTGGGGCAGTTTCCTGTCCCTATATCTATCCTAGCAGTAAATACAGGGTTGGTGCAACCGCCAAACGGAAATATAGTGTAAGATAGATCACAGAATGCTAAAAAAGGGGTAAAAATGCGAATCGTACAAAGAATTATTACAAAACAAGGTCATGCAGTACCATCTAGCTCTCATGCACCACGTGGACCATTTCCAGCAGAGTTATTTATAGATCCAGAAATAATTACAGATTATGTTCCATTTGATGAAGAACATGAGCGTGGCGCTACAGCGCAAACTGATTTTAAATCACCTAAGCTTTTTCGTTGTAAAGAGTGTGCCGTGATAGTATTAGAGCATGAAGTACCAGATCACTGGTGCGAGGAAACGGGCGAAATTAATGGCGAAGACTCATGACGTTGGGAAGTTTTATTGGCACCCAATGACCTACCCAGTAAAACCTCCAGTAGTGATAGAACGAGCAGAAACGCAAGAGATTGACGAGCCATATCGTTTTGGTAAAGGTTGGTGTATAAGATTACCTTTTACAAGAAGGTCACTTGTTGTAGGTATGTGGATTAAAAGTTATACTGAAAGTCAAGCATTAACTATAGCTGTCAACGGTCGTAGCATGAAACAAGACGAAGTTGATTGGGATGTAATTAGATTTGGGGCGCCTTATGAAGATCTTTAAAAGAAAAAGTAAAACAGTAAAAGAATTAAATAAAATTCAACGTAGGGTGAAATCTCTTCCTACGCCAGAGCTTCTTAATTGGACGGATCAAATTATGTACTCTGTTGGCCGCAACTTATCTGCTTGGCAGAAAACACAGTACAAAGACAATTTAGAAGAGGCACGTTTAGGTGCTGAGTCTTTAAGCGCTATCTTGGACACATTAAGTGAAAGACACACTCTGTGAGTACCGTTGAGTTTGATGAACTAGAGCCGGAAGACTTTGACGAGTTTGGTAATATTCTGCCAGAAGAAGTTGAAGACGACGGCTTAGATGAGCTTTCTAAAGAGTTTGTAAAAGTTTTGGTAGAGAAGATCATGGATTTCATGAAAGTTTTGGTAGGTCATGAACTTCACCAATATCAGGCTCCTCTAGCTCGTAGATTGATAGAGTCAGTTATTATCAATGATGGTGAAGAAATCACCGCACTTGCTTCTCGTCAGAGTGGTAAGTCTGAAACTATTGCTAACACAGTGGCTACCCTTATGGTTATCCTTCCACGCCTAGCTAAGATGTACCCAGAGCTTCTTGGTAAGTTTGGGGATGGCATCATGGTCGGTATGTTTGCACCTGTTCAATCACAGGTAGAAACCCTATACGGGCGTACAGTATCTCGCCTAACAAGTGAAGCAGCCTTAGATGTTCTTGGTGATCCTGAGATTGACGATATGGTTGCTAAAACTCCAGGTGTAGTAAGGAACATCCGTCTTAAGAACTCAGGCAGTAGCCTTATGATGATGACAGCTAACCCAAGAGCTAAGATTGAATCTAAGTCTTTCCATCTTATTATTATTGACGAATGCCAAGAAGCTGACGATTTCGTAGTAGCTAAGTCTATTTCTCCTATGGGTGCGTACTACAACGCTACTATGGTTAAAACAGGAACCCCAACAACCCATAAGAATAACTTTTATAAAGCCATTCAATTTAACCGACGTAGACAGACTAGCCGCAACGCAAAACAGAATCATTTCCAATGGGATTGGAAAGATGTAGCGAAAGTAAACCCTAACTATGAAAAGTTTATTAAGAAAGAAATGCTTCGCATCAGTGAGGACTCTGATGAGTTCCAGCTTTCCTACAACTGCAAATGGTTGTTGGAGAGAGGAATGTTCGTCACATCCTCAATCATGGACGACCTTGGTGATACATCACAGGAAATTGTTAAAAGCTGGCATAGGTCACCGGTAGTCGTAGGAATTGACCCGGCACGCAAAATGGACTCAACGGTTGTAACAGTTGTGTGGGTAGACTGGGATCGTCCTGATGAGTACGGTTACTATGATCATAGAGTATTAAATTGGCTTGAAATGCAGGGGGATGACTGGGAAGAACAATATTTCCAGATCCAACAGTTCTTATCATCTTATGATGTGCTTGCAATAGGAATCGACGCTAATGGTGTTGGTGATGCAGTGGCTGGAAGATTAAAGATTTTAATGCCACGGGCTGAAGTAATTCCTGTTACCTCTAGCCCTACAGAGCAATCAAAACGTTGGAAGCACCTTCAAGCGTTAATTCAACGTCAGATGGTTTCTTGGCCTTCCCATGCCAAGACCCGTCGCCTACGTATTTGGAAAAAGTTCTACCAACAGATGACGGATGCCGAAGTTCAGTACAAAGGACCTAACTTTTTGGTAGCTGCACCAGATGAAGTCCATGCCCACGATGACTTTGTAGATTCGTTGGCGTTGGCTTGTTCCCTTACTCAAGAACTAGTTATGCCAACAATTGAAGTTTCAGCAAGTCCTTTCTTCTAAAAAGTACCTCTTTAGGCTGACTAATGCCTAAATAGAAGCGAGAATATGCATGAGGACCTCAATCCCAATCCTATAGGAGAATATAAAATGGCAGTAGAAAATATCGCCCCAACACCTCAGTTCCCTGAGAAAGTCGGCGCAACTTACGAACGTAAGTTTTCACCTGCAACACCAGGCCTTCGTGGCCCACTTCGTTTTGAAGAAGGTATTGCAACAGATACAGATGTACCAAATGACTTCCAACTTGGTTTGGATCAAGGTTATGACACTCCAGAAGGACGTCCTAACCACAACATGAACGTCATGGAAAAGTATGCAGAAGAGACAATGCGTGAGCGTGCTCACGTTGGATCAGCTGCATGGGTCGAAGCTCCAACATACCTAGGCGAATTCGCTCAAGGTAACTTTGGAGATCACTCAACCGTCGTTATCGAAGAGGTTGTACGCAATGGCTCACGCCAGGAACGTATGAACCCAGCTTCAGTCTTAGACTAAAACATACGATAGACTATACTGGTCTCCAGCTCTGTACCCCTTTCTCCGGAGCTGGAGACCTATATAGGAGGAGACCATGGCACAACCGAATAATCCGAAGTTGTACAACATGTTGCTAGCGCAAGCTAAAGCAAAGTATCCTTCGCACAAACCAAATGGTTTGAGTTTTCCAGCTGCTAAATGGTTCGGTAATGAATACGCAAGACAAGGTGGCGGCTTTGTTGATTCTATTAAAGAAGTAGACCCAAAGTTACGTGACTTTAAGCAAGAAGATATTGAGAAAGAAAAACGTAAAGAAGCATTAGAAAAAAAGAAGAAGAAACAATCAGGTTTCGTCGTTTAAGTTGGGGGCAACTATGAAGTCAGGATGTAATCAATGAGCGGTGGTATGGATTTTTCACCTCCGAGTTATCGGGCGGCGTCATCTGACCTAACCATCTCCATTTCTCCACTAGGTCTTGTGGAACTGGCTGATGAAGAGTTTGAAGTACACGGTCCACGTCTAAACCGGTACTCACTTAACTGGGCCATGTATCTAGGCCATCACTGGTCTTATCGCCGTGAAATTGGCGAATCACAGATGGTATATAATTATTACCGTGCCTTTACAGATTTTATTATTAACTTTACTTTTAGCCGTGGCGTTATGTTCCGCAGTCCACAACAGACTGAGGCAATTGTTCCAGACATTCTAAAGCGTGTGTGGGAGATAGATAACGACAAGCATGGCATCTTGTGGGAAATGGGTCAGCAAGGCGGAGTATCAGGTGACTGTTTTGTTAAAGTTGCTTATGAAGAAGCCTACGAAGACTCTACCGGCCGTCCTCACCCAGGGCGTGTACGTATCCTTCCCCTTAACTCTTCTTTTGCATTTCCAGAATTCCACCCGCATGACCGTTCTCGCCTAATTCGTTTTAAACTAAAGTACCGCTTTTGGGGAACTTCAGTTGAGGGAACACGCCAGGTATACACTTACACCGAAATCTTGACTGATGATCGTATCGAAGAATACATTAACGACGAGCTTATTGACTCTCGTCCTAACCCAATTGGCGTAGTTCCAGTCATTCATATTCCTAACGTCCGTGTTTCAGGATCCCCTTGGGGTCTTAGTGATTGCCACGATGTTATTACGCTTAACCGCAACTACAATGAAGTTGCTACAGATATTGCAGACATCATTAATTACCACGCTGCCCCAGTTACAGTTATCACTGGAGCTAAGGCATCAGCCCTAGAAAAGGGCCCTAAGAAGGTCTGGGCAGGCCTTCCTAAGGAAGCACAGGTGTTTAACCTAGATGGTGGTGGGCAAGGCCTCGTAGGGGCTATGGAGTACCTTAAAATCGTTAAGACAGCTATGCATGAAATGGTGGGTGTCCCTGAGACCGCACTTGGTCAGGTACAGCCTATCTCTAACACCTCAGGTGTTGCTCTTGCTATCCAGTATCAGCCTCTGATGAATCGTTACCACCAGAAGCTTGTACAATACGAAGAGGGCTTAGAACGTATTAATGAGCTAGTGTTATTAACTCTTGCATTTAAAGAGCCAGAACTATTTACTTACAACCCAGCTGTTAACGGTCCAATCAAGCCAGGACAACTTACTAAACTTGATTTTGCAGACCCAATTACTTACGAGTCAGTTATCCACATGCCTCCTCCACTTCCACTAGATAAGTTGATTGTACTCAACGAAATCCAGCAGAAGATGAATATGAATCTGGAAAGCCGTGAAGGTGCTCTTCGTCAGCTTGGCGAAGAATTCCCAGATCAGAAGCTTGAAGAAATTCGTGCAGAACTTATTGCCGACGCTAAGGCTGACGGAGCTATTGCTCTTGTCAAGCAACAGATAAATTCAGCAATCACATCGCTTACTGGTATGATGCCTGATGGAACTCTTCCTCCTGGAGCAGCTCCTGGAGATGGAACTGGCCCTGGTCCACTAGGACAGCCAGGAATTATCACCCCATTTGAAGAACAAACAATTGGTGAACTTCAACAAGAAATTGTTGTAAAAGCATACGGTAGTCAAACTCCTCGACAGAGTGCGAGTACACAAACTGATACACCTAATTCTGAACAAAACCAGTGATTTAGGCTGACAAATCGTAAAAAGTTTGTCAGGCTATGTACCAAACAAACCCGCAGGTCATCGTGGCATTAAATCGGACAACGACCTCTTAACCTAAAGGAATACGCATGTCAGAAACAACATCAAACGTTGTTGACAGTGCACTAGCTCAAGAAGCATTTGCTTCTGAAGTTACAGGCACCGCAGCAGCAGCACAGCAAGAAGTAGAAGCTCCTGTTACAGATTCAAAGACAGGATACACAGAAGTAGATCTTAAAAGAGTTCGGGAACAAGAGAAGTCAAAGCTGTACCCACAGATTGATTCACTCAAAGAAGAAATTAATCTACTTAAGAAAGATCGTGAAGCGCAGCTTGCAGAAGCCGCAGCTATTGCGAAAGAGAAAGAAGAAGCAGCACGTAAGTTAGCTGAATCTGAAATGGATGTCCGTTCACTTCTTGAAAAGAAGGAACAAGAATGGGCAGCTCAACTCGAAGAAATTCGTCAAGAAGGTGCTCGTAAAGATGCACTTCTAGAGCGTGAGCGTCAGTATGCAGAACTTACCGCTTACCGTAATCGTCGCCTTGCTGAAGAGCAAGACAATATTATGCCTGAGCTTGTAGATCTAATCTCAGGAAATAGTGCAGACGAGATAGAAAATAGTATTACTGGACTTAGAGAACGTTCGGCTAAGATCCTGGAATCGGCGCAGCAGGCTATGCAGACTGCTCGTCGTGATATGAAGGGCACAAGTACTACTTTGCCCCCAACAATGGAAAACAACTCGGGACAACAACAGTTCACCGCGGATCAAATTGCCGCAATGTCGGTTACTGAATACGCAAAGCACAGAGATCGTTTGTTCCCAGGAGCAAACAATCAAAACAAGGGACTCTTCGGGTAAGCAATTACCTTTTAAAATCAACCTAACATATATGAATAAGGAGTAACACCGACATGGCATCAGCCGTAACAGGTACCGGCAATTTAGCCGCAGCACCTACAGCGTACTCTGGCTCCAATAGCCAGCTTACACAAGCAATTCAGACCATCTGGTCTAAGGAAATTCTTTTCCAGTCAATGCCTATCCTTCGCTTCGAACAGTTCGCTGTTAAGAAGACAGAACTAGGCGTCGCACCTGGTCTCCAGATCAACTTCATGCGCTACAACAACCTAGGCTTCGCAGCTCCATTGGTTGAAGGCGTACGTATGTCAACAAACGCGTTGACAGCACAGCAATTCTCAATCACTGTTGCTGAGCACGGATACGCAATCGCAGTATCAGAGCTCCTACTTAACGCATCATTCGATGACGTTATGGCATCAGCATCACGTCTTCTTGGACGTAACATGGCTCTCTACCTTGATGGCCAGGCTCGTGACACACTTATGGCTGCATCTTCAGTCATTTACGGTGAAGATCGTTCAAACCAGACAGCTATTAACGCATGGTACGCAGATGGTACAAAGGGCACAACACGTGCTTCAATGACCGGCGCATTCAACCTAACACCAAAGACAGTCAAGGATGCAGTAGAGACACTTGCTACAAAGAACATCCCTCGCCTTGGTGAGACATATGTTGCATTCGTGCACCCACACCAGAGCCGTAAGCTTCGTGACAACCCAGAGTTCATCGAAGTAACAAAGTACGCAGCTCCAGGTAACTTCATGCTAGGTGAAATCGGTCGTCTATATGACACAGTATTCATCGAAACAACTCAGATCCAGAAGGTCGTTGGTGGTGCTGGTACTTCATACACCACAGATACAGCTGTTGATCCAGCTTCTATCTCATACCCAACTGGTGGCGGATACACAACTCCAGCAACAAAGACAGGTAATGGTGGTTCAGACCGCTATTCAGCAATCTTTATTGGAGACAACGCATTCGGTCACGCTATTTCACTTCCAGTGGAACTTCGTGACGGCGGTATTCTTGACTTCGGTCGTGAGCACGCTCTTGCATGGTACGCAATCTACGGTCTTGGTCTAATCACTGATCAATCTGTAGTTATCGCAGAAACCAACTAATTTAATAGGGGGCGGGGTAAAACCCGCCCCCACACTAACAACTAACTAACAGGAGAATACACATCGTGGCAAAAGCAAAAGTTACTGACGTTACAGGACGTCAAAGAGAAGAACAAATCAAGGCCAGTGCAGAAGCTCTAGCAGCTCGTGCAAACGAAATATCTATGGCAACAGCGGCAAAAGATTACCGTGACGCTACAGAAATTGTAGATCTTACAGCATCTGTACCAACCGTAATCGATGAGGTCGAAGATCTCGGCGTAAGCCTTGCAGACGACGCAGTCGTCATCCGTGTTGCGGAAGACCTTGAAATGATGACAATAGGAGCAGGCAACCACTACTCTTTCCAAGCGGGCAAAAAGTACAAAGTTTCGCAGGTTGTAGCAAATCACCTCAAAGAAAAAGGTTACTTGTACGACCGTTTGTAATTCGTACGAGTTCTAATCGTCCCGCTCCTACAACCGCCCTCCTGTAGGAGCGGGGCCTTTTTTATATAGATTTATTTACGATTATGCAGGATGATTAGCGTATACAGCAATCGGAGGATTTGTGGCTTCTATAAAGCAGCTCTCGGATAGATTAAGAGCAGAGATTGGCGACATCGCCAGATCCTTTACTGACACCTTTACCAGTGACGGTGTGGATACTCGCTATCAACTTTCCCAAGCTCCGGTTCAGGGATATACCTTATCCGTTAAGTCTACTACCCCAACCTTAACAGCCACTGTTACAGCGGCTTCAGCGGCTTCAGGAGTTGTCACATACACTGCGGTTAACTCATTTTCAGTAGGCCAAGTAGTAACAATTGCTGGCCTTTCTACATCTAACTTTAATATTACCGGAGCAACCATCACAGTTGCTACCCCCACACTTTTTAGAATTACTAACAATGCAACAGGTACTGCCGTTACCGGCGCTACGGCAACTGCCCTAGTCCCATCGGTTACAACAGACATTTCTTCGGCCGTAACAATTGAAGAAGGTCTTGGCGTTATAACTATACAAACGGCGGCCGTACCTATCAACAACTCAACAATCACTGTTATGGGTCAGGCCTACCGTTACTTTACAGACTCTGAGATTTCTTATTATATTAACGTTGCTTTTCTTGAGCATGCTTCTCACACCACGGACAGTAACGGTAGCCGTGTAACCCAAGTTGCTTTGCTCCCGCCTATTGAGGAATATCCGCTAGTCCTTTTAGCTTCTACTATGGCTCTTTATACCCTAGCAACCGATAGTGCTTTTGATATTGATATCATTTCTCCAGATGGAGTTTCTATTCCACGTTCAGAACGTTTTCGCCAAGTAAACGAGATGATTCAAATTCGTAAAGAACAGTACAAAGAACTTTGCGCTATGCTTGGTGTTGGTCTATTTAGAATTGAAGTAATGACCCTGCGTCGTATTAGCCGCCTTACAAATAGGTTGATACCTGTATACCGTCCTCAAGAGATTGATGATAAGTCTATAGCACAACGTGTTCGTTTAAATATGCCAGATTATGGAGACATTACTCCTCCTGGGGCAGTGGTCAGTAGAGATATCTCTATGTACGCTGGTGATGACTTTGAGATGGACTTCCAGTTTGCATTTGACCTTACCACCTATACACCAAAGGGACAGATCACCCTATACAGCTCTCAAGACTATGCTCAAGTTGGACTTGTTATTTTGGGAACCTTTACCTTTACAAAGTACTCTTACAGTAACAACACTATTGTAGATAGCTTAAGAGTGACACTACCGGGTTCAGTAACAAAGAACTTACCTAGAACAGCCTATTATGATATTCAAATGACCTCATCTACTGGAACCGTTAAGACTTACTTGACCGGTAAAGTCTTTACAGAAAAGCAGGTAACCCTATGAGTCCAATTTGGGAGGCTCAACCAGCCTACGGAATAGAGATTCCAGACATTACTACGGTAGTAGAACCTGCTGACATAGTAATCCGGGATATTGAGTTTCCGGCAGTGGCTTTTGCCCATACTCAACAAACCCCAAGCTCTTCGTGGACAATTCTCCACAATTTGAACTTTAATCCAAACGTAACTGTTGTAGACTCAGCAGGTACCAATGTTGAAGGCGAAGTAAGGTATACAAACCCAAATCAATTGGTGGTTGTATTCTCATCAGCTTTCAGCGGGTACGCGTATCTTTCATAAGGAGATAGATAATGGCACGTAGTTTTCTAGTACCAATTAACCTAAACCAACTTGAGCTTCAAAACGCCCGAGTGCAGAATCTGTCGACCACACAGATCAATGCTATTGGTTCACCAGTCTCTGGTCAGGTTGCATACGATAACGTACTAAACACACTCAAAGTTTATAATGGCAGTGGCTGGACTCCTGTAGGTAGCGTATCAACAGGTTCAGGTGCACCATCAACTACACCTACTTCTTCTGGTGGTCTTTATCTAGACTTAACAAATCTTGTTCTTTACGTTGCTAAAGGAACTGCAAGTTCTGCTGACTGGGTACCTGTCCTTCCTTACGGACTTACCGCAGATATGGCAAACCTCAGCACTGCAAATGCTCAAGGTACATCACTTAAAGTTTCTCGTGCTGATCACGTTCACCGCCACACAAATGCGGATCACGGCTCTATTACTCTTAACGCTCTTGCTACTTCAGCGGGCGATTACTCAATGGGTTCTTACAAGCTTACAAATCTTGCTGAACCAACAAACGCACAAGATGCAGCAACTAAGTATTATGTAGATAGCGTTGCACAAGGATTAGATGTTAAAGCATCAGTTCGTGTAGCAACTACTGCAGCAGTAACTTTAGCTACAGGTCTTGAAAATGGAGATACTCTTGATGGAGTAACTCTTGCTACTGGTGATCGAGTACTTGTTAAGAATCAAGCAACTGGTTCTGAAAACGGTATCTATACAGTTAACGCTTCTGGTGCACCAACTCGTGCTTTGGATGCAAACTCTAGCGCAGATATTACTGCCGGAATGTTTACATTTGTAGAACAAGGAACTGTAAATGGTGACACAGGTTGGGTATTAACTACTAATCAACCAATCACTCTAGATACTACAGCTCTTGTATTTACTCAGTTCTCAGGTACTGGAACATACAGCGCATCAAATGGTGTTCTTCTTACAGGAACTAACTTTACATTTGCCCCTTCAACAACTGGTGGTTTGACAACTGGTTCTGGTGGTGGCGCAGTACTTCTTCCTTCTACATCAGGTTTAAAGACAGACTCTGCAGGTCTTGCTCTTAACCCAACTAGCACAGGTGGTTTGACAACATCTGCTTCTGGTTCATACATTCTTCTAGCAACTAACTCAGGTCTTGCTACTTCAAGCAGTGGCTTAACAGTAACAGCTGGCCTTGGTATTACAACTACTGCTGCTGGTGATGCAGGTGCAGCTACAACTAACCAAGTAGCAATTAACACAAACGTAGTAGCTCGCAAGTATACAACTTTAATTGGAAATGCTTCAGCTACAACATTTACAGTCACACACAACCTAAACACTCGTTTTGTAAATGTTACTCTTTTTGATTCTTCAACATATGAGACTGTATACGCAGATGTAACAAACGCAACTGCCAATACCGTAACCGTCAGCTTTGCTGTAGCTCCATCTAATAATGCATACAGTGTCCTAGTAGTAGGTTAATAAGGGGGAAGTCAGTGTCGATAAAACAACTGGTCCCGCTAAACCTATTAGCCTCAGCTACAGCCCCTACCGGGGTTCGTGCAGGAGAGTTGTATTACAACACTACTGATACCACAGTATACGTTTATACAGGAACGGCTTGGATCACAACTAGCCGTGCCAATGAGTACATGAATGTTAGCTCTACCACCCCAGTTACAGCACAAAGCGGAGATCTGTGGTTTGATACCACAACAAATTCTATGCTAGTATATAACTCTGGATCTTGGTCTGGCGTTGTTGGGGTTAACTCTACTCTATCTAACCCAGCAGATCTTTCATCTGCATGGTTCTTGGGGGCATAGCATGGCAGTAGTGAGAATGGGTATATCTACCCCAACTTTAAACACAGACACAACAGTTTATACAGCCGACGCATCATACTTATCTTCAGTAATTGTTACAAATAAGAGCGGATCAGCTGCAACAGCTAGGGTATGGGTTGTCCCACTAGGTGCAACTACCGCCTCAGAGTACGGATATATACTGTATGATGTACCAGTACCTGCCAATAACTCTTTAGAGTCCCACCGGTTTGCAATAAAGCTGGGAGATGTTGTAAGAGTACGGGCTAATTCTTCAAGCGTATCGTTTTCATTAAACGGTGTGTACGATGGATCAGCCTCTATTGACGCCCATCTTTTGCAAACAACTAGTGTTCACGGTATAGCCGATACTGCGAACTTAGCCACACTTACCACAACAAACGCACTAAATAACCGCCTAATTGCGATAGAATTAGGTTTGGGAATTTTTGACTAGGAGATAGAATGCCAAATTACTCAAGCCTGTCCACACAGGTTACCGCAATCAAGAATGAGATTACTTCTGGGCTTGCGGCGTCACAGTACAGCGCTCAAGACCTAGTTTATGTAGCTAAGGCACTTGAGGCGGTAAGTCACGTCGTAGCACCTGATGGTGTAGACAATATTACCGTTACTAGTAACATTTACCTTGGCGCTACAGCAGAATCATTTGCATCTACAGCCTCTCTTACCTACCCTACTTTAGTAGTAGAAGTAGATAACGCAGACTTTTCACAAATAGCCTTTAGAAATAAAAACTCTGGAGTTAGTGCATCTACTGATTTAATTCTTTATTCAAATAATGGTAATGATGCCTCTGGTTACATTGATATGGGTATCACATCTTCAAACTTTGCTGATGCAGCTTTTACTGCAACAGGTAAAGGCGATGGCTATATCTTTATGGTTGGCGCATCTGCTGGAAATGAAGACCGCGGTAACCTTGTATTAGCCACAGATAGCACAGGAACACAAAATAAGATTATATTTGCTGCTGGTGGGCTTTCTTCTAACAATACTCAAATGGTTATTACTCCAGATGTCAACGTAGCCATTAATATTGCTACGCCTTCTACATCACCAACAACTGGTGCCCTTACTGTACTTGGCGGAGTTGGTATTACTGGCGATGTAAATATCAACGGCGCAATCACATTTGGTGGCGCGGGAACATCTGTTTCAACAGCAAACTTGGCCGTAACAGACCCCCTAGTATTTGTTGGTAACGCTAACGCAGGAGATGCGGTAGACCTAGGCTTTATTGGTGAATACTCAACATCATTTGCAACAATTACTAAGGTTGTTTCTAACAAAGCGTTGACCTCTAATGTAGCCACTATCACTACATCTACCACTCACGGGTTTAATGTAGGAGACTATGTAGTTTTGTCTGGAGTAGATTCCACATTTAATGGCACCTACCTAGTTGCGTCAGTGCCTACAACTACAACTTTTACATTTGCTAAAACTAACGCTAACGTAACCTCAGCAGCGGCAACTGGATCAGCAGCTGCATCTACAAAACGTAGATACTCAGGTATTGTACGCGATGCATCCGACGGAATTATTAAGGTATTTGAGGATGCAACAACAAAGCCAACCTCTACAGTTAACTTCTCAGAAGCAGGATTAATCTACGGAGACTTCCAAGTGGGAGCATTTACTGCATCCTCTGCAACTATTGGAAACGTCTCTAACACAGAGCTTCAATACCTAGATGGTGTTACATCTGCTATTCAAACACAGATTGATACTAAGTTAGCATCTGCAACAGCATCTACTACTTACGCACCATTAGCCGGTCCAGCTCTTACAGGAATCCCAACGGCTCCAACAGCTGCTACAGATACCAACACTACACAAATTGCAACTACTGCATACGTAATTGGTCAGGGATACTTAAAGTCTTCAACAGCTTCTTCTACTTATGCCCCACTTACAGCAGCTCAGCTAATCCGTCCAAACCTTACAACAGCTACTGAAACAGTTACCGTATCAGCAACTGCTGCTACTGGAACAGTTAACGTTGATCTCTCAACCTCAGCAGTTAAGTACTACACATCCAATGCTACCGCTGACTGGACATTCAACTTCCGTGGAGATGGTTCAACAACCCTTAACTCAATTCTTGCTAATGGTCAATCAGCTACTGTAGCTTTCTTGGTAACTAATGGTTCTACAGCTTATAAGCCAACAGTATTCCAAGTAGATGGTTCAGCTGTTACTCCTAAGTGGCAAACTGGAACAGCACCTTCGGCAGGAAATATTAACTCAATTGACGCCTATACGTTTACAATCATTAAAACTGCATCGGCAACATTTACAGTACTTGGTGCACAAGTTAAGTTTGCATAAGGAGAGTTATTACTATGCCTTTAATTGAAACTGTAGGTAAAATTTTAACCCCAGTTGGAAAAGCTGGGTTTAATCCGTTTTCTCCGACTAATGCGGCAGCTCAATCTCTTGCGGCAGGTACCTATTCATTTTATGCTGCGGGTATGACAGAGCCTGTTTCTGCTTATTACACTGGGGCAAACTATCTTGACGGTTCAGCTTGGATTAAAGTATTTGCCAACACAAGTAGGTCTGCTGCAACGCTAAACTTAATTGATAAAAGTATTCCTTTTAGTAAAATTCTTGTTAGGCGTACAGATGGTATATATGGCATTGTAAGGTTTAGTAATTCATCTCAAGTATTTAACACAAATCTTCCCGGATATACTGGAAGTAGCAGTACAAACAATTTTGGTGGAACAGGTATAAAAGTAATATTGGGCGGCGGCGGAGCACACGGCATCTATAATGCTGCACAAGGTAGCTGTTCTTGGAGTAGCGTAGTCTCCGGGTCAATCGGTGCGGGGTATGAACCTTGCGGAACTTTTCCAAATGACCTTTTAAATGGTTATAATCCAAGCGATTCTGGACCAGTTTATTCAAACCAAGGCGGAACAATGGAGTACTTTGTAACATGGTAAGAGTTGCGGTATTAGATGAGTCTAACTATATAACTATTGTTTATGAAAAGGAACATTTTTTGTCCCTTGGACTGGACAAGACAACAACATTTGTTGAGGACTTTGAGTACAAGGCCTTTATGGGTGGCCAATACGTAAACGGTGTGTTTATAGACCCACCTATTTGCGATACATGCTTTACTCTTACGGAGGATTAAATGGCTATCTCACGTCTAGCAGTATCTAATCCAGGGGCTAATACAGATACGCTTCTGTATACCCGCACTGGTTCTCGTGTTGCCCTTGTATCTGTAATTGCCACAAATAAGTCTTCTGATGCAGCAACAATCAGAGTTTGGGTAATACCTACAGGCCAGGATGCAACCCCAGCTAACCACGCCACTATTGCTTATAACTCCCCAATATCAGGAAATAACTCTTTGGAAACCTTCCGGTTTCCTTTACAACCAGATGATAAACTTTATGTTCGTACCTCTTCTGCGGATATATCAGTATCACTAGCAGGTATCGATAATACAAATGTATCGGGAACTGAATACGAAACAGCATTGGCAGCAGCAGCAGCGGCTCAAACACAGGCTGATAAAGCCTTAGTTTATGCCCTTGTTGGTCTATAATACAAGAATACCTTAGGAGACCTCATGGCAACATTTACTATGACAACGTTCAATACGGCGTTGCAAAACAAGCTTAATACTGCAAACGTATCCCTAAGCGCTCAGGACTACCTACTTCTTACCAAGGCCGTAAAAGATGCCGTTGAGGTATCTAACGCTGTAGACACCCTTGCCCTAGCAGGAGTTGCAAACGGTGTTGCCACCCTAGATGCTAACGTTAAGATCCCAGCTGCTCAGCTAACTAACGCTCTACCTTCTCAAACAGGTAACGCAGATAAAGTTTTATCTACCAATGGCTCTACAGCTGCTTGGACTAGCTCTCCGTCATTTACCTCGCTATCCCCAACTATTATCTATGTAGGAACTGGCGCCTCAGCGTTTAATACTTCAGCTGGTCTTACTAGCCCAACAGGTGTATTTAATGTTACAAGTGCTAACGACTCATTTGGTCAGCTTGCAGTACACAACGCTTCATCTTCATCTTCAACTGACATCATTGCCTACGCTAATAATGGCGTAGATGGTGCTGGCTGGATCGATATGGGTATCACAGGAGCAACATTTAACTCTGCTACCTACGGAATTACTGGCCCACACGATGGATATATTTTTATGTCAGCCCCTACTGGTACATCAGGTGCTGGTAACTTAGTCCTTGCTACTGGTGCTAACGGAACACAAAACAAGATTGTATTTGCTGCCGGTGGTTATGAGTCTGGTACAAGCCAGATGACAATTACTCCAAATGCAAACGTTAAAGTTAATATTGCAACCCCTTCTACCTCTGCTACAACTGGAGCATTCCAGGTAGTTGGTGGAGTTGGTATTCAAGGTGATATGAACGTACAGGGTAGCGTTGCTATTCAAGGAACAATTACTTTTGGTGGCGCAGGAACCACAGTATCTGCCGCAAATCTTTCAGTTACTGACCCACTTGTATTTGTTGGTAATTCTAATACTGCAGACCTTGTAGACCTAGGCGTTGTTACTGAGTATGCCACTACCGTAGCAACCATTACAAAGACAGTATCTAACAAAGCTTTAACTTCAAATGTTGCAACCCTTACAACTTCTGCTACTCACGGCTTTGCTGTAGGAGATTACGTAGTTGTTTCTGGTGTAGATGCTACATTTAATGGGACATATGTGGTTGCCTCAGTACCAACAACAACTACCTTTACTTATGCAAAGACTGCAACTAACGTTAGCTCTGTATCAGCCTCAGGCTCAGCAGTCGTATCATCAAAGCGTAGATTTGGCGGAATGGTTCGAGATGCATCCGATGGTGTAACAAAGGTATTTGAAGATGCCACTACTAAACCAGTCTCTACAGTAGATTTTTCAGAAGCAGGGCTTGTCTATGGGGATCTTCAAGTAGGTCCTTTAACGGCCTCTTCACTCACAGTAGGCAATGTATCTAATACAGAGTTTGGTTACCTAGACGGAGTAACCTCTGCAATCCAGACTCAACTAAACGCTAAAGCTCCGTTAGCTTCTCCTACATTTACAGGTACAGTAACAGTTCCAAGCTCAATCACTTCTGGATCAGCTGTTATTACTATGCCTTCAAGTAATGGAACATTAGCCACAACTTCTGACGTCACAACAGCTGTTGCAGCCTATGCCCCACTACTGCAGACATATGTGACACCTACATTTAGCTCTAATGCCTACACCTTGCAGGCTTCAGATAAAGACAAAATTATTCTGGCTTCTAACGGTTCTACAGCAGGCACAGTTACTATTCCTACAGGAACATTTACACAAGGCACAGTATTGACTGTTGTACAAACAGGTTCTGGTCAGCTAACTATTGCAACAAGCGGCACTTTAAATTCTAACGGCTCTAAGTACAAGCTTAACGGTCAGTGGGCCTCTGCTCAAATTATTGTAACTGCTACTAATACATTCCTTCTTATCGGTAACTTGGTGGCGTAATATGCCACTGTTATTGGGAGTTATTGCAGCCTCTGGAGCATCGCAAGTACCAGATGTTGAGTACTTAGTTGTTGCTGGGGGTGGCGGAGGAGCTACTAATCAGTACCACGGTGGTGGTGGTGGTGCTGGAGGTATGAGAACAGGTACTTTTACCTTAGGTACTTTACTTCCTGATACTAATTACACTGTAACTGTGGGTGGTGGAGGTGCTGCTTACAACAACACTGGATCCACTAACCTTCAAGGAAACGATGGTTCTCCATCAACATTTAGCTCAATTAGTTCAACTGGTGGCGGTGGTGGTGGGTGCTACACAGTTGCAAATAACGTTGGTCGTCCTGGAGGTTCTGGTGGTGGAGCTGCAGCTACCGGTGGTGGTAACTGGACAGGTGGATCAGGTACTGCTGGTCAGGGAAATAAAGGTGGAGACTTTAACAATGCCTCATCAAATAAAACTGGTGGTGGTGGTGGTGGAGCTAGCGCTGCAGGAACTAATGGAGATAATAATAGTGGTGGTCAAGGTGGTAATGGCGCTGCATCTTCAATAACTGGTGGTTCTGTTACCTATGCTGGTGGCGGTGGAGGAAGCTCAGAAGGAAGCAACACTCCTGCTGGAGGTTCTGGCGGCGGTGGTCAAGGTGGCAACAATACTGCAACAAGTGGTACAAATAACCTTGGAGGAGGCGGAGGTTGTGGAGAGCGTAATGGAACCTTCTCTGGTGGAGGAGGCTCAGGCGTAGTAGTTATTGCATACCCAAATACTTACCCAGCACTAGCATCTATTGGTGCTGGCCTTAGCTACGACCAACCAACTCGTAGTGGTTACCGTGTATACCGATTTACTGGTGGAACAGGGGCAATTAAATTCTAATGGCACACTATGCATTTTTAGACGAGAACAACGTTGTCGTTGAGGTTATTGTTGGAAAAGACGAAAACGAAAGTGATATTAATTGGGAAGAGCACTACGGAGAGTTTCGTGGCTTAACCTGTAAGCGTACGTCTTACAATACTTTGTCTGGTTCTCATATATTAGGTGGCACACCTTTTAGAAAAAATTACGCAACGTTAGGTGGGATTTACGACCCAGCACTAGATGCTTTTTACCGTGCAAAACCTTTTGAGTCTTGGACTTTAAATACTGAAACATGTGTCTGGCACCCGCCAGTTCCTAAGCCAAATGATGGATTGCCATATGAGTGGGACGAAGAAAATCAAGAATGGATAGGAATACCTACATAATGCCAGGATATCTAAGCAACCGACTTGTAGCCTTCATCCCAGCGGAGAAGGCGGCTGTAGATGCAGCCATTGAAATTATTCAGGGGGATATAGACGACCTATCCCTCAATATTGGCGTATAGTTACCCAAGGAATCAAGGAGAAACCACATGGCATTAACCACAGAAATTGGCTTAGTTAAGTCGGAGATAGCCTCATCGCTAGCTGCTACCTTATTTACCGCTAAAGACCTTGTCTACGTTTCAAAAGCTATTGAGGCACTTGCCGCTGCTGAAGCTAGCGGAGGCACCTTTGTTGATGGCAACTTTAGTGGAATTCTTTATGTAGGTAGTGCAGCTTCTACATTTTCTACAGCCGCCGCACTTACAAACCCTGTAGCTGTTTTCCAGACTACAGCTACTGACTATGCTCAGATTGCTTTCAAGAACTCTAGCGCAGCAGCTACAGCTTCTACAGACTTTATTGCCTACTCAAACAATGGAACCGATTCAGATGGCTACATTGATATGGGTATCACCTCTTCAGCCTTCCTAGACCCAGACTTCACAATTACTGGCAAAGGTGACGGCTACATATTTATGGTTGGTGCAGCTGGCGGAACTGACCAAGGTAACCTAGTGCTAGCTACTGGTGATACTGGCTCACAAAATAAACTTATTTTTGCTGCTGGTGGACTAGCTTCTAACAATAGTCAAATGGTTATTACTCCTGACCAAAGCGTAGCAATTAATATTGCAACACCTTCTACTAGCCCTACAACAGGTGCTTTGACAGTTGTTGGTGGTGTGGGTATTACTGGCAATATTAATATTGCAGGTAGCTTAACATTTGGTGGGGCAAGCTCGTCTCTACAGACAACAACGTTATCTGTAGCAGATCCTCTAATCTTTGTAGGTAGCGATAACCGTACAGATGCTGTAGACCTAGGTCTTGTTGCAGAGTATGCAACGTCTGTGTCTACTATTACTAAGGCTGTTTCTAACAAAGCTCTTACATCTAATGTGGCTACCCTAACAACCTCTACAACTCATGGTTTTGCTGTTGGCGATATTGTGGTTGTTGGAAGCGTTGATGCTACATTTAACGGAACTTATGTAGTCAAGGCTGTGCCTACTACAACTACATTTACTTTTGATAAGACCAACGCTAACGTAACCTCGGCTGCGGTATCTCCAGCGGGAACTGCAGAAGTTACAACTAAGCGTAAATTTGCTGGAGTTCTTCGTGACGCATCCGATGGACTAGTTAAATTCTTTAAAGATGCTACAACAAAGCCAACCTCAACTGTAAACTTTGGCGAAGCCGGACTTACATATGCAGGCATTGTTGTGGGTAGTGCTACAATTGGTTCAGTAACCAATACTGAAATCGGGTACTTGTCTGGCGTCACAAGCGCTATTCAAACTCAAATCAGCGGAATTATTCCAACTCAGACTTCTAATAGTGGTAAGTATCTTACTACTAATGGAAGTGCTGTATCTTGGGCTACTGTTGATGCTTTGCCTACACAGACAGGTCAGAGCGGAAACTACTTAACAACCAATGGTACTGCAGCTTCATGGGCCGCAATTACTACAGATCCAAATCCTCAAATCTTCATGCTGATGGGAGCATAAACAATGGCAACAGCTTATAAGGTACTTGGTAGAAAACACTCTGCCGCTACTACGATGGAAGAACTGTACGCAGTTCCATCGTCTACTAGCGCAGTAGTATCTACTATCACAGTTTGCAACATCACAAGCTCAGCTAAGACATTCCGCATTGCTATTAAGCCAGCAACAGGAACTACTCTAGCTTCTGAGCACTACATTGCATACGACACAACGATTGCTGCGAATGACACTGTAGCCCTTACACTAGGCATTACTCTTGCTACCTTGAACTCAATTCAGGTCTACGCATCAGCAGCTACATCACTTACATTCCAGGCTTTCGGTTCCGAAATATCCTAACAGAGGGGAATAACCAGCATGGCTATTTCTCGTGCGTCTACCTCATCTGTAGTTCGAGGTCTTACAAAATCGCAAACTATCTTTGATCAATCAGCCCAAGTCTCTGCCCCTGCAACTTTTGAGTTGTTAGTAGTTGGTGGAGGCGGAGGCGGAGGGTATAATTGTGGTGGTGGCGGTGGCGCAGGCCAAGTAACTTATAACGCCGCCTTTGCAAAACCTTCAGGAGCATTTACTGTAACGGTTGGTGCAGGTGGGGCTGCTGGAGTTCCAGGCAATAGTGGTAATGGACAACAGGGCGCCTCTTCTGTTTTTGCTACAGTAACTGCTGTAGGCGGTAATGGTTCCAGTGGTAGTTTTTCTAATGGGGCTGCTTCTGGAAATGGTTACGCTGGCGGGGTTCAATACCGAGTAGATAATAATCACCTTGATGGTGGCGGTGGTGGCGGTGCTGCAGCAGCCGGGCTAAAAGGTTATCAGTCAGGAACATTAGAATCAAATAGTCCTGGTCCTGTTGGCGGAGACGGCCTAGCGTACTCAATAACAGGTGTGTATGTTTACTATGGTGGTGGCGGTAACGGAGGAACCGAAGGTCTTGGCTCTAACGGAGGTTGGGGTGCCTATGCGGGTTATGTACCAATGAAGCGGTCTTTAGGTGGCGGAGGTTGGGGAGGCGGTCAGCCTTACTCAGGAACTGCTGCTGCACCAACTGCAGGAGATGCAAACACTGGAGGCGGTGGTGGTGGAGGAACTTGGGATAACTCAAACCCTCAAGCAACTAACGCTTGGTATGGAGCAGCGGGTGGTTCTGGTGTCGTGATTGTTGCGTACCCAAATACGTACCCAAATATTACATCTATTGGTGGCGGTCTAACATACACCTTAGACACAACAACAAGAGCCGGATACAAGGTCTATAAATTTACTGCTGGAACAGGTTCGGTGACATTCTAATGGGAATTCGTAATCTATCAACATCAAGTTCTGCATCAGGAACAAAACGATCTTTGTCTTGGGATCATCTTAGCGCACCCGTTACTGGTGGAACAATTACTGTAGCAAATGGATATCGCATACATACTTTCTCTACTGTTGGTCAAGCTACGTTTTCTGTAGGAAAGCCAATAACAGTAGAAATTTTTTGCTGGGGTGCAGCTGGCGGTGGTGGTGATCAATCTTCCGGTGGTTCTGGCGGGTATTCAACAGGTACTTTAACTATTGCTTCTGCTCAAGACTACGCAGTTATTGTAGGAGGCGGCGGATCTAAAGGCTCTAACATAGCAGGGTATGCTGGGGGTGGCGGAGGATTAAGCGGCGTATTCTCAGGAAGCTCTACAGTTACATTTGATGCCACAGGTCAAGCACGTGCTTTAATTATTGCAGCTGGCGGTGGTGGTGGTTCTGGAGGTAGCGGCTCTGCTGCTAACGGTGGTGCAGGTGGCGGTACTACAGGTAACCGTGGTTATAGCGATAATCGTGGAGGACCTATTGGTACTGGACGTGTAGGTGGCTATGGAGGAACTCAATCTGCTGGTGGTGCTTTTGGTCCTGACACTGGTGGTGGCTATGGTGATGGCCAAGCTGGAGGCGCACTATACGGTGGGTATGGATCTCCTTCTGGAAACACCCGTCAACTAGGTGGTTTTGGTGGCGGAGGAGACGGGAGCTCTATGTCTAATAACGGCACTTATGGTGGCGGTGGCGGTGGAGCTGGTTTCTATGGTGGCGGTGGTGGAAGTGATTACTACTCTTCAGCTGGGGGCGGTGGTGCAGGATATGTCGGCGGAGTAACTTCAGGTACAACTACTACAGGTAATGATGTTTCTTACTATGCTGAGGCTCCAAACGCACCTCAAAGTACCAATCAATATTATATTCCAGGTGTGTGTAAGCCAAATTATCACACAGCTGGTGGACCAGGACTAGTAGTTATTCGATACGCACTTTAGTAAACCCAGAGACAAGAGCTGTCTTAGCTGGTAAACTACAATACATAATAGACGTTAGGATTTAAACATGGCAGCAGTATTTCCCAATAGCGTAAGAAACTATACCGCTCAGCAAGACCTTGTCAACACTGTTATTGCGGACAACGTTAACTCCCTCCAAGAGGAAGTTAAGCAGATTGAGGCGGTACTAGGTAGCGCTGCTACATCGCAAAACCCTCTTACCTCTACATGGTCTGGCTCATTCTCTCAAGCAACTACTTGGGGAACTGTTTATGATCGTATTGCTAATATTGAGGCTGGTCTTATCTCTGGTGTATCTGGAGCTCCTTACCCACTAATTTCTGGTGGAAGCACAATCACTACCACTAACAACAAGGGCTTAACCCTTCGTGCTGGAGCTACAAGTCTTAATCTTATCGAAGCTTACTCATACGCAAGCGTACTTGGTTTTAACTTAGACGCAGCTGGTTTGCCTAAGGTTGCTACATCTAACGTTCTCTATGTAGGTAGTTCTGATTACACAACTCTTACTACATCAATTAGTTCAAATACCACAGCTGCGGCATCTAAGATTCCCCTAGCTACAATTACAACTGCGGGAGATCTTATTCTGGGATCTGGTAACGCAACAGTTACTCGCCTAGGTATTGGATCTAACGGTCAATCACTTATTGTAAGTGCTGGTTCAGTTGTCTGGGGTGTGCCTACAGATACCTCTAAAATCCCTCTAGCGACCGTTACAACGGCCGGAGACCTTATCCTTGGGTCAGGAGCTGGAGCTGTATCTAGACTCGGCATAGGCGCCAATGGAACCGTTTTAACAAGCAACGGCACAACTGCTACTTGGGTAGCACCAGTAACATCTTATGTTGGTCAAAGTAATGGAACAGTTACTACTGCAGCCCTTGGCTCAGGAGTTGTCCGAAACGTTTATACAAGAACTGTAGCACCAATAAGCAGCGACGGCAACGTCGGGGATATCTGGATTGTCTACGCATAATGCCTGCCAAAATAAAATTAGATGCCAGCAACTGGGGTAGCGTAACTGACGTTCAAGTAAAAACAAGCTCCAATTCTTGGGGCCTTGCTAAGAGCGCTTGGTTAAAAACAGACGCTACTACTTGGGTACGTTGGTTTCTTGGTCCAATTACAGACTCTTTTAACCGCTCAGTTTCAGGTGTTTTAGGTACAGCAGATAGCGGAGAGACCTGGACTAACGTTACAGGTACTTGGTACGCCAATGGATCTGCTGCTCAATCAGATACTGCCGCAAGTTCAAACGCTATTGCTACCGTAGCTTACGGTGTTAGCGATGTTACTGTAGGAGCCGGTGTTAGTAATGGTACCGGTGTTGCTGCTTGGGTAGTCGATGCTAATAACTGGTATGCTTTAGTTTCTTTTCAAACCCAAGTAAATACTACCTATTCATGTAACTGTTACTGTAATGGCCACTGCGATACTTATCCAGTACCAGTTTATAATACCTGCACTAGTTGTTATTATTGCGGCTCTACTACTTCTGGCGGAGGTACTAGTACCTATCAAGGAACTTATGTTCCAGGTGGAACAACTGTAACTGATGTTGGTGCTGCTAACTGTACAACAAGTGTAAGTGGTTGGAAATATATAGGCTCTGCTGTTATTTATGGTCGTAGATGTAGTCAAACTCAAGTTAATGACCCAACCAACTATAATTGTTATAGCACATCTGATTGTTACTCAGGTGGCACTGGATCATACTGTTACGAATGTCCTGAGGGAGAAAGTGGTCACCCAGGTAACTACAGCTGCTATATACCTACAGGTGGAGTTACTACTTGTACTTGTAGTAGTGGTACTGAAAGTGGCGGTCGTTGCTACGTTACATCGTTTGGTACTGGTTACTATAGTTGCCCAAGCGGCGGTACAGCTAACCAATCAACAGGTGTTTGTACAGTTACAACAGCCGGAACAACTACTTGCTATAGTTGTGCAAATCCTGACTGCGGAGTTGCATATTACTATACCGGGTCTACTTGCTACGGTGGTGGAACTTACCCTAATTGTGATCAATACGGCGGTGGTTGCCAAACTTGCGGGTCAATTACCAATAACTATTATATAAAACTAATTCGTTCAGTGGGTGGAACTATCACAAACCTTACTGGAGATATAAGCGTAAGTGGCTCAGTTGGGGCTCTTCGTTTAAATACTCAAGGAAATGTACTAAGTTATCAGGCCTACTCAAATTCTGACTTTACGGGACTATTAACCTCTGGTACACATACTGCAACCTCGCCTGCAAAAGCAAACAATTATGGTATTATTAAGACCTCTAGCCCATTTGGCCAGGGATCTACAGTAGACAATTTTAAAATATCTGGTTAGGACTACAATATGGCTGATCCATTTGAAAGACCTGCACGCCCGTGGGACTTATTCAATAAGAACCTAGGTCGAGTAGAAACAGAGATAGCAGAACAAAGATTTAATATTTGCCTTGAATGCCCTCAGTTAATTAAATTAACTAACCAGTGCAAAGAGTGCGGATGTATGATGAATCTAAAGACAAAGCTTCCTAATGCCTCGTGTCCACTTGGTAAGTGGGGCGTAATGCAAGTATCATTTAAGGAGACAGAATGACCGGAAACGCATCCGAAATTCCATTTAATAAAATTGCTTTTATTATTGATGGGCAGGTAGTGGATATTTTACATACTCATGATCGTCTAGCCGCAATTCTTTTAAGTGAACCTACTATTGTAGATATTACAGATATCAAGAATGACACTAATAGTGATATCTACCCGGGTTGGACATACAACAAAACAACTAAGTCTTTTACTCCTCCAATTGTAGGAGCTTAATTATGCGTGGGGATCAACGTGAGGGCAGATTTAATATCTCCTACGAACGTGGTTCCAGCGCATCGGGAACTAACGTTGAGCTTGTTCAAACCGTAGGTACATTTGTAGACTGGTGGATCTTTGATCCAGTTAATACTGCAGTAGATCCTATCTATGATGTAGGATCTTCAGTTATTGGTGGAGGTCGTAAGTGGCTCAGCCCATTTACTATTCCCGTAGTTAATGCTCACCTAGAGCAGGGTGCTACAGTACAGAACGACCGCGGTTTTTATAACACCGATATCTTAACTGTAACCATTAACGTTGACGTTATTGAGAACCATTTAAATTTCTATGGTGGAAATGCGGCTAATCGTCGTGAGCTTTCAACTGTAGAGATCAACCCAGATGCTTACCTACGTGATCGAATTGTCTTTAGAAATGAAGTCTTTTCACCTACACAGGTATCTCCTAGAGGTATAATCAAAGACAAATACACCTTGTTACAGGTATCCTGTGAGCAAGTCAACGCCGAAGAGCTTGTCAATGATTCGCAGTTCCAGCACTATGCTGGGTATTCTGCCTTTGATCAGACTTCACTATAGGGGTAAAATGGCAAAGTTAAAGGTTAGTGGCAAAGTCCACGTAGTTAAGAAGAACAAACAAGGTGATGTTATCGTTGACCATGCGGGAAAAAATGACCCTAAGTGGGATAAGATTAACCTAACAAAAAAGGCCGGAGCTAAGACGATTAAAGAAGGCGTCAAGGCAACTAAAGAATGGCATAAGAAGAACCCCCATACGAAAGGTAAGAAATAATGTGTAAGTCATGTGGATGCGGCTGTTCAAAGCCGGGATGTAAGGGTGCCTGCAAGAAGGGCGCTAAGAAGACTACAAAAAAAATGTCTCCAAAGCAGAAGAAGCTTGATATGGACAAAGATGGCAAGCTAGAAAGCTCTGACTTCGCTGCCCTTCGTGCAAAGAAGAAAAAGTAATGTGTGCTACCTGTGGCTGCATGAAGCCTAAAGACAAGCACGGCATGAAGACCCTAGCGGCTGCTAATAAGAAGTTTGCTAAAAAGTCTGACTCAAAGGGTAAGGCTAAGAAGACTAGCGCAGTAAGAAAGAAGGGCATGTAATGGCTCATGATGACAAGAAGTTTGAAAAGGGCATGACCCCGGCTCAAAAGAAAAAGTTTGAAAAGCAGGACGAAAAGAACGATGCCAAGCTAGCCAAGAAGGTTAAAGGCAAAGCCTGTACTTGTGGCAAGTGCAAGGCATGTAAGGCAAAGAAAAAGAAGTAACGATTAGCCCCCGCAAGGGGGTTTTTTCGTTTATGATTACTAATGACGCCGGAGTAATCCGGAACCCTGCTTGTAACACCCTGCATCTTCCTATGGAGGAATTATGATTAATTTAGCTAATCGGCTTGCTCGTGAAGAGACTGATGCCGATAAACAGGAGTTTGTTCGTGGCTTAGCCAGCCTTAATCAAAACGGTGGTAAGAAAATCGTTCTTGGTTTTGCTGCAGGGTATTTGCTAACGAATTGGCTCCGTAACCGTGGCTAGTTTCAAAAAAACCTTAAACTCCATAATCATTGCTGCAGAGAAGCAAGCAGTAAAAGAATATACAAAGAACCTTCGTAGCCATGCCTCTTCATATGGCTGGCCAGAAGAAGTTGCAAATAACCTTATGGTTTCTCATGATGGTAAGTCTCACTCCATCTCATACCCAAAGAGCCTTGAAGAATCTGTACTCACATTAGAGTACGGCACTCAAGATGCTCCTCCTGCCCCAGCTCTACGAACATTTGTATTGGGGGCTAGATAATGCCATTTATTATTAATGAAGACGAAGCGCTAAAGACGCTACTTCAAGGTATCACCGTTTCAGATGGTGGTAATTCTGCCCGCCCTGTTGCTGTCTATTATGGACAACCAGATAAAGATATCCGTCAACAGAGCTACCCCTATATTACCCTAGACTTAGTAGGCGTTCGTGAAGATACAGAGCGTGCTCATAGAGGTTGGGTTGATTTAACCTATACACCAGAAGGCACCACACCTAATCTTAATGAAGACGGCTCTATTAATCAGCAAGTTAACTTTCCTATCCCTGTAGATTTAATCTACCAAGTCTCAACCTGGTCCCGTCAGCCTCGCCATGATCGTCAGATTATGGCAAAGTTGTTTGCACCTGGTAGACTACCATTTAGATTTGGGCAACTACCCATTCCTCAAGACGGTACTAACCGTCGTTTGGATATGTTGGGGTTCTCAAAAAGAGATACTACTGAAGGTGGCAAACGCCTCTTTAGCAATGTCTATAACATCCGTATAAGCTCTGAACTATTCGTTGATCAATTCACCGCTGTGTATCAGGTAACGGATGTAAATCCATCAATCCTCTCTCAAAATGTACCTTTTACCACAACACCGTAAATAATCCGGCCTACCTAAGACAACAACCTAACCGAAGGAGTAACCCCGAATGGCAAACTTTGCCCGTCCCGGAGTCTATATCCAAGAAGTAGCTCTGCAACAAGCTGTACAGCCTGCAAATACTGCAAACGCTGTTGGCGCATTTGCTGGAGCTCTTCCTAAAGGCAACACAACTGCCCCTGTACTAGTAAGTACTTGGACAGATTTTGTTAAAGCTTTTGGTGGATTAAACGACTCATACCCAACCACTTGGGCTGCCTATAACTTTTTTGCTAATGGCGGCCGTGACCTATATGTAAAGCGTGTTATTGCAACAGGTTCTGCTGTAGGTGCTCTAGTAATTAACGATGGTACAGGAACTACAACCACCGCTACTGCTACCGTAACTGCAGCTTCTGCAGCCTCTGGCACAATTACTTACACAGCTACAAATACTTTTGCTGCTGGACAAACCGTATCTATTACTGGTCTTTCAACAACAGCATTTAACTTAACTAACGTAGTTATTGCAACTCGTTCAGGCTCACAGTTTACTGTTACAAGCGCTGCTACAGGTACTGCCGTAACCGGCGCATCTGCTACAGCTACTGTAGTAACTACTGTAGCTTCTGCACCAGTATTTACTGTCAACGCAGTTAGCCCAGGATCTTGGTCTAGCAACTACGCAGTTAAGATTGTAGCTGCAGGATCTGCTAGCCGTTTTGGTCTAGAGGTCTACCAGACAACCACAACTAGTGGAACTTCTGTAACTAGCTTGGTAGAATCTTATTCTGATCTAAGCATGTCTTCTACAGACAGAAACTTTGTGCGTTCAATTATTAACTCTAATCCTAGCTCTGTTATTACAGTTCTTACAGCAGGTTTTGATGCTACTAAGTCTCCTGGAGTACTTGTTTCTCCTACATCACTTGCAGGTGGTGCTGACGGTGGAACCCCTGGTCGTACAGATTACTCAACAGCTTGGACTACATTTGATTCTGTAATTAACCCATTGGTTATTTACGCACCTGATGCTCCATATGCTGCATCTGGTACACTAACTGCACAGATTCACGGCGATGCTGTAATCTATGCTGCTGGTCGTACAGATTGCTTTGCTGTTATTGATACTCCTTCTGGACTATCAGTTTCTGCAGCACAAGATCAAGTTACAGCTACAACAGCTATCTTTGCTGGAAGTACCGCAGGAAACATTGCTGCAGCTTACTACCCATGGTATAGCATCCCAGATGCAACTAAGAGCGTTGGCGTAACTCGCCTACAAGCTCCAGGCGCTGGTGTTGTTGGTCAGTACCTTGCTACAGATGCAAGCCGTGGCCCATCTAAGACTCCAGCAGGTCTTCAAAATGTTATGGCTCTTGCCTTAGCTACTGAGCACCTATTTACTAACGCTGAGCTAGACACTATCAATACAAGCGTAGACCCTATTAATGCTATTCGTCAGGTTCCTGGTGCAGGCATTGTTATCATGGGCGGTCGTACTATTGATAATACACCTAATAATCGTTATATCAATCTTCGACGCTCTTTGATTTACATTGAGAAGTCTATGAATGATCTAACATCGTTTGCTCTTTTTGAGAATAATGATGCAAATCTTTGGTCTCAAATTAACACTACACTAAACAGCTTCCTACTTGCTTATTGGACAGCTGGTGGTTTACGTGGAACAAACCCAAGTCAAGCATTCTATGTGCGATGCAATGATACTAACAATCCCTTTACCGAAATTCAAGCCGGTAGAGTTAACATTGAAATAGGCGTTGCTCTTGAATACCCAGCAGAGTTCGTTGTCATTAAAATTGGACAACTAACCGGAAACGCTACAGCGTAAAGGAGATATAAAAAATGGCAGCCTATACAAATCCACTAAGTACTTTGATGACGGATCCAGTCCGTAATTTTAGATTCTTAGTTACATTTAAACCAACAGCTGAATGGACCGATGCCGCAAAGCCAGCAACACTGGGATTTGTTTCCCTATCAGGGTTGAGCGTAACAACGGAGCCTATTGCCTATCGTGAAGGTGGATACAATACTAACGTTCACCAGATCCCTGGTCAATCAGCATTCACCCCAATTACTCTTTCTAAGGGAGTAATGCTAGGACAGAACTCAAATGCCCTATGGATGAAGCGCCTTTTCTCAGTAATTACACCTTCAATTAGTCAAGGTGTAGGTGCGGGATTTCGTTGCGACATTGATATTCAAGTTCTTAGCCATCCAAATCCTCAAGCAAGTACAGGTGGAGGTACTCCACAGGTTCAAGCAACTGTTGCTAGTTCTCAACATACCTCACTTCGCTTTAAGGTTTACAACGCTTGGATCTCATCACTATCCTATAGCAATCTAGATGCAGGAGCTAATACCCTTATGGTAGAAGAAATGTCTTTAGTACACGAAGGATTTGATGTAGCATACGCAACAGATTACACACTAGCTAATACTGCTGCGGAAATTTCATTAACTGCTGGTAAATAAACTAATTAAAGGTGAATAATATGACTACAGATACCGCTATAAATGCAGCAATCAACCCAGCTTTAGCAAATGAATTAGCTAATAAAGCTATGAAACCTTCTGATCCGGTGGTGGCTAGTAATACTCCCAAGGTAAATACTACGCCACCGCCTGATACAGATGTAGAACTATTAGGTGGATTTTTAGATCCAATTAAAGGTTTTATTTCTACCGCTGAAATTAGAGAATTAACTGGATTAGACGAAGAGATTATCTCTAAGATTACCGATCCAGGTAAAGCTCTTTTAACAATTCTTGAAAGAGCAACAGTAAAGATTGGTGATCAACCAGCTGACAAAGAGACGCTAGATGCTCTCTATGCAGGTGACCGTGAGCTATTATTACTGGCAATTAGAAAGGCTACCTTTGGTTCTGATATTAAATTAGGACCTGGAGAATGCCCTAGTTGTAGCTTTGAACAGACTTTTGAAATAGATCTGTCTAAGGATGTACCACTCAAGAAACTTGATGGGGAACATACTTTTACAGTTAAGTGTAAGGTTGGAGAAGTAGTAGTTACTCTGCCTACAGGCAGTACTCAAAAAGCTATTGTAACTGCTACCAACAAAACTTCAGCAGAATTGGATACAATTCTTTTGAAAAACTGTATTGAATCTATCAACGGTATGCCAGTTTTGGGAATGGACGACGTTCGCAAACTAGGATTAAAAGACCGTAGAGAAATTCTTCAGGAGATTACAAACCGCAACCCAGGCCCACAACTCAGTGAAATTAAAGTCCCTTGTCAGTCTTGCGGCGCGGAGGTACCGCTTCCGCTAACTTTAGCGGAGTTGTTTCGCTAACGAGGTTGATTACGAACTACTTATGGATATGCAGGACTTAATAGTCCAGAACTATCCGGGGTGGACCCTACACGAGGTACGTAATCTCAGCATGAGAGAACGTATAAATTGGCTAGAAAGAGCTACGGCTAGAATAAGGCGGTGATGTAAATGGCAGAGGCGTTTGGAAATATGGAAAACCCTTCTGATGCTGAGTCAACCGGTTTTGCATCTATGTCGGATCAAGTAGACTTTGATGGCCTACCTAAAAACTTTATTAAGTACTTTAAAGAAGCTAAAAAACTTGTAGACCAAATGGTTGAAGAGTGGTCTAAGGCTATTAAAGACACTGAAGCTGCTACAAGTAAGATGAGTTCTGACAGACCAGGCGCTGGACGTCTTGGTCTTGGTTCATTTACACGTGCTGAAAAAGTTGGAATAGGTATTGGCGTAGCTGCATTTGGCGCTAGCACATACATGAAGATGGCACCTAATACTATGGCTGCTGTCACGCAGCGTATGGGTGCAGATACTTATGCAGGTCTTAGCGGAATGTCCTCACGTCAAGCAATTATGCAGGCTAACCGCCAGGTAGGTGGTGGAGCAACAAGCGCTATGGGTCCAACCATGGCTGCAATGAACTTAATGTATCAAGGTGGTTATACAGCTAGCTCATTAAGTTCTAAAAATATCATGAGTCAAATTGGCGGATTAAGCGCCATGTCTGGCATGAGCAATGAATCTGCTGCTGCAAGTGTGGCAGGCATGAACGGCATGAGTTTCTTACGTGCTGGGATTCAAATTCGTGACCGTCAAGGTAACTTAAAACCGCCTAATCAAATTATTAATGATGTTTATAGTTTCTTGTATCGTGGTCAAAAGATTACAAAACAACAGGCTGCTCTTGTATTAAACCCTGGAAGTAAGGGTTACGCAACCATTCAACAAATTACTGGTGGCGATCCTCAGCTGATGCAGATGATTCAGTCAGGTATTCTTGCACGTGCATCCAATGGCAAAGCTCTTACAGCAGGTCAAATGAAAGACCCTAACAAGATTCTTAACGCAATGGGTGTAGATCAAAGCTCACCTATTCGTGCTAATTTTAGATTTAACTCTAGTGAAAATAAAAAACTTGCTGCAACTGAACAAGGTTTAGTTGGTGGTTATGATGCATCCCTTCGTACTACTGCCGCTCTTAATGATGCGTACAGTAAAATGGCAGATGCTCTTGGCCCTGTTAATGACGGATTAATGACCCTTAAAGGAATTTTACAGACTCTTCCTAATGCAGGAAACATGGGAGGAGTTATTGCTCAATTTACAGGCGCACTAGCAGGTGCCGCATCAACTCTTATACAGTTTGCATTGTTAAGTAGATTACTGGGTGGCGGAGGTGTTGCTGGACTTCTTGGTAAAGGTGCAGGATTAGCTGGAGGATTAGCAGCCGGTGCAACAGTAGCAGGTGCAGGTTTAGGTGCAGGTGCTGTAGGTTATGGTGTTGGTAAGGGCGGAAAAGCTTTAGGTAAAAAAGTAGGAGCTTCTAAAAGCGTTACACGTGGGGGCAGTACACTTGCCGCTGCAGGTGCTGGCGCTGCTACAGGAGCTGCAATTGGAGCAATGTTTGCTCCTGAAACATTAGGTTTAAGTATTGTTGCTGGATCTATTATCGGAGGCATTGCAGGATTCTTTGGTTCTGGTGGTCCAAATGATCACGGTAACCTAGGAGTTGGTGGCCCTAACGATGGTGAAGCATCAGCTTTCTTATACCCTGTTCCAAAAGCAACCCCAATCACTTCTCCATTTGGTCCACGTGATAACTCTGCCCATCCGGGAATTTCTTCTAATCACAAAGGTATAGACTTTGGAACCCCCGTAGGAAGTAACTTAACCGCTGTTACCAACGGTGTTGTAAGTACTATTGGTAATGATGCTAATGGTTATGGAAATTGGATTGAAGTAAAACATGAGGATGGCACAGCATCTCGTTACGGCCACTTGTCTCAAATTGGTGTTTCTAGAGGACAGGAAGTTGTTCCTGGACAAACTGTTGGTAAGTCTGGCGGTAAAGCTGGTGCTCCTGGTGCGGGTAACTCTACCGGTCCACACCTTCACTTTGAAATTCTTAATGAAAAAGGTGTTAAGGTTGATCCAGCACCATACTTAAGTGGTGCTCCATCTGGTCCTATATCTTCAGGTGCAGCTGTAGTAGCTGGGCCTGCAGCTATTTCTTCAGACTCTATGTGGTCGGCTAAAAAAGCTACACAAAATAAATTAGGTAAATCTGCCTCTCAACTATCTAGTCCGGCTCTTAGTGCTTCACTAACTAGCGCAGGTTTTAACGAGGATCTTGGTGGTCCTTCAGCAGGAATGAATGTTGGTGTAGGAAGTTCATCAAGTCATTCTCGCAACGTTGTTATTAACCTCAAAATGGATGTACAAATCACTCAGGGAACTGTACAAGAAGCAGATCGTTTAGTAAGAATGATTGGCAAGAAACTTAAAGACAGTGATATTCTTAAGCAGATTGGAAGTGCCCTTTAATGGCTACCTATTACTATGCAAACGTTCGTCGCTATCAAGACGAGAGCTCTACTATTACTGCTGATTATCTAGTAAAAAATACAAAAATTACTGCAGCTAATCACAAAACAAATACTAAATACTATGTATATTATTTAGTTGATATCTATGCTACTACGATTAATAACTTTGCTACTTGGGTTGCTACAGGATCTGACGGTACCTACACTGGAACAATTGTTTCTCCAAATGCGGGTAGCAATGAAGATAATGGGTTAGCAAATGGGTTAACTATAAGTGTAACTGCTAGTGCAAATGCGGCTGCCGATCAAACTGCCTATGTTTCGCAAGGTAAAATTATAAATGATAAGTCACATCAAAAAGTAAGTTTTAGTCGTAAAGCTGGGGCTACAAACGGACAGGTAATTGCTACGCCTACAGTAGCAATCCAATGGAAGAGCGATGCTAGTCCTAACTGGACAACAATAGCAAGTAATAAAATAAACTGGGGTACTACAGGAAACGTAGTTCCTAGCATTACTTGGACTACTGTAGTCACTGCACCTGTCTTTCCTTTTGTTGCTATCCAAGAATACATAAAATCTCAATACGGTGAATCACCGGTTATGCAAAAAAATACTATTTTGGCACAGAATCAAATAAGTGTTTTAAGTAACTATGTTTGGGATAAATGTAATGGTGGATTATGGCACTTTGTTGTAAACTTTAAAACCGCACAGTTCGGTGGTAGAGGAAATCAAGAGCACTTTACTTGTACAAAAAATGGAGATCAAATTCAATCAAAAGGTACTCCGAGTGCCGACGTTTTAGCTGACAAAAAGAAGTTAGCTGCTTGGACTAAGAAAAATGTAACTGATCCAATGATTGCTGCTAAGTCAAATGCTACATGTAGTGATACTTCAGATAGCGGTAACGGTTTAAAAGATATTACAACAGTTACTCCTCCTAAAGGAGATGTTAGGTGGAACCCACCTCCACACCGTGACGCAAGAGGAATCTCACATGGTGAAAGAATAACACACGCAAAAAATGATAAGTTTATTGCTGAGCTTCCAGCTTTTGCTGATGGTGAACGAGGAAGAATTTTTCAAGATATAAACAGTGCAGATATTTTAAATAAAAACCCAGATAAATTAAAAGAACTAGTGTCTTCTAAGGGTTCTACAAATCAATGGGGATTTAGATTTATGTACAATCCTGAAAAATTTGGGTATCAAAGTTCTTCTAATAATTCTGTAGATTGGACAATGGGTTCGAGTGATCCTGCTACTTTACTAAGTGGTAATTCTGTTGTTAGCTTTGAGGTTTATATTAACCGTATTCCTGATTTAAAGTACTTACGTTTACAAAACCCTAAAATAGCTGAAGATAAAATTTATGGAAGAACGCTTGATCCTATAGAAAGAGCAGGCATTTTAAATCGTGGAACAGAATACGATATTGAATTTTTGTATCGTGTTTTAAATGGAGATCCTTTAAAAGATTCTTTACTCTTTAATAGTAGTTATAAAGGTTTTACTTCTGACTTTGGATATACTACAGGTGTTCCTTGTTGGCTAGTACTAAATGAAAACCTACGGTATTACGGATCTGTTGCTAGTTTTAGTGTAAACCATGCAATGTTTGATTTAAATATGGTTCCTATGCTCAGTACTGTTAGCATTTCCTTTGCTCGTTACCCAGCTCTTTGGAATGAAAAGACTGCGTTTGGCGATAAAGTTTCTGTTGCAGCTACTAAAGAATACTTAAAAACTACTGGAAAGGCACCCGCATGATTGAAAGAGTTTCTAGATATTATGATGGATCGTTAACTCAAACTGAAGCTAAATATACAGGTGAGTATGTAATTTCTGTATTTAGAAATTTTGCTGATAATCAAACAGTTAACTATGTTTCTTATACTTGGAAAGACGGAGATAGCCTTTCTAATCTTTCTGAAGTTTTTGGCGTTGGAGCTAAATATTGGTGGGAGATTATGGAAATTAATCCAGAAATTCAAGACCCATTTGATATTACAGAAGGCACTATTTTAAGAGTTCCTTATGGCAACTAGTTATTCACGTACTCCAGATCAAAAGAATTTTGTATGGAGCTCTAATGCAAAAGACAGTGAGTTTGATGCTTCGTTCCCTAAAGCTCCTGACATGGAACTTGTATTGATAGGTGCTGAACTTCTTCAAGACCCCAATGAGCACGACCGTTTAGTGCTTCACTATAAAGGAAAGCCGGCTAATAAAAAAGAATCTATTGTTTCAGGCGACCCTGTTATTTTTACCTTTAGGTCAGGAAAATTAAAGTCTACTTGGAACGGTTATATATACCACATACGTCAAGATCATTCTCTTCAAGGAGGTAACACCGACGTAGTATGTGTGGGAGCTTCTTGGGTTTTAAAAAATACCGATCAAAAAATATATAAAAATGTAACAGCAGATCAAGTTGTTTCTAAGATTGCTAAAAAATATAGTATGGCTGCGGTAACTCAAAGAGATCCTAGAGTTCGTGCACAGGTATCTCAATCAGGTCAAAGTGATTGGCAGCTGTGTAAAAGTTTAGCTAAACAAAATGGTTTTGCTTTAAGAGCTGAAAACACTACTATAATTTTTGTTTCTAAAGATAAAATTTATCAAAGTAAAAAAAACTCTGCCCCTTATTTTAACTATGTCGACAATCAAGTTGGCGGTGTAGTACCTGCAGCCCTTCGTATGACAGGTACTATTTTATCCTTTGAACCAATAATTTCTGATCATGCACCAGAAAATTCATCACGTATAGATAGAGTTGTAAGCGGAGTTAACACTAATACTGGTGCTGCTGTTAAAGCTACCCACGCCCATGTTGTTCCACCAAAAGGAAACTCTGGCGTTGTTATACCAAACAAATCTTATTTTGCAAAAAAGTTGGCTATATAATGACTAATTTTTCTAGCGCTGGTTCTGGTGGAAAACAAACTGCTAAATTTAAAACGCATCACCCACATGAGGTTATTACAGATTTAACTAACTCTAAAAGAATAGCTCAAGCCTATAGTGAAACTTACAAGTATCAGCATAGAGCAAAAATAACTATTGTAGGGCATGCCACTTTACGTCCTTATGACCCTATTTATTTAGATGGTCTTCCAAATGGAATGTCTGGTTACTGGACAGTTATTTCAATTGAGCATATTTTTGGGGGAAGCGTAGCCAAATACTTAATGAGTGTTGAGGTGGGTACAGACGTTATAGGGGATGTAGACCCAGATGCTATAAACCGATCTGATACCAGAGACGTTCAAAACGATTTTGCTGGACAGTCTTTAACTGTCCCTCCCGCTAAACTTACTGAGTATAGCCTTAGTCCAAACGCTTCTACTCTTAGCCCAAAATATGGGGTTACTTCTAAAACTGCAATTCAAAATTTATCTAAAGTTACGGTACCTAAAGTTACTGGTACTACAGCATTTAAAGCGTCTTCTCCAAATCTAGATGGAATAAAAAACACGGTACAATGGTCTGCTACTACTAGTGGAAAGGTACTAAGATGAGTAATGATTTTGAGTATATGATGGATCCACAAGGTCGTCCTCGTTTTTACGGTCTCTATTCTGGACAGGTAACCAGTGTTAAAGATCCTTTAAAGAAAAATAGAATTCAAGTATTAGTTTATGGTCCTACTGGACTTGAGTCTCATAACTGGGCTCCGGCTTGTCTACCAATTACATCCTCATCTTATCATCCAGATCATCAACCACATACCGCATCTCAAATTGCAGCTTTGCTAACTACAACAGCAACAACAGCATCTGATCCGCAAGGCGGGTCTGTTACAATTCCTGCGCTTACAGTTGTGGCTAAAAGTGGGGGAGGTCAATTAAATCACCCGCATGTTACAACTAAAACAATGGTTACTGATAATGTTGTTACATCTTCTCCTACGGCTACTACAGACACTTTAGAGACTAGCACATATACTACTGCTAGTGGTCTTAGTGCACCCGGAACTACTAGTTCATCTACTAGTCTTAAAACTCCGGAGCATACTTTTCACCGCACTTTTCCTGCTATAAACCAGTTAGTTTGGGTTATGTTTATTGCCGGAGATCCTGATTACCCAGTATGGATAGGAGTACAATCATGAGCAAAGCTCTCAGCTTTCCTTACACTATAAGCCCTTCTGGAGTGCCTCAATACACAGAATCACCTACTAAAATTTACTTAGATAAAGTTCTAACCCTTTTGTCTTACTATGTTGGTCAACGCCCTATGGAACCAAAGTATGGGGTTGACTGGAGTAGAAGCCTTTTTGAAAACGACAGCGACGCAAGAATTGCTATTCCAATCGCTATCTCAGAAGCCGTTGCAAAGTGGATCCCACAGGTTAGCGTAACCTCTGTGGAGTTTTCTGGGGAAAACAATGACGGTACAGAAAACGTAATCGTGTCTCTAAAGCTACCAGATGATACACTTACTTCTCTAAGTATTAACACAGGCACCATTAACTACAACGGAACCACGACAGCGGGGTATTAAGATAATGCAAATTGACTATACATCTAGAGATTTTGCTGCATTAAAAGCAGACCTTATTGATCTAATCAAAGAACGTACTAATACTACTTGGGACCCTACTGACTACTCTGATTTAGGCCACGTACTGGTTGAAACATTTGCTTATATGGGAGACATTATGTCTCACTACCTAGACCGTATTGCAAATGAGACTACTATTGATACTGCTATTCAACGTAAGACTTTGTTATCTTTTGCTAAGCTGTATGACTATGTAATCTCTGGTCCAACTCCAGCAACAGTAAATGTTACCTTCACTAATATTAGTAGTAACACAATTGATATTCCAATTGGAACTCAAGTTATGGCTCCCCTTTCTTTTGGTGCTTACTCTGAAGTATATTTTGAAACTACTACCTCAGCTACAGCAGTAGCTCCGGGTACAGCAATTACTCTTCCGTGTCAAGAAGGAAAAACAGTAAACACTGACAAGCCAGACTTAATTGATAGCACATACAATATTGCTTTGCCAGCTAATATTGGATCGTCAGATGGTAGATCTAATCAAACGTTTACTGTTCCTGAACCAGGTCTTGTAAACAATTCAATTACAGTTTACGTAGGTCAAGGTGTTGCTTTTGGTAACTGGACTTATGTAGATAATTTATTTGAATCTGGACCAAATGATAAAGTATTTACTACGTCACCAAATGAAGATGGAACAGTTGATATTGTATTTGGTGATAATGTCAACGGTGCTATTCCACCAAGCGGCCAGCTTATTAGTGCAACTTATAAGGTAAGCGTTGGTTCGGCTGGAAATATTAAGTCCCTTTCTATTACTGAACTTACTTTCTTTCCTGGAAACGTTGATCCACAAATTACCTCTTATTTTACTGTTTCCAATAACGCCACTGCAACAGGCGGTGCTGATGGAGACACACTAACAGATATTAAAAACAAAATTAAAGCTGCAGTTTTAACTAGACGTAGGGCGGTAACTGTAGACGACTTTGCCTATCTAGCTACTCTTGCAGAAGGCGTAGGAAAAGCTAGCGCTGCATCAAGTGTTTACACTAACGTAAACCTTTATGCTCAACCACTAAACGACGGTCAAGCTGCCACAGGATATCCTCAAGCAAACATTGTAGGTATTGCCACAACAGGTACAGCAGTAACTTTTGCTACTGACGTAGACCACGGATTTGCTATTGGAAACACTCTTAATATTTCTGGTGTTAATCCTGTAGCGTATAATTTACAAAACGTTGTAGTTACTGCAGTACCTTCAACAGTAACTTTTACCGTAGCTAGCACGCTTACTACAGCATATGTATCTGGTGGTTTAGCTATCTCATTAACACCTACTTCAGCATGGACTAATCTTTCCTATGCTATTCAAAGTTATATGGCCGATAAAATCATGGCAGGAACAACCCTAACCGTTCTTCCACCAACCTATGTTCCAATATACTTATCTGCAACCGTTACAGCAGATTCGGCATGGAAAAATTCAGATGTAAAACTAGGTATCTATCAAGCAATGCTTGGGGAAACTGGCTTGTTCTACTATGATAAAAACACCTTTGGAAGAACAATTCCACTCTCTACTATTACCGCCGCAATTCAAAATGTTCCTGGCGTAGTCTCTGCTACAGTTACCCAGCTTTCTAAAGATGGTTCTGGATCTCTTGCAACTCTTTCTCTTGCTGCAAATGAAATTCCATACCTGCTTTCTACTAGCTTAGTGACTACAGTTACTGGTGGAATTTAATAAATGGCAAAGTATGGTACTAGACGATACGGTTCAGGAGTACGTTACGGCGTAACTTCTGTAGTAAGTGTTTACTATAACTCTAATATTTTTGCGTCTTCAAACGACTATCAAAAAATTAAAGTTGTCTGGGACCCTATCGTCCCAGACCCTAATGATCCAGGCCCTACACACTGGGTCTTAGTTAAAAGTTATTCAGGAAGTTTAGATGATCCCACTAACGGCATTATTCTTGATGGTGGAACCTACTCAACTATTAAAACAAGTTTTACAGACACGATTACTGATGTAGAAGACTTAGAAGTTTCTTACTCTATTTGGTTATTTAATGGTTCAGGATGGAAATTTTGCGGAACTTCGTACGCCATATTAGTTGGAAATAAAACTTCTTTAGCTAAAATAAGTAATTGGTTACCCAAAGCTTGGCTTAACCCTGTAGATAATGTTGGTGAAGGGTTGTCAAACGCTGATACTAATAGCTTAGTAACTACTCTAGGTGTTTTTTCTTTTATGTACGATTATATGAGAGTACAGGGAAGCATTTTAGCAAACTCTTTAGACCCATTTTACACCCCTAGTTCTCTTTTAAATGCAAAGACTACAAGTTTAGGTCTTCAGTATGAGGCTGCTTTGGGCGATGTTTATAATCGTTCTATTGCTGCTACAGGCAACATTGTTAACTCATACAAAGGAACTTCTTTGGGCTTAACAATTTATACAACAGCGCTTACTCACTGGAAAGCTCAGTATTCTCTTGGTCACAACATGTTGTTAGATTATAATGATTCTTCTTTTGAAGAATCTATTGGACGTTGGGGTGTTTCTAGTGGTACTTTAACCTCTACTACTTATAGCTTGGCAGGCATTTCTGCTCCAACTCCTTTTACTGATTTAACATCCCCAGTAAGATCTCAAGGAATAGGAAAGTTAGTAACTGCGGCTACAACCGCAATAACAATGTCTTTGCCAGCTTCTGGTCTGGATATTAAAACTAATGGTATTCCTATTTCAGGGGGGACACGCTATGTGTTTTCGGGATACGCTAGACGTACTGCAGTAGCAACAAATGTTTCTGCCGTTATTACTTGGTACGATCAATTTGGTATTTCTCTTGGGTCTACTTCTGCTGGAACAGTACTTACAACAACTACCTCTTTTGCAGAATTTGTAAGTCTTTCAGATTCAGGAAGAAATGGAAAACTTTCTCCTTTAACTGCTAAGTTTGCTAAAATTACTTTAACTGTAACCCCTTCAGCTGCAACCTCAAATATAGTTTATTTTGATATGTTTCAATTTGCTGAGCCAGAGCATAGTTTTATGTATGAAGACGCCCGTAAAATTTATGTAAATGTAGGTGGAGAAAAAGAAAACTATTTCTTTAACCCAGAAATGGAATACGGGTTAAGTTCTTGGACAGCTTTAAATGGCTCTTTAAGCCAAGACAGCGTTACTACAGCAGCTCTTGTTCATGGAACTAAGGTAGGAAAATTAACGTCTACCGCAACAGGTACTGCTGGATTTATCTCTGATTGGGTTGCTATAGAACCTGGTCAAGAGATCATAGCTAGCGCCTATATTTTAGGTTCTGCTGCTAGAACTATGAAAGTAAGATTAGAATTTTCTAATCAATCTACCAAAGAATTGCAATCAGCAGTTCTTTCAGATGTTGACGGACAATACTATAGTACCGACACTTATTTTGTAGATAGCGACCCTTTTACTTTATCAACTACAGTGCCAACTCAAGTATATGTTGCTGGTATTACCCCACCATTTTCTAAAGACGCAGGAAACCCGTTAGTTAAAGTAAGTTTTTATTCTACAGATAACGTTGCTGGAGATAACTATTGGTTAGATGGCGGTATTCTTGAAAAATCTTCTGTTGTAGATACTTTCTTCTCTGGTGATGGGGGAGAAGCTATTACTAATCCAGTAACTCAAAAGTACTATGCTCCTGCTGACTGTAAGTGGGAAATAAAAGAAGTATATAACTACGTCAGTAACTCTGGATTTGAACTTAATACTACAGATTGGACTGCGGGTAGTGGAACACTTACCCGTATTACTTCAGATACAGGAGGCTTGGGACCAAAGTATGGAACTTACTTTGGAAAGTTAACCTATAGCTCTACTGGATCTTTAAGCGGGATAGCGCACCTAGGATTTGCAGCAATAGGTGGAGAAGATTTTATTATATCTATGTATGTACGTAAAGCAGCGGCTACGTATACTTTAGGAACTAATACCTTTACTATTAATACTGCTGAATCTGCTGACTGGAAAAGAATTCATACAGTAGTTCAACTAACTGCTGGACAGACTACGGTTCCATTTACAGTATCTATTGCAAATACTGTTGGATCAACATCTACATACTTCCATATTGATGGTGTACATGCAGAATATGGTAGAGTAATAAACCAATACTTAGATACTACTTTAGGATCTACCTTTGCTATATCTAACCCAATAACCTCAGGTAAAACTATTTGGGCAGGCAAAGTGCAAAGTGTTGGTGGAGGAAAGAGTAGCTACTTCTCAAACTACAATACAAAAATTAGCCGTCTTTATGACACTCTTGGTAACTTTATGCCTATTGGTGCAAACTGGGGTATTAATGCTGGCCTTGATTCTGCAACTTATGAGGATCTTCCTGGGGCAAAAATACCTGCTTCTTCTTTTGAAACTAATTTAAATGGTTGGATTGCAGTTAATTCAACTTTGGCTCGTAAGATTGCGGCTGGTACTTTGCTTGCAGATAACGTAACTCACGGTCAAGGTTACTGCCGGGTTACAACAGCCGGTTCAAGTTCTGCAAAACCTTTTGGTCTTAAAACTGGAAAGATCTATCTTAATCCAGATGCTGGGTACTATTCTTCAATTGCAGTAAGACCAGTTAACTCTGACTCACTTGGTAGTTACTCATTGGTGGTTGATTACTATGACCTTAATGATAACGTAATTGTTGTCTATCAAGATAACCTTACTAATAATAAGACAACCAACTCAAAAGATTCTACTGGTGCAAACAACGCTGTTATAACCACAGCAGCTAGAACTCAAACTGCAACCATAACTCATACAGAGCGTTGGGCATACGTTGGAAACTCATTCCCAGTCAGCTCTATTACAGGTGCGGCCTACGCAATCGTAAGCATTACCTTTAGCCCCACAACTTATGTTGCAGGCCAGGCCTTCGACATTGACAGAGTTGTCTTTAGAGAATAGAATAGATCTATGGGCATAGTACTTATTGCAGGATTAGCTACAGCGTGTATATTGACTGCTGTAGAAAGCTTAATCAAACAGTTGGGTAAATGGCGAGGACTGTTAGCTTTAATAGTCAGTTTACTTGCATGCCTTAATTTAAATACTAAACCACTATATCTAGTTGTCTATACCTTAGCCGCTACATTTGTAAGCCTTACCATATCTCTTGCCACAGAGCAAATACTAGTAGGCATCTCCCCACGTCAAGGACGCGGTTTGCCAAACAGGGTGGATTAACGCTAGTATAGATAAAGAGGGAAGGGTAAATATGCTACGACCAATTGTTAACCCAAGATTATCTTTACGAGCCAGATCACTTTTCTATTACTTTGTTGAAAAGGGTAGGGTTATTTCTGCTGACGAATTGCGAAGCACCAAAGATTTCTCTGAGGGTAGGGATGCGCTTCAGTCTGCAATCAATGAATTGAAGGACCTTAAGTACGTTAAGTCTGTCCGGGTACAGAATAACGGCCAGTGGATTGCCCGTCTGAAATTTACAGAAGAGGCTAAAAAGCTGTTTTCTACCGACAACGGCTTTTCAGGGCACCTATACATAGACAACTATATAGTTACTAGTGATATAACTACTAGTACTAATATAGTTAAAGATACTAACGTATCTTTAACTATAGGGGCTGCGCCCCAAGAAGGAGAAGAGATGGTTTGGAATCTTGATGGAGATGAAGAAACTCCTAAGGCAAAGCGAGGCCAAGAAGAACCTGCCACCGGAACTATCGGTAAGCTTGAAGATCGCCAGGCCCGCCTAAACGCTAAGTACAAGAAGCCTGTAAAGGCTCAGCGTGACAGCAAAGATAGAATCAATACTCCAGAGGAGCTTTGGTCTACCACAGACTTAATCGCAGAGTTCTATGACCTAGTTGAGAAGGCTGCACCAAATACATCCAGTCAAGTTAACAACAAGTATCTTGCCACTTGGATTAATAAACAGGTTGGAGAAGGCACACAGCGATATGAAGTTCTAAAGGCTATGCGGATGTTCTTTGCAGATCCTCGTAACCTAAATGATCTTGGTATCGGTAAGCCACTATGGCAAAGATTCTTTTCATACTACCCAACGATTCAGGGAATTGTTAAGAAGCCAGAGCAACCAACATATTCAACAGATAAATTTAAAGCACACCAAGAAAAAATGATGCGACTACTAGAGGGGGAATAATGTACGACTTGTCTAAAGAAGCCCCAAGTATCCGCAAACAAATCGTACACGCCGGTCTTCCAATGAAAACAATTGGCAAGGAGTTTTCAGATTTAGATCCCACACCCGCTCTTGAATCAGTCAAGAAATGGGTAGCCAGAGTTATCAATGGTGAGATCATTCAAAAGGCCGGATCTCCGTCCTGTGGGCTTGGAATCATGCTGGTGGGTAATCCAGGTCACGGAAAGACTACAATGGCTTCTACGGCCCTGCAAAGCCTTATTAGGGGTATTCCAGCAGAGGTCTTAGGTATACCTGGAGGATACCCAAACCGCATAGGCGGGTTCATGGATTATCCAAAGCTTTTGAGGCTTCAGAAGTCTCAGTTCTCTGATGAGGATGAGGCAACTCAGATCCAACTTGACGGCATATACGGGGACTCGGATAGAATGAATAATGTAAGAGTTTTTGTTCTAGATGATATCGGTAAGGAATATAGAACGGCATCGGGTTGGGCAGAGAATACATTTGATGCATTATTACGTTCAAGATTTAACGCAGGGCTTCCAACGATTGTAACTACAAACGTTCCTCTTGAGAATTGGGGAAGTGTTTATGGTTCACCTATGGGAAGCTTTGCTATGGAAGCGTTCATACCAATTGAAGTAGAAGCGCAACAGGGGGACAGACGAGCATGAAGGAAACTACTATGAGTACATGGCAAGTTACGCAGTTATTTTTGTCTGACTCTGGACCTCATGAAGTCTGGATCAATATAGATAACAAAAAGTTGCGCTGTAATTGTGAAGGGTTTAACACCCGAAGCATGTGCAAGCATACTAGATATGTTTCAGAGAAAATGAAAAACAACTTTGGAGTATATCCTGTAGAAATATCTAGCAAAGCTCCGCAACAGGATGCTGCAATTGCAAGTTTAGATCCCATTATGTTTAGGGACTTTCTATTGAAGTACGGCAAGATCGAAGTACTATAACAATGCGCGGGGGCGATATATCAAATGAAACTCCTATGCGGGTTGTGGTTACTTTGGATTGTATCCTTGATCGTAGACCAACCTTTAAGAAAGTATTTGGTGTGGCGGTCAGTGGTGAAGAAACTACGTACAATAGACAGTCGCTCTCTTTATTCTGGCGATTTGCAGAAACATATTCATACACGTTAGAATTAGTAGGGTACGGGTTTTCTCAAAAAGAAATGGATGAGGTTCTTGAAGATCTAGATAATCTTGGAACTAATCCTTTTAACTATTCAAAAGCTTACAGGGTTCCTGCAGATCTTGTTGCAGAGTTACCATACAGGCCAGAGTTAAAGCATGTGATTGATATACCCGAACGTGGGCTACGTTATGGGCATTGGTATTTAGATATGGGGGCAGCCGGTGGCAGCAGATAATGAAGAGAGATTAATATCTCGGGTCGTAAGGACTCGAGAAATTATCTCTGCCCTAGAAAAAGGTGTAGAAGATAGTTGGTTCTTTGTAGATGAGAACCGTGCTGTCTGGAAGTTTATCCGCACCCATTGGACTCGTTACCAAGAGATCCCTAGTGCAGTAACTGTTAAAGATAACTTCCCCACCTATCGTTTACTTGCTGTAGATGATTCTTTAGAGTACCTTGTAGATCAATTAGTTGAGTATCGTAGACGTCAAAAAACTATTGAGGTAGTTCAGACCGCTGCTGAGATGATTGCTTCTGGTAATCACGACGGCGCTATTGCAGAGATGAGCTCTGGAGTTGCAACTATCTATGATGAAGGTGCTGCACAGTCTAGCGACGTGGATCTTACCAAGGATCCAGACAAACGTTTCCAGGAGTACTTAGATATTAAGACTCGTGACGGTGCGCTACTTGGTTACCGCACAGGGTTTAGAACTATTGATGAGGCTACTGCTGGTTTGCAAAATGGTCAGCTTATTACAATCATTGCTCCACCTAAGACTGGTAAGTCTGTTCTTGCTATGCAGATTGCAGTCAACGTGCACGAAGATGGTCACGTTCCTATGTTCCAGTCATTTGAGATGAGCAACATTGAGCAGCAACATCGTCACGATGCAATGCGTGCCAAGATTGCACACTCTCGTCTGGTTAGAGGAAACCTAAACCTAGATGAAGAGCGTCGCTACAAAGAAACCCTAGAACGTATGGAGACTATGCAGAAGTTCTATCTAACCGATAGTACCTCTGCTATGACAGTTACAGGATTGGCAGCAAAAATTGAAAAGATTAAGCCTGACATTGTTTTTGTTGATGGTGTCTATCTTATGGTTGATGAAGCTAGCGGTGAATCTAATACTCCACAAGCTTTGACAAGCATTACACGTAACCTAAAACGTCTGGCACAAAAAGCTAACATTCCAATTGTGGTGTCCACTCAGGTTCTTCTTTGGAAGATGAAGAAGCGCCAGGTATCTGCAGATGCGATTGGGTATTCATCCTCGTTCTTCCAAGACTCAGATGTGATTCTTGGTTTGCAACGTCAAGATGAAGAAGATGATTCATCTCGTGAACTTCGTATTGTTGCAAGCCGTAACTCTGGCCCAGCAACAAGCGATCTTCTATGGGACTGGGAAGAAGGGAAGTTTGAAGAGTATGGAACCTTTGGCACTCCAATCAAACCCTTTTAACGGAACTCAGCTATGCGCTGGAGCAAACCCAGATATCTTTTTTCCGGAGAAGTATACAAATCACAAGGCTGTACAAAGAGCAAAAAAGATTTGTGACGACTGTTGGATTAAAGAAGATTGTTTTAAATACGCACTACAGATCCCAAACCTAGAGGGCATCTGGGCAGGAACAACACCGCAGGAAAGGAAACGACTATTAAAAACATCAGCGATCTAAAACCTGATTACACAAATGCAATGGATGTACGTGGAGAACCAACTCACGTTTGTCCTTGCGGGTCAACACTTTGGGACGTTAAGGCTATGTTCCAGGACTATGAAATCTCAATGTACTTCTTAGACATGGAGTGTGCAGAGTGTGGTACTAAAGCTACCGCACCAACTTTGCCAGATATGCCGGAAGATTACGTAATGATGGATGACCGACCAAAAGCAGAGTACGAAGAAGAGGACTAACATGTACCGTGAGGGCGACGTAGAGTCTGTACTACTAAGACTTGGCATTGAAGTAGACCAGCGCAACGATGAGTTGCTTGGTCTATGTCCTATGCACTTAGAACGTACTGGTCGTCCAGACTCTCGTCCCTCATGGTCAATGAATGTAGAGACCGGTGTCCACCACTGCTTTTCGTGTGGATACCGGGGCACTCTGCTCACTCTTGTTGCAGAGATTAACGAGTTTGAAACTCAGTGGGGTCGTATTGATTTTGAAGCAGCCAAAGATTGGTTGCGTCAGAACATTGAGGTTAACTTTGAACTCATAGCAAAGCAGTTAGAAGAAGCTAAGAACACTTACATCCCAGTACAACCTTTGATTGAGATGAGTGAGGCTAGGCTTGCGGTATTTGACGTGCCACCACAGTGGGCATTAGATGCAAGAAGTTTGACAGCAGAGGCTTGTGCAAAGCACACAGTCAAATGGGATACTAAGCAACAGGGTTGGATCACACCTATCCGTAACCCACAAAACAATAAACTTATGGGCTGGCAAGAGAAGGGGCAAGTCAACCGATACTTCCGCAACCGCCCAACTGGAGTACAGAAGTCTAAAACTTTATTCGGTCTTGATGTGTGGAGCAGTGGCACTATGATCATAGTTGAGTCTCCACTAGACGTAGTAAAACTATCATCATTGGGAATTCAAGGCGGTGTCTCAACCTTTGGTGCCTCTATTAGCCAGGATCAAGTAGATCTCATGCGCCGTGCAGATAAACTAATCATTGCATTTGATAATCCTATGATTGATCCAGCAGGAGAGAAAGCTTCTAGAGATATGCTTGCTCGTACTAAGAAAGAAGGCTTGGAGTGTTTCTTCTTTAAGTACGGGGGCGAGTATAAAGATATTGGCGACATGCCTGAAGAGCAGGTTATACTTGGTATAGAGGGTGCAAAGCATTCTGTCTTTGGAGAAAGGGCTTTTATATAATGGCTAAACCATCTTTAGATTATAACTCTATTGAAGAGTTACCAGAACATTTTTGGGATAAAGTCAATAAGACTGATTCATGTTGGCTTTGGACTGGAAAAATTGATGACGGATATGGTCGATTTAATATTAAGGGTACGCTCTATTTAGTACACCGCCTAACTATGTCCGTATTAAAAGAAAAGATTGTAGACGGACTAGTTGTAGACCATCTTTGTATGGTAAGGAACTGTTGTAATCCTGACCACCTTAGACAGGCAACCATTGCAGAAAATACTCAGAAAAGAAAACTAAACTTAGACCCAACATTCTGTGTAAATGGGCACCCTTTATTTGGCGCTGAATCTTTAACTCACATAAGTAGCCGACGTACTCGCCATGCTGGCGAAGATATTTCTATCACCTGTAAAGTTTGCAACTCTGTAAAAAGACTATCTAATACTTTAACTGAAGAGGTATCTACATGAGTTTTACCGGAACACTTCTGCCTTACCAGGTAGAGGCTGTAGAGGCCATGGTAGACCGCAAGAAGATGCTTGTTGCCTATGACCTTGGACTGGGTAAAACAGTTTTAACTATTGCTGCTATTGAAGAATTAAGAGATGAAGGAAAGATTACAGAACCTGGTATAGTTATCTGCTTATCATCATTGAAGTATCAATGGGCAGAACAGATTAGGAAGTTTACTGATGGATCTTCAACACCTTTGGTCATTGATGGCACGCCGAAACAACGAGCAGAACAATATGCAGAGGCATTCGACTGGGGGCATACACTCGTTGATTACGTCATTATTAACTACGAGCAAGCTGTTAACGACTGGGAGTATATACGACAACTCCCTACGGGATTCATTGTCTGCGACGAAGCAACCGCCATTAAAAGTTTCAGATCCAAAAGATCTAAGCACGTCAAAAAATTAGCAAGCCCAATTAAATTTGCATTAACCGGAACACCTATTGAAAACGGTAAACCGGAAGAGCTCTACAGTATTATGCAGTTTGTAGACTCAAAGATCCTAGGTCGTTTTGATTTATTTGATCAAACCTTTATTGTACGCAACCGCTTTGGTGGCGTAGAACGTTACCGTAATTTAATTACCCTCAGCAAAACCCTCGCAACCTCAACAGTACGCAAGAGACAGACAGATGCAGACGTTGCACCCTACCTGCCCGATACAATTTTTGCGGAGCCGATTTTGGTAGAGTTTGATCGTGCCGGTGCCCTACTGTATAAAGAGATTGCAAGAGAACTATTAAAAGACTTAGATGATGCTATGGAATCCTTTGGCTCATCCTTTGATCTGTTCAGCCACTACGCTGGGGAGCACTCCAACGATGTAATGGACGCACTCAAGGGCAAGGTAATGTCTAAGTTGACAGCGCTTCGTATGCTCTGTGACCACCACGAACTGGTGCGTGTGTCATCGGCTACGTCAGGCTACGCAGGACAGTTGCAAGAGGCGGGCAAGCTTGATAAACTAAAGCAGACACCAAAGCTATCCGCACTCAAAGAATACGTTGATAACTTTCTAGAACAAGATGAAAGAAACAAAGTAGTTATCTTTACAAGCTATGTTCACATGGTTACTTTAATTAGAGATGCGCTTAACTATAAGTCATCCCCGTATACAGGAGCAATGAATGCTAAAGAAAAAGAAGAATCAAAAGTCAAGTTCCAGACGAGTCCCGAAGTTCGCATCCTTGTCAGCTCTGACGCTGGGGGCTATGGTGTTGATCTACCTCAAGCTAATCTTCTTATTAACTATGATCTTCCGTGGAACGCAGGACTCGCACTTCAACGTAATGGACGAATCAGAAGAGCATCCAGCACATGGCCCTCAATAGTAATACAAGACTTTATTATGGACGGATCAATTGAAGAACGTCAGCACTCTATGTTGGTACAGAAGATGGCTGTAGCTAACGCAATTATTGATGGTGAAGGTATCAATACAGAGGGTGGTGTAACCTTAACTGCGGGAACACTTAGGGCTTTCCTAGAAGCGGTTTCGGTCTAAACTATGACTATGCCTAACGCACCTAAGACCCCGACTCGCACTATCCGTGTGTCTAACGACCTCTGGACTGCTGTGAAGGATAAGGCTGCCATTGAAGAGCGCACCGTTACAGACGTGATTATTGAGGCGCTCAAGGCCTATGTTGGCGATTTGCATTCCTAAGGATTAGCCTATAGAATAATAACAGGAGGAAATATGCCAACTGTTATTGAACGTCAAGATCCACAAGACCCTGGTTTTATGCCGAAGGTCTCAGAATTTATATCCTTACGTAGTCGCATTGACGACATGAGCAAGCAACGAGATACCATCAAAGCAGACTTGTCAGAGTTAGTTGATATCATAGGCGAGCCTGACGAAAAGGGAAACCTGTGGCTCCGTCTTCCCCACGAAGTTGACGGATTCACATCTCTCCAACGCCAACGCAAGGTATCTCAATCTTTAGATGAAAGTACTGCTACAGAACTCCTTAAAGAAAAAGGATTGTTCGATCGTTGTTTTGTTATGATGCCTGTACTCAAAGAAGATGAAGTTATGGCATGTCTATACGAAGGTCTTATCACAGAAGAAGAAGTGGATAAGATGTTCCCAAAGAAAGTATCGTACGCATTCCTTACTAGCAAGGCTTAATTATGGAAGACAAGGTAGACAAGTTCTTTAGTGGCTTGGATGATTTCTATCCAGGATCTAAGAAGAAGCGTCGCCCTGTAGATCCAAATGCTAAGCCAAAGAAAGTAAAAGAAACAGGTTCCTGGGACGCAAGTCCTCAGGTTAAAAAACTACCTAACGGAAACGTGGTAGAATTATATAGTGCCGGGTCATTGTGCCAAGCACTAGGAAGACCGATAGTTACTCTACGGCTTTGGGAACGAAAAGGTTATATACCACGTGCACCCTATCGCTTAAAGTCAATCATCGTAGACGGAGTAAAGAAGCCAGGATGGCGGATGTATTCCAAAGCAATGATTGAGTCAACTGTTAAGATCTTCAACTCTCGAGGTCTCTTAGAGGCTCCGAGAATTGATTGGAATCGCTACCCGGATATGTCAATTGAATTGGCAGAGTCTTGGAAAGCGATTCACGATCAAGAAACTAACTAACCACCTAGCGTAAAGACCCTTGGGTCTCAGCTATCAGCCAAGTAAAAGAGAGGAAGCCATGAGCGCTTCATTAAAAATACAAAAAGATCTACCTAACGTAGATTCATACTCAGCTCCAGTAGTTGAGGAAAACCTGTTCGTTGAGGAAGATGAGAACGAAGTTCCTTCACACTCATCTGTTATTCAATCAGGTTGGGGTGCAGCCAAGAAAGCTGTTGCCAAGTCAACAAAAACCTTCGCAACGGATTTCCGTTTTGACGAAGATGTTCAACTAATCAAATTCATCTCGGACGAACCAATGGTGTTCATGCAGCACTGGATTAATCGTCCAGGTAAAAAGTCGTTCATTAGTATCGGTGAAGACGATCCACTAATTGCAGTGGGTAGTAAGCCAGACCAAAAGTTTGCGTTTACTGTTCTCAACCTTTCAGATGAAGACCCACAACTCCAACTAATGATTGTCGGGGTTCGTTTATGTGGTCAACTTGAGAAGCTTGCTTCTAATGCAAAGACTGGTCCACTAAATCGTCCCGACCTATATTGGGCGGTAAGTAAGTCTGGTCAGGGCACCAAGACTTCTTACTCTATCGTTCCTGTTAAGGAACGTGACCTTGCTGATGAATGGGAAATTGATCCTATTGCAGCTGCTGAGTTAATCAAAACAATGAAACCTCTTGGACAAGACTCTCTCCACATGTCCACTAAGGCAGAACTTGCAGAGATTGCTCGTGAAATTGCAGCAAGCAACTAGTCAACCCCATTAACTTGAGGGGCCCGGTCTAACTCCTTTCTCACGGGCCCCTCTTCCATCAGAGGAGAGCAATGAATATTATTACCACAGAAGATAAGTTAAAGGATCTTGTTTCCTATTACAGTGAACAGGACGCCTTTGTCTTTGACGTGGAAACTGTAGGGGATCATCGGGGTGATCCGCGTCAGAACATAATCACTTGGATCGCACTGGCCACTGAAGGCCGTGTGGATGTTATTCCAATGGGCCATCCAAACGGAGACTATGTTCGTACAGAATATCCATTGCTCCCCTCTGCACAGGATAGAATTATTAAGGGTTTACCTATTCGTGCGTCTGATTACAGCAAAGATGAGCGTAAGGCTACAAAGATTTTTACTGAGGCTCCGGAACAACTAACCCCAGGAGAAGTATTCAAAGCCCTAAAGCCATTGTTCTTTGGTGACAAGGTTAAGATTGGGCACAACCTAAAGTTTGATTTACAAAGTGTCACCAAGTATCTTGGTGCACTTCCAGCGCAGCCGTATGCATGTACCCTCAACGCTGCGTTTATTCTTAATACACAGGATCGACTTAATCTTGGTCTTGATGATTGCTTGAAGCGTGAGTTTGGCTATCACATGGTCAAGGGTGTGGGTAAAGAAGTAGAGGTTTATTCTTTTGACGAGGTTGCAACGTACGCAGGTCTTGATGCTGAGTGGACTTGGAAGCTTTGGAATAAGTATTCTGGTAACTTAGACACTGACAATCTTCGTGGCTTGTTTACCCTAGAGATGGATGTACTTGAAGTGATCTGTACTATGGAACTTCGTGGTGCGGATATTGATGTCAACGAGTTAGAAAAGCTTAAAGAAAGCTTAGAGCTTCAACTAGAAACCACCAAGGCTAACATCTATAAGTTTGCTGGAAAAGCATTTAATATTAATAGTGTTCCTGAAAAGCAAAAACTTTTATTTTCTAAGAAGACAGAAGGTGGTCGTGGCCTTAAACCTAAGGTGTTAACGCCTGCCGGTGAGAAACGTATTGAGGCTGGGTCTGACCCTACAGTTTCTGACTTCTCTGTAGCAGAACCTGCGCTAAAGATGTTTGCTGGTAAGGATGCTTTGGTAGACGAGATGTTAAACTACTCTGACCTTAACAAGTTACTAACAACCTATGTTATACCTTACATGGGTGGAGATATAACTCGTACACTCTTGGGTAAGTCTAAGATTGTTGCAAAGAAAAGTTTGCTACTCAATGGCAGGATCCACACAGACTTTATTCAGTACGGTGCAGAGACTGGGCGTTTCTCTAGTCGTAACCCTAACTTGCAGAATGTACCTAACCCTCGTACATTTAATGGTAAGGCTATTCGCAATCTCTTTGTTGCCCCCGAGGGTAGCAAACTTGTTGTAGCCGACTACTCACAGATTGAGCCACGTGTTTTAGCATCCTTTAGTGGTGATAGAATTATGTGCACTTCTTATCTTGAAGGCGTAGATATCTATACAACTATCGGTAATACCGTAGGTGTGTCTCGTGATGCAGCTAAGACTCTAGTGTTAGCAATGATGTACGGTGTAGGCCCAGACAAAATTGCTGAGTCTATTGGAGTGTCTGTCAATGAGGCTAGAAACTTACTTGATGCTTTTATGGCCAAGTTCCCCTCTGTAGCTAAGTACAAGAAGCAAGTCATTGCTGACAGCCGTAAACGTGGCCCAGTGCCTTATGCATTGACCTATTTAAACCGTCGCAGGTATATTCCTGACCTACGATCAAACGTTATGTGGCAACGTTCTAGAGCAGAACGTCAGGCTTTTAACACCGTGATCCAGGGGTCTTCGGCAGATCTCATAAAGCTTGCTATGATTAGAGCACATAAGTTGATCCCGGCCGAGTCAAGTTTAATCTTGACTATTCACGATGAATTGGTAACTGTTACTCCAGATCATTTAGCTGAAGAAACAGCAGCAGCTATTCGTGAAGCTATGGAAGGTATTAAGGCTCTTAATATCCCAATGATCGCAGATGTAAAAACCGTGCAACGTTGGGGAGAAGCTAAATAATGTTTTGGAATAAGAAGCCTAAGGCAAAACGTATAAAGATTGATCATCCTACCCTGCCTGTTTTAATACGACAAGTTATCTATGACACTATGCTCATGCCTGCAGAAAAGATTGCATACGCTATGGGCTTACCTCCTATTTCTGATGACGTGGCAGAAATGGAAGAGCGTGAAAGTCAAAAACGTTTAGAAAGATTTTCAACATTGCTTCCTTTTATAGACTCACATGCTGATATTACAGCCAAGATTGCTGCTTCAGCTTATATGATTGAGGACGAGGAAGAAGATTACAACGAGTTAGGAAAACTTGGCGTAGAAGATGTAGAGCAATTAACCAGGCTGTTTAGGCTTGTCGCGTTGTCTTCTTCAGTATCTTGTGTGTCAACGTTATTAAATCTAGGACTGATAAAGTCATTGGCGGTGGATGATGAGTAGTAATTGGTGGGCAAATAAATTAGGTGGTGCTCCAAACAGTACGCCTACTCCGGCTACAGCTCCCCCAGCTGGTAATGTGTATAGAGCAACTCCTGGTGCTCCTAACGTACAAGTAAACTATGACCCTAATCAAGATCAGTTAGTTACTAAGGCACAGAGTGCAAGAAGTGCTGATCGTTGTCCAGCATGTTATTCAGGAAATTATATGTCTTCACCCGGTGGTGGACGCATGCGTTGCTACGACTGTGGGTATCCTATTGTTCAACAAGGTTCTGGATTATCTGGAACTGGTACCGGTAGTGGTCCTGTAGTAGCATCAAAACAAGTAGGACAAAGTGGCGGGTTTAATCCAACAACAATCGTAGGGAGACTAGAATAATGGCGGTTATCAATTCAGAAGCACTTAAGGTTGTAGCAAACATTAATAAGAAGCTTGGTGCAGGTACAGTTGTAACTGCAGATAAGGTTCGATTAGCAGAGCGTATTACTACCGGGTCTCTAACACTTGATGTTGTACTTGGTGGTGGCTGGCCTATGAACCATTGGGTAGAATTAGTTGGTGAGGCTTCACATGGTAAGACAGCGTTAGCTCTTAAGACTATCGGTGCTAATCAAAAACTAAACCCTGACTTTACTGCAGTATGGATTGCTGCAGAAGCGTTTGACGCAAAGTATGCTGAGCTTTGTGGGGTAGATACCCAGCGTGTTATTCTTGTAGAAACTAATAGTATGGAGGATGCATTCGATGCCGTTATCCAATTCATGGAAAGTAAGGCTGTTGACATGGTTGTTGTTGATTCTCTCCCCGCTCTCGTTCCTTCAGCGGAAGACGAAAAGCACATGGAAGAATTCACTGTGGGACGTGGGGCCCTCATCACGAACAAATTCTTCAGAAAAGTAGCATCAGCTACAAAGCGTGATATGGTAGAGGCAGAGCGCCCAGTACTAGGAATTATGATTAATCAATATAGAATGAAAATTGGAGTTATGCATGGAGACCCACGTACCACCCCAGGTGGTCTTGGAAAAGACTATGCCTATAGTATTAGAGCAGAAGTTAAACGTGATGACTGGCTTGAAGTTGGCACTGGACAAGATAAGCGCCGCGTTGGACAGACTATCCGCGTTAGAACCATTAAGAACAAGACCTTCCCACCGCAGCAAACGGCATATCTAGATTTTTACTTTGCAGATGGTGGGGCAATTGATGCAGGTGGATTTGACACCGGCAAAGAGATTGTGGCATTATCTATTCTTAATGGTATTGTAGACCGTCGTGGTGGTTGGATGTACTACGGTGAACGTAAGTGGCAAGGTGCTCAAGCATTGATTGATTCTCTTCGAGAAGAAGTAGAGTTAAGAGATGAGATCAGCCACGCTGTAATGGACACATTAAAGGCAGGCCCAGCTCTTATGATCGAAGCAATTGATGAAGAGTGAAGGACAAAAACAATCTTTAAAGCATGAAAAACGTTTAGAAAAAATAGCAGGTGGTAAGCGCAGTGCCGCCTCCGGTGCATTTTGGTCTCGTAAAGGAGACGTCAGAAGTGACGATCTTCTTATCGAACATAAGTGGACTGGTAAGAAGTCAGTGACTATTAAGTCAGAGGTACTTCAAAAGATTACAAAGGAAGCAATACTAGATAGCCGTACTCCGGTTCTAGGGCTTCACCTTGATGGTGAGAATTACGTCGTTCTTTTAGAGGAGGATTTTTTTGAATTACGTAATTCTATAAGAGGTGACTAGTGCGTTACAGCGATGACCCCAGCTGGACTTGGAGATATGAAGCAAAGTGTCAAGGAGAAGATACAGAAATATTTTTTCCACCACGAGACAAAGCTTTATACAAGCCTATAGCTGACAAGGCTAAATCTATCTGTTGGGGTACAGATGGTAAGCCAGAATGCCCGGTTAGACAAGAGTGTCTAAAGGAGGCTATAATGAATAATGAGTTACACGGAATCTTTGGTGGCATGTCGCACAGAGAACGCAATGCAGCTCAGCGCAAGTATGAGAAACAGGGGCTCACTCTTATTGAGTGGTTGGAGAAAGAGGGCAGAAAGTATGGCAAAACCTAAGACTATCGCCAGCAAAGATTTAAAAGCATTCCTTAGTACGAGTAAGAGAGAAACTCGTTTAATGGGTGCATTAGAACGTCACGTCTTGTCTAAACCGTTTGATGATCGTGACATGAGTTACATTCACCCTTCGGATATTATTAAAGAAGACTGGTGTGCACTAGCACAATACCACGCTGTTACTGGTAACTATACAGAGACACGCGATAAAACAACAGCCCGCCTTGCATCTATTTTTGCAGAAGGCCACATCATCCATGCTAAGTGGCAAGACTGGTTTAAAGAAATGGGTGTTCTTTACGGTATGTGGGGAGATTCTACTGGCACTTCTTGGGCTGTCTCTAAAGACATACACAAGAGTGTTCAGTATAAAGAAGTACCGCTACGTAGTGACAAGCATATGATGCGTGGCCACGCTGATGGTTGGATTAAAGGAATAGGCGATGATTGCCTTATTGAAATTAAGTCTATTGGTTCAGGAACCTTACGCTTTGAAGCACCAGCAATTCTTCAGCAAGCTAACGGAGATATAGAACAGGCTTGGAAACAAGTTAAGACTCCTTTTCGTATGCATCAACTTCAAGGACAGGTATACCTGCACCTATGCCACTTAATGGTTGAAGAAGGCTTACTAGAAGTAGCGCCTAAAGAGATTGTATTTATTTATGAACTTAAAGCCAACCAAGACTACAAAGAATTTGTTGTAGCTTACAACCCAGAGTTTACCAAAGAGATTTTTGATAAGGCTTTAGATATAGCATGGGCAGCAGAGAACAAGCGACCACCTATGTGCAGTATTGATCCTGCTACAGGGTGTAAGCGTTGTGCACCATTTCAGGAGGCAAAATGAGTATTAGTAGAGATGTTCTTGCAGCAGTAAATGAACTTGGGTTCTCATTAACACCTAAGCCAGAGGTAGATATTCCTATGTTGCCTCGTGATATTACTGAACTAGACGACGAAGGTCTTATGGATCTGTTTGTTCAGTTTACACAATGGAATGATCACCTTGCCGGTGCCCAGGCTATTGCTATTATCAATGAGCGTGAAGCACAACGCAACCTAGATAACGCAGAGGCTAAGGCAATGCTCAAGCATTGGACTGGAGCTAAGGGTGATCGTGTTGCACTTATAAAAGCGCAGATTGCAGATAGTTCAGATATTCAAGAGCTTCAGCATGAGGCAGATGTTAAGTATGCTTTTCGTAAATTGATTGAGACTAGAACTCTCAATGTTGAGAGAGACTCACAGCTTGTATCTCGTGAGCTTACACGTCGTACTTCAGATGGTGGGGGAATGAGAGCCAGAACACGGAGGTTCAACACATGACCGAAGCAGAGATTAGAGAGAAAGTAGCGCTGGAGTTAGAGGCGTTGTACTTTGCTGCAAAACAAAACTATCCTGAAGTAGAAGGCCAATCCCATATGCCAAAAGATATACGTAAAGCTTACGTAGATTCTATACTAACTGTAAGGGGTGCACTATGAGCCCTTTGTGCACCAAATATGGATGTAATTTTCAATTAGATCTTGATGGTCAAGTTACTTGCACAGAATGTGGTGCTATGGATGATGATAAGCAAGCGCATACCCCAACTTCTTGGGGAGATGCCCCAGTTAGTTTTGAGGAATAAATGGAATCATTAGCGATACTGGCATCTATAGTATTTTGGGTTCCAATACTCACAATTATTGTGATTATTGTTAAGGCAATAAGAAAGGTAAAGTAATGATCATAGGACTAACAGGTTATGCACAATCCGGTAAGGACACTGTTGCAAATGTTTTAGTAGAACGCTACGGGTTTACTCGTGTTGCTTTTGCTGATAAGATCCGTGAGCTTCTTTATGAGGCCAACCCTATGTATGACTCTATTGTTGGTGAGCCTTTATTTGTAAAGGCTAAGGTAGATCGTGATGGTTGGGAAGAGGCTAAGAAATCTCCACATATTCGTAGACTTCTTCAAACTACCGGGGTTGCTGCTCGTAAGTTGTTTGGGGAAGACTTTTGGGTTAAACAAGCCCTAAAAGATATAACTCCTGAAGGTAACTATGTTATTGCCGATGTCCGTTTTGAAAACGAAGCGGATGAGATTAAGTTTACAGGTGGGCAAATCTGGAGAATTAAAAGACTTGGTGTAGACCCAGTCAATGGACATATCTCAGAGACCCAAATGGATGGATACCCAGTAGACCAAATTTTTGTTAATAACTCTACCGTAGATGATTTAGAAATCTTAATTAAAACAAGGATGTCCAGTTATGCCAAGTCAGAGTAGGAAACATCGTGGTTACAGGTCACAAAAAGTTGTGGCAGAGTATCTTGTTGAGCATGGGTTTCCGTTTGCGGAATCCACTGGTGCTGGTAGGCCTGGAACTGATGTTACCGGTACTGTTGGTATTGACTGGGAAGTAAAAGCACGTAAGGATTTCAGCCCTAGCACGGTTATTAAGCAGCTTAAAGATAGGTCTAATGGGAAAGACCTACCCGTAGCTGTACTGCGCTTAAACGGGCAAGGAGAGGCTTCTATAGGGGAGTGGGTGACCATACTTAGACTAGAAGACTTTGTAAATCTTTTAAGAGCCGCAGGTTATGGTGACCCTGTAGAGACAGCTTAAGGTATAGTTTCCCTAGGTGGGCACATACCTTAAGGACTACAACTCGTGAATGAAAAAGATACAGAAGAAAAGTTCCTGCGTGTAAGCGCTGGATCTAATGCACAATCCGTTGGCTCAGCTATCGCACATGCGCTATATGAATCTCCACAGATCAAGCTACGTGCAGTAGGAGCCTCAGCAGTAAACCAAGCAGTAAAAGCAATAGCCATCGCTAGAGGATACGTAGCCCCTAGAGGACTAGATCTAACTTGTCGCCCAGGTTTTACAACCGTGGAGTCAAGAGACGGATCTATCTCCGCAATTGTATTTACTATCTCGGTCAATTAACATAGAGCTCTCTAACAGATAGGTACCATAATGGCAAAGTCAGAATTAGACGCTGCGGTTACCGCAGGAAACACCCAAGGTCGCAAGACAATGGGTAGTGAAGGACGTAAGTTTACTTCACCATCAGCATCACCAGAAGCTGGCACACTTGTTCCTAAAAAGAACACAGCAGCCGGAGATCCATATGCCGCAGGCACAAAAGTTAACCGTGTTAACGAGCCGTACGCAGGAGAACGTAAGGGTGCTGCTTACTCAATCAAGGCAACATACATGAAGCAAACTGCTCCAGAAGCCGGTATGACTCAGGCTAACGGTCGCATTGTTTCACCATCAGTCGTTCGTCAGAAGGACTCTTGGACACAAGGAATTGAAACTTCCTACTAAGTCGTATACAATTATAATAGGGCCTTTTAACTAAGGCCCTATTATTAGCTGGAGGGCGCAATGAGTTTAGATGCTTTGTATGTAAAGGCAAAAGAAGAGAACACTTTCGTTATAGGTAAGTGTGTTGTAGGTCAATGGGCTGTACTCATGGTTGAATCAGACCACAAAGCCTTTGAAGAATCTTTAAATGATGAAGACTTTAGTACACGCAGTCTTCATACTCTTTACAAAAATGCTGGTGCAACTTTCGGTCTAACGTCTCTTAAAGAGCACAGAAATGGGAACTGTTCATGTCGCTAAATGATGCATATAATACCGCTAAAGAAGAAGCTGCTGCATCTAGTGGCTTAAGTTCTATTGATAAGTTACTTAAGGCTAATGGCCTAAGTCCTGAAGATATCGGTAAGATTAGTAAGGTAAGTCTTTCTACTAATCCCGATGATACTAAAATTATTCTCTCTCCTAAGTGGAGTGAAGGACCTACTTGGCAACCAGTACAGCCAGCAGATCCAGTAGTCATTAATCCAAAAACTACCCCGACCCCTGCTTTGATAAGCAGTGGCTGGAAAGTAGCAGTTGCATTACCAGATCCACAAATTGGTTACCGTCGCTACGAAGATGGTAGTCTAGATCCGTTTCATGACGAAGCTGCAATGGACGTTGCTTTACAAATCGTTGGACTCGATCACGGTCACCCAGTGGCCCAAGTTATTAACCTAGGAGACTTCCTAGACTTACCTATGTACGGTACTTATGAACAGGAGCAAAACTTTGCACACACTGCCCAACTTGCTATTAATCGTGGCCATCGTTTCCTTGCTGAGCAGCGTGCTAATGCCGGGGTGGATGCAAGAATTATTCTTCTTGAAGGTAATCATGATAAGCGTCTCACTCGTTTCGTTAATAACAACGCTGCTGCTGCTTACGGTATAAAGGTAGCAAACATGCCGGATTCATGGCCGGTATTAAGTTTACAAAATTTATTGCGTTGTGATGAACTAGGAGTGGAGTTTATTGATGGTTACCCAGCTGCTGCACATTGGATTAATAAGCGCCTTCGTGCTATGCATGGTGATAGGGCTAACGCATCTGGTTCTACAGCTGCTCAATATGCGAATTCTAATCCAAATATTTCCACCCTCTTTGGTCATACACATCGTATGGAACAACAGAGCAAAACTGTCTTTGATCGGGATCAGTCCATTAAAAGCGTATCATTCTCGCCTGGATGCCTCTGCCGAGTGGATGGGGCTGTACCATCGGTTAAGGGTGGTGTTGATGTTAAGGGGCAGGCTCTTCAGTATTTTGAGAACTGGCAACAGGGTGTAAGCGTTATCTTCTTTAAAGACGGAGATGACGACAGCTTCCATTTTGATCAAGTTCATATCCACAAAGGTAAGACAATGTATCGTGGTCAAGAGATCCACTCTACAGTAGATAAGTTTGGCACTCCGCTATAGTTTACCGTGTAACAACAGTGCTATAGTCACCAGGCCAATAAAAAAGCCCCCTATCACTAGGGGGCTTTTTTATTTAGTTTTTAACGCTCTGCCCACCACATACCAAGAACAGTAGTAACGACTAGCGTTACTATGAATGTTCCTTGAAATGTAAAGTGAGTAAGGTAATACATTACTTACCGCAAGTAGGGCACTTAGCCGCTACCGGTGCTGCTGGTGCTGCACCAAACTTAGGGCGACCAAAGCCTACGATTGAAATCATAACCTTCTTAGGATTTTTCTTGTAAGCACGAAGCTTCTTAGAAACCTGACCACCATTACGTTGTGAGCCCTTATCATCTGGGCTTGTGTTTCCTTCGATGCACCAAACAGTTCCATCACCGTTGTCCTTAATAACAATTCCAACGTGAGAGATACGGTCTACGCCATCTGAAGGGAAATCAAAGTATGCGATATCTCCAGCATCTGGATCAGCAATATCTGCATCAAGCCATGAGTTAGCTTTCTTAAACGCTGCTGCTCCACCAGGTGTGTAAACGGTATTAGGTACCTTTACACCGGCTTCGTTAGCGCACCAGTTTACGAAAGACCCACACCATGGCTGAAAATTAGCCTTTGTGTAAGCACCATACTTTGTTTCATTATCTTTAGGACCTTCAATAGTTCCTAATTCTGCTGTAGCAACTTCAATAAGTTTAGCTGCTGTACCTTTGTCTGCCATTACTTATCCCATTCCTCATCTACCGGATGCTCTGCTGGAACTTGTCCATCTGGCTTTCCAACAGTTGGTGCAATAGTTACTGCAATACCTGTCTGGTTAGCTTCAACTTGTAGGTCTGCTGCTGTCTTAGAATTGACATCAACTGCTGCAAATGCTGAATTGATTTCGTCTAGTGATAGCTTGCCATCGTTCATGAAGCCACGAGCTAGCTTTTCTACTACTGCTGCAACTGCTGTAAGGCCAGCTACTGTTACAGCCTTTAGTACTGAGATACCGGCAATAGAGCCAGCACCAATTACTCCTAGACCGCTAGCTGCAAATACAGCAACGATGCGAAGTAGAATATTGCCAAACATTTTTAGTCCTGATTTCATTCTTCATCCTTTGGGTTACGAATTGGATAGGTGATCGCCCAAGCAAATAGTGTTCCGATGATTGCATAACCAACAATGGTCTTAGCTGATCCGTCTAGAACAACCCAGGCAATAAACATGCCTAACAATGTCCATAGTTGATCAACCATGTCTGTGAATACTTTTTTCAAGGTTTACGTCTCCTAACGCCTTTAGTTTCTCCTGATGAGCCTCCACCACCAGAACTTCCACCACCGCCACCAGTACCGCCACCACTTCTGGTAGCTCCACCAGCAGCCGATGCTGCCGCTCCTACTGCATTGATTGCAGCATTACCTGCAATGACAGCAGCAACGACCATCTTCTCTGCTTCTTCACGTTCTTCTACGCTCATATCCGCACCTATACTTCCTAGGGCTTGGAGGGCTTGACCTGGGTCACTAAATATTGTACCAATTAATTCAGATGGGTTCTCTAGAAGAACTAGAGCCGCAGCTACGTCTGCCGTAATTATAACTTCATTACCGTTTTCATCCTGCCTAACCTCAACAGGAGTCTCAGGAGGTAAATCTTGGTATGCAATGCCTGCATCTTGAATTTGCTCTTTGGTAAGAGTTTCTCCAGGAGCAACAGACTCAATAAGAGCGGTAGCAACCAAATCTTTTTCAGCCTCGCTTAACTTACCGTCTTCTTTTAAAGCATCAACTAGATTAGAAACTTCTTCAGCAGTAACCTTTCCATCAGCGTTTAAAGACTCCATAACAGCTGCTGCGTCGGATGCTGTGATCTTTCCATCGGATAGCGCATTATCCACAGAATCTGATAGACTAGGAATAGGTTCTACTACAGGAGGTTGTGATGGTTCTTCTATCGGATTTTGTGGCTCTGGCTCTGGTGTCTCTGGTGCTGGTTCTGGTTCCACAGGTGGCTCAGGTGCCACAGGAGGCTCCTCGGGCGTTACGGTTGGCTCTTCGGGCGCTACCGGCGGTTGTGGGTCTTCTGTGGGTGGTAATGGCTCTTCTGTGGGTGGGTCAATAGGTGTCGGTTCAGGATCAGGGATTGCAACAGGTGGTTCGGGTTCTACAGGAAGCTCAGGAACAGGTTCTGGAGTTGGCTCAGCAACAGGTACGGGTGTTGGGTCTGGCTGCGGAGTTGGTTCAGGGGCTGGTTCCGGTGCAGGCTGTGGCTCAGGTGTTGGAGGAACGGGCTGAGGTGTTGGCTCGACTGGCACTGGTTGAGGCTGAGGAGCAGGTTGAGGTTCTGGAGCCGGGGTGGGCGCAGGGACCACTGGTGGAACTATAGCCGCTACAACTTGAGTAATAACTGTTACGGCTGATTCCAAAGCTGCTTTAGCTTCATTAGCCTTAGTATCTGCAGTATTAGCTAGCTCAACAGCTGTAGCTACCGTAGCGGTAGCTGTGTCAGTTAACTGTGTTAATAGAGAGACTGCTTCAGCCTTAATTTGAGTATCAGTAGTTACAGCCGTTTGCGCTGTAGTTTTAGCTTCAGTAAGAGTGGTGAGGGTTGCAACCGCTGTTGTTTTAACCACAGTCTTATCAGCAACTACGGCTGTCTGGCTTTCAATTTGAGATGTTAGTTCAGTATTAGTTACGTTTGTCATAGGCTTTACTGCAGTTCCTGCAGTTTCACGAACACCAATACGTGGGCCATTCCAAAGGTTGGTAGTATTGCCTGCAACGGTTGCTACACCAGTCCATTCCCCTGAAGTAGGGTTGACAGTCATAGTCCAGTTGACATTTGTAAGTGGGCTTCCAGGATCTCCAAAACGATGGAGATCCCAATCCACAGCAAGGGTAGTTTGAGTTGTGCTTACTGTTATACCAGCGTTAGGTCCAGCGCTTTGAAAATCTGATCCAAAGACAGAAATGCTTGGTCCATTAGGAAAATCCCACCAATTAAAGTCGCCTGTACCAAAGGTAATAGTTGCCTTTGAGGTTACATAAATCTGGCTAGCTGATCCTTGACCTTCGTATACAGTGTTGCCCATCTTAATATCAAAAGGTGTTTGAATTTTTGTTGCGCCATCATACATAGCTGGAAGAGTTGTTGTAGTTACTGTTGGAGTTTCTGGAGCAACAGGTGCTACATAACCAGCAGTTGTGTAGGTCTTACTATCTGATGGCGTATTCTGAAGCTGGGTCAAGGTATTTTGAGCATTTGTAAGATTAGTTGTAGCTGTAGCCACTACAGCTGTTTGTGAGTCTACAGCGGCTGTAGCTGTAGATAGAGTTGCAGTAGAACTCTCTAAGTTCGTAGTTGCTGTAGCAACTACTGCAGTCTGAGAATCTACAGCTTGAATTGCTGTAGCTGCAACTGCTGTAGCTGAGTCAGCTGCTTGGATAGCTGTGTTAGCAACCTGTACTGCAGCTGTTGCAGACTCTACCGCGGCAACAACTACTGGGCTAGCTTGTACAACTTCAACTTTAGCTGGGGTGTTAACAATTGTAGTTACAGCAGTTTCAGCAGCTGCTACAGCAGTAGTTACTGTAGCTGTGGCTGTGTCTACCGTGGCAATAGCCGATGCTAAAGCTGCTGGCAAGCTGACGGTAGCTGTAGAGGTATCTGAGGCAGGCGAAATTGCCACCTGTTCTGGTGTTACTGGTTCTTCTGCGTATGCAACGGCTTGTGTAACATATAAATAGAGGATTGATGCAAGAAATAGTTCTACGATTAGTCGTAGTTTTCTTATTTCATGGACCTTTCTATGAATGTACATAGTTAATAATTTACATAGTTTAACATTACGTGGTGTATTTTTGTCGGCATACTTACCACTATTACTTCTACTCTCGGAGATGACATGACCGCTGCCGACTGGGCAACAACACTTGCAGGATTTACAGCAACAGCAGCATTTATAGGAGTCATAGGCTCTTGGATTATGCGTACATGGATGAAAAGTTTTCTTTCTGAATTGCGCCCTAACGGTGGCTCATCAATACACGATAAGATTAACTTAGAAATTATTCCTATGCTTAAAGAACTACGCGGAGAACAGATTATTATTGGTGAAAAAGTTGCTAAGCTCGAGGGACGTTTTGAGCAACACTTGGACGATACCGCCAAGTAGACAACTCCTTAGTTATCCTATAGAATAGTTATAAGCCCCCAAAAGGGTTTATACTAAAGGAGTAACATGGATATCAAGACATTACAGGCCGCGTTTGGTTCGTATCTTCGTGCCTCAGCAGCAGCTGTAGCCGCTCTTTACATGAGCGGGATCACAGACCCAAAGACCCTGCTTAATGCATTCATTGCCGGTCTCGTTGGCCCACTAGCCAAGGCGTTAAATCCAAAGGACACATCAATTGGAATTGGTGCCTCTAAGTAAGCATTAAATGTAATCGGCCGGGGATACACACCCCGGCCTTTTGCTTTTAGTAGTATTATGTAACCATGCCTCAATCCCATAATAACTGGCAGTATCTCGGAGCCAGCGGTTACATCGGTGCTTATACAACCACCGGTGGTGGAGGCACGCCCGTAGTACCACGAAGTGGTATGGACTTTGCACGTATGGGTGTAGGTCGTGCACCTCAAGCAGAATACCCAGACGGTTATCTTGGAACTATTCGATCACGTCGTGATGATAAGGGAAAGCCTTATGCAATGTCCGACACAGTTCTTGACTCATTAAAAAACCGACAGAACCAACGTGCATACCAACGAGGTGTTCACAAAGGCGAACGTATTGATCCAGGATCATACATGTGGCCAGAGAATTTAGAACCAGATCGTCGTTTAAATCCTAAGATCTATAAGCCTATAGAGAATGAAGGCACACTAGTAATGATGGGTGTGCGTAACGCTCCTCAACTAGCCTTAGCTCCAGCACCTCATCTTGTTAATGATGGCAAGGCTGATGTATCAGCAAATGTACCTGCAGAATTTAATCCTCGTACCGGAGCACTATTTGCTCACTTAAAACCAAGGTGGGTATAGTGTCAGATTTTTACGATCAAGAAAAAGATACAGGATCTCATGATTCTGAATGGAATTGGAAAGCAGCACATGCTGTTGGAAAAAGATTAACTAAGCTTACCCCTACAGGAGTAAGTAAGTTTTCTAATAATATGGGTCATGGTGCTGAATGCACAGAGTGTAGCGCCGGTATGCTTCAAGATCAAGAAACTGAACTTGGACGTGATTCACATTTCAAAGAATCTATGAAAATGCATAATGATAGTTTAGGGGGCAACGATTAATGACACGTCGCAGAGGTGTTCCTATGCCCCCATGGGCAGCTATTGAAGGACAGTCTTCTAAGCCTGTAGAAAGACCACAAGACCCTAGACCAGGCGAACGAGGTTATGGTCCTGTAACTCCTGTTGAACCAAATACAGAAACAACCCGTGCTACACCACGTCCTTTAGACCGAGAAGGTATTCCGTTTTTAACTACACACGATGTAGCTCCGCATCTAGGTATATCACATGAACCTAATTTTAAAGAAGCTGCGTACCAAGAAGTACCTCACTATGTTGACAAAAAGAGTGGTTCGGCACCACAATCTGTTCGTGTATATTTTTCAATGAAAGATATTGTTAATCACTTTGCAATTAAATCAGGCGCACATTTACCTCCTGAAAAGAAAACTGGTGAACAGTTAGCTTTTGGAGCAAGATATAAACTTTGGAACGAAAGACATCAAAACGCTTTGCGCGGTTTAGATGAACAACGCAAGCAAGGTTTAAATCCAGGCAATCTAGAAAATCAACCTCACCCAGGTAACAAAGATATTCATACTCGTTTAGTATATGGAGTTCGATACCAGAGTGAAGATGATCCAGCTACTGGTGACCTGCAAGGTAGAATTACCGGATTAGGATCAAATGTAGCAAACCCAATTAAGTTTGGTCAGATGAAGCCTGTAGAAAGTACAGCTCCTGACACCACAGACTTTTTAGATCCTAACAGACCACGACGAGGCCGCTAATGATGAATCAAGATGGTGTATATGACCATAGTAAAGGTCGTGGGATTGTAAGCGAAGATCCAGAACCATCATTACTTCGCTATGATTACATGGGTCCTTTTGCTAACGCTCAAGAAGCTTTCATGGCCCGTGCACTTAAATCTGTAACTATGCCGGCCCAATTAATTCCAGACATTGTTAGGCCACCACTTCCACAAGTCAATATGTTTCCACCACGTTACGGATACCGTACACGTGAGCTAGGCATACTAGATGTTATGGATGTAAATAATGAATTCCAACCAAATCGTGTAGACTTTACCCAAGAAAAGGGTTCCTACTCTGGAACAGCTCGAAACGTATCAGAGAGTGTGTGGTAATGAGTGAAAATCCTGAATCTTTTACAAAAATATATAAACCATCTGAAGTTGCTACGCTTTTTAGCGTAAACCCTAAAACTATTGGGCGTTGGATGGATTCAGGTAAACTGGGATATATAAAAAGTCTTAAAGGAACTAGAAATATAACCGAACATCATATTAATGCGGTCTCTTCAGGTGTATGTAGAGGTTGCAGCAGTCTTAGAGATACCTCTGGAGGATGCAACTGTGGATGAGATTAACATTGAAACTGTCTATGAAGGTAGTCGTATTTGCCCTAAGTGTGGTCATATGATGACACCTCTTGAAGTTATGTATGCCGGGGGAGAACTTTGCCCTAACTGCAGAAATGCAAGGTATGAAAAACATGCAAAGGGGTTCATGAACTCATGAAAGGCAAACAGTTTACTTCAGTAGATAGCTGGGAACGTAGATCCACAGGCACCTGGACTGGTGGCGTATCTTCAAGCCTAGAGCCTGGATCTAGAATGGCATCTACCAAAAGACGGCAGAAAACCAGTCATGCTAGAGGGAAAAAAGTAATTCGTCCAAGGGTTCGTAAGTACCATAACCCTGACAAAAAGTAAAATAAAGGAGACAATATAACTATGGCTAAAAAGATTCTTACTCCGCAGGGTAAACCTATGGACTATAAGGTTCAAAAGCTTAAGGCTAAAACGCCTGAAGATAAGATTAGAGAAGAACTCAAGGCTAAAGAAGCCAAGAAAAAAACTCCAAAGAAGAAGGCGAAAAAGTAATGGGACTATCTAAGTTCGTAAGACCACGCAAGCAAGTAACCGCTTCTCGTGCTACAGAGTCTGGTCAACCTGATTGGGATGCTCCAACCCATACAGTTGGTTCTCCAAGCAATAAAGAATTAATGGATCGTAAGAAACCTAAACCACTAGGGAACTATGACTCTGTAAACTCTACAACTTCAAATTATGAAGAGCGCAAAGCACCGGCAGGAAATGAATATCGTTTACGAAGCTATGGTGACGATTAAAATGAAAGCTTTAGATAGATTTGTTCGTGCCCGTAAGCAAGTAAAAGCTGATCGTGCAATGGAACAAGGTATTGCTGGACATCAAGCTGCTATGAAAGCCTTAGGTAACGCTACAGGTTGGTCTAAAGTAAATATATTAGGGGCAGAGATGTCTATATCAAATCGTACTAAAAGTTTGGGTGAAGATTCGCCTGCACGGCCGTTTATGCAAAACGAAAAAAACGTACATATTGCCGATACCCTTAGAAAACCCCACACAAAGAAACCACTAATAAAGGACATATATAATGGCAACTAACGAAACTCGTTCACTTAATGGTGGACTAACAGAAGGCGCAACAGACGGTAAGTACCGTAAGGTTCGCCCAAACACTGAAGTAGCTGCAGGTAGCGGTGAGGATCTAACTCTTGCTAACCGTCGTGGACTACATCCATATTGGAACTATGACTTTATTGATCAAGAAGCACCAGCAAAGGTAAACCCACTTGGTGATTCAGCATCTTCAAAGCCACGCTCCCCAATGCCAGTAGCCGACACATTTAATAATCAAATGGGCGCTAACTACTAAAATGGGTCTTTTAAGTTTTGTACGGTCTCGTACACAGGTAAGTGCTTCACGTGCAGGTAATGGTGCTGCCGCTGCGTCTAGCTTTATACCAAAACGTGAGACTGGTGTAATGCCTCCTTCAAGTGATCCTAAGTCATCTACGCCTAACCCAAAGCGTGATACTGGGTACGAACCTTATACAAAGAATTTGTATTCAAGTAATGAACCAGAAAAAAAATCTCCAAAAGGTTTTCATTATGGAAGCGGTTTTGGTGGGGCTGATTGGTCTAATCAAGAACCTGGTCGCAAAGGCATTGACGCAATTTAACAAGGAGTAATTATGGACGACGACATGGGCACACCAGGTCCTAATCACCCAGCACACAGGGGTTTAAAGCCTGAAAATAATGTAACGCAATTACCAGGAATGGGAATGCGTCGCTTACGTGTGTTCAAAAACAACATGTTAGACGCTGTTTTAGGTCCAGAACAAGTAACGCCTGATGAACCTAGTGAGCATGATGAAAAGATGCCACCAGAGGTTGCAGAAAGATTTGATGCCCATTTAGATTCTTTGATGGCTAAAGATAGAACAGATCATTTGAATGACGGTATAGCAGATGGCAGTAAAGACGCTAGAATTGTTTCAATGGGTAAGTTTAAAGAAGACAAGGCTAATAGAGAGTTGATGGCTAAACACGATGAATAATGTACCTCGTAGAGAAAATGCTCGTCCTCAACATATGCGTCGTTCCGGCATTGTATCCTCAGCTGAAATTGAAGCTGCAGTAAAAGCTAGCGGGATCCAAGATGATGACGATACTACCGGTACTATGGGTATTCGTGATAACAAAGATCTTAGAAAGAATGCCGAACAAGTTCGCAAAGGTAAATAATTATGGCTAGAGAAGATGCTAACTTAGAAGATGACAGCACATTAGCCGGTAAACAAAAGATTCATCAGACTACAGAAGTTGTAGCTGGAGAAGTTGTTGTACCAGAATTTGAAACACAAAGAAAACACAAGGTTAGAAACGCAGATAAACCTGTTAAATGTGGCAAAAGCGGATGCCGCCTAGACGCATCTCGTCGTGTATTAATGCACGCAGAAGGACCTAAGAACTATTGCTCTCAGCATTGGGCCAAAATTGAACCTAATACAGACCTATACGATAAAGACACTATGATGATAGTTCGCCCTGAATTTGGTGAAGAAATCCGTGGTGAAGATCGTGTAACTCGTCAACGCACCCGCGGTGAAGCCGCAGCTGAGATATTTGCTCGTACCGGTATTCATATGCCTGTTCGTGGGCCAGGTAATCCACGAGAAGCTACAGATCCAGAAGCTGAAATTCAAACAGAAGATCATGTAACTCCGGTCATAAATAATGCAATTGAACGTGGAGGACGTAATCTTCCAGCTTTAACTTCTTTTGACGCGGTAGCTTTATTGAAAAAACGTAAAATTGGTGGGGCACCAAAGACTCAAGATGAAGAGATTGAAGCTGCGGACCAAGAAGTACGTAGAAATCCAACTACTCGCACCCCTAATAGTTTTGACGAATTTGAAGGGTTAATGAAACCCGACAATTAGCATTCTCTCCAATAATCGTATATAATAATAAAAGAGACCGATTAAGGAGAGCACTATGGGTATTCCTATTCTTGGACAGGGTAATAATCCTGCCGATGAAGGCACATATACTGAGATTAAAGATGAAGGCCCTAAAATTCGTCTGTTGTATTGCTATAACTGCAAGACTATTGAGGAATTACCTGACTTTCAAGGTAACCCTGATGACGACGTAACACTTCAAGTGTTAGTGGATCGTCACGAGTCTGCTGGAATTAAGCACACCGGTTTCTTATCTAGTATCGGTGTAAAACTATACTCACGTCCTGAGGTACGTAAGCAAGTAATTGAAAACCTACGCAACAAAGTGGGTGGCGGACTTGCAGATATTGACCCAGACTACTATACTACTAAGGCAACATTCTTTGATGATGCCATGAAATGTTTTAATCTTCACTTACGTCCTGTAGAAGGATGCTATGATTGGAAGATTGAAGGTAAGCGCCTTATACCTAAGAACACCGCTGAAGCCCGTAAAGAATTAGGCTTGGAAAGCGCAGCACAGTCTGCTAGCACAAAGGTTTACCTTTGCGACTTCTGCCCTGCTAAGACCTATGTAGTAGAACAAAACCGTAAAAAAGTCGGACTATACGAATAGGATATGACATGTCAAAAGAAAAAACTACAGAAGCACCAGTACTTACTCCAGATGCACCAAAGATTAACTTTGGGTTTGCAGTACTAGTAGATGAAAACGGAAACGTATTCGTTGAGCGTAATAAGCAAGCCTTTGCTCTATCAGTAGACCGCGACGCAACACTTCTAGAAGTGCGTCGTTATGCCTCCGAAATCCTAATGGATTTACAAGCACAATCCGCAGCAGAGTATGTTACTTTGCGTTTGGCTGGAATTGGCAAGGCTAAAACAGAAGACGAAGCAACACCTAGCGCATAACTGCTCCACTCAAGCCGAGACGTAACGACTAAGAAGAGGGAGAATGAGCGCATGGATTTTAACAATTATGGGGATGCACCTAGCATTACACCTGGGGCTACATCCTACTTCAGTGCGCCTTCTTCTGACCTAGATCCGAAGTTATTTCAAGCTGACCACCTCAATGAGTGGGTACGCTCTGGAATTCTAACTATGCTCTTTGAGCATTTGGTTAAGCACTATGCTGAGCCACATACTTGGACACATGCATGGCTTGCGGGATCCGGAGTTTCGTTTCAATGGGAAGCATCAAGAGATCCCGGTGACCTGGATTGTTTGATTGGAATTGATTACGTCAAGTTCCGTCAGAGTAATCCAGAGTTCATCGGGTACTCTGATGTGGAAATCTCTAAGACATTTAATGAGGGATTTCATGACGAGTTAATGCCTAACACCCGTAATTGGGAAGGCTATGAACTTACATACTATGTAAATCCACAGTCAAATATCCGTGATATCAATCCATACGCAGCTTACGATCTAACAGCTGATACTTGGACTGTATATCCAGATAAAAATCCTCAACCACCATATAGCCGTGCTTGGGAACAAAAAACTATGCGAGATGAAGACATGACTCAAGACATGCTTCGTAAATACTCTGATGCTTTAAACGAAGTACGTAGTACTTCTAACCCAGCATATCGTGTAAACGCAGAACGTAAGCTACGCCTTGCAGCAGAGCAAGCGGTTGCTTTCTATGACGATATTCACCACAATCGCAACATTGCATTTAGTACGGTAGGATCAGGCTATGCCGACTTTAACAACTATCGATGGCAAGCAGGTAAACGTTCCGGTGTAATTCAGGCTCTAAGATCTATCAAAGAACATAAAGATGCAATAGACACAGAGGCTCAGAAGCAAACATACGGGGTGGAGCTGCCAGATGCTGCGACTCTAGTCCGTAGGACATTGCGTGGGTAATTGTAGAAAATGTAAACACGTTTTAGATTATGGAATTTGCGAAAAAGACGATTGTAACTGTATTTGTATACTAGAAAGCACACCGGAGGATTAAATGGCTACAGCGCTAATCTCAATTGAAGGCGTAATGAAGACTGAAGGTGGAGACCCAATTCTAGAGGGTATTCGTCTTTATCGTATCCTTGCTGAACAGTACCGTGTCGTAATATGTTCTGATCTATCTGAAGAATTGACAGAGCACTGGCTTCGTAGTAATATGATTGTTGGTTATGCAGATGTATATGATAGCCGGCACTTCTTTGAGGGCCAGGATTTGCGGGCCCGCCATCTTGACCTAGCGCTATCTCGTGGCAAAGTAGCAATGTTCATAGATCCCGATGCTGACCGTTGTGCCTATGCTTTATCTAAGAACGTAACTACCCTTATGTTTGCTGAACCTAAATTTATACGTACTACCCGCATGGTAAAACCTTGGGAAGACCTTAAGATCGAGATCGACCGCCAACGGGATGCCCTGCTTGAAGCCCATCTTGGAAGCCAGATTAAGCGCTACGAATGAACATAGTCTTCATGGGCGGAGAAGTACCCTCACACAGAACTCTTCTGGCTAACGCCGGAGTAAAACACATAAGCGTCAACTACTTTAGGTTAGTTAAACGTGGGCTTCCAAAGACCAAGGACTATCTATTTAAAGATAGGTTTCCTGAAGATGTACTCATCTATGTAGATGGAGGCGGCCATCAGATCAATGATCTGAATCTAACACAGCGAGAGCTGGAAGAATATGCCGCGGACTATCAAGACTTTGTAACTCTCAATGAGGATAGAATCCACCTTGCCACAGAGTTAGATGCCGATGTATTAGGATCTAATTGGATCAATCATCAGCGTCGTACCTTTTGGGCAGACTATGGCATAGAACGTGCCTCTATGGTGTGGCACTCACAAACAGGCCATACTGGTCTGTACACGCTTGCTGAACAATATCCCAACGTTTCTATATTGGGTGAGGCTATTGAGGACGATACTAGCCTCTCAGCCCGTTCTAAGGCCCTTTTGAGCCAGTTCCCAGACCTGCAGTTTCACGGAATCGCATGTGCTAAGCCAGATAATTTGAGGCAAGTACCTGTCAGCACAGCTGCTACCCTTTCTTGGCTAAGTCCAATGATGAGAGGCGAGACAATTGTCTGGGATGGCACTAGACTAGTGCGCTACCAGAAAAAACAAAAAGACCAGGCTCGTCCCCGTTACAAAGCGGTCATCGAGAAGGCTGGCTTAGACTTTGACAAGATTATGAATGACGATAGTAACGAGGTTACTCGCCTTGCTATCTGGAGTTATCTGCAGCTCGAGAAATCCCTAGACAAGCAAAGGAAGCCAATGTTATCTGATAACAGTGACCCATTAGATAGTGCAGGTTCTGCGGAAACACGTGGGGTCAGTCCTGATAACAGAGGTATTGAGGTGCGGAAAGATTTGACCAACCGCAAGGCTGAAGACATGCAAACCCTACCAGTTTTTGGGGTTACAACCAAGACAGTTTTTGAAAAAGATGTTGATGGACGGGACATACTTAGAGATGCTCCCGTCTTAAATAGCACCACTACTTCCTTCCGTCAATGCAATACGTGCTTCGTTGCAAGCAACTGTCCGGCATTCAAACCTAACAATTCTTGTGCCTTCAGCCTCCCGGTTGAGATTAAAACTAAAGACCAACTAAAGGGATTATTGAACGCAATTATCGAAATGCAGGCCGCTAGAGTAGGTTTTGCTAGATTTGCAGAGGAATTAAACGGCGGATACCCGGACCCAAATACGGGTCAAGAGATTGATAGACTCTTTAAGATCGTAGGAGAAATTAAGAAATTAGAGGAGAACAAAGAAGTTCTTCGCATGACTGTGGAGCGTCAAAGCTCCGGAGGAGTCATGTCCGCACTATTCGGGGACAGGGCCAACACTCTTAGAGAGTTGCCCAACAACGGCTTATCTGAGGGAGACGCCAGCAGAATAATCAAAGACCAATTAGAGGGATAGTACCTGATCATAGTGAGAATATATAAGAAAGAGGATATGTAATGTTTTCGTTTAAACTAGCAGAAGAATTCGTCAGTGCTTACCGCTCAAAGAAGGTTCCATGGGGATATCAAGATGCTGCCGGTAACTCAGTAGGAGAGATTACCTTCCTCCGTACATACTCTCGTCTTAAAGAGGACGGTACCAAAGAGACTTGGGTAGATGTATGTGAGCGTGTTATCAATGGCATGTACTCACTACAAAAAGACCATGCTAAAAGTCAAAGGCTACCTTGGTCAGATATAAAAGCCGCAACTTCAGCCAAAGAGGGCTTCGACCGACTATTCAACCTGAAGTGGACTCCACCAGGACGCGGTCTTTGGATGATGGGCACCCCACTAGTTAATGTTCAAAAGAACTCTGCAGCGTTGCAGAACTGCTCTTTCGTATCTACAAATGCTATGACTAAGATTGATCCGGCTAAACCGTTTGCCTTCCTAATGGAGGCATCTATGCTGGGAGTTGGAGTTGGCTTTGATGATAAGGGGGCAGACAAAGATTTTACTATTTACCCTTGTCAAGAAGGAGAAGAATATGTCATCCCCGACACCCGAGAAGGCTGGGTTGAATCAACAGCCGCCCTCATCAATAGCTACCTTAAACCAGATACGAAGTGCCCTATATTCGACTACTCGCAAATTAGACCAGCCGGCACTCCGATTAAAACCTTTGGTGGAACCGCAGCCGGAGCAGAACCGTTAATCAAACTTCACGGCCATATAACTAAGATCTTTGGGAATCGTGCAGGTGACAAACTCACTCGCCGTGATATTGCAGATCTAGGAAACTTGATTGGCGTATGCGTTGTCTCCGGAAACGTTCGCCGCTCAGCTGAGCTACTAATTGGTCGTATTGATGATAAAGACTTTCTGAACTTAAAGAATTCGGAAGCATTCCCAGAACGTAACTCATATGATCCGGACGCACCTGGTTGGGGCTGGATGTCCAACAACTCTGTTGAGGTATCAGTAGGTCAGGACCTAACTCCCATCATTGAGGGTATTGCCCGCAACGGTGAACCTGGAGTTATCTGGATGGATGTAACCCGTAAGTACGGTCGTCTATCTGACCCTGAGAATAACAAAGACTGGAGAGCGGCTGGGTACAACCCTTGCGCTGAACAGTCCTTGGAGTCAATGGAATGCTGTACTTTGGTTGAAACATACATCAATCGTCATGACAACCTAGATGATTTCAAACGCACCCTAAAATTTGCATACCTCTATGCTAAAACGGTAACTTTGATTCCAACTCACTGGGAGGAGACCAACGCTATCATGCAACGCAACCGTCGCATTGGTACGTCTATCTCCGGTATCGCAAATTTTGCTGATACAAAGGGTCTCCCTCTTCTTCGCACATGGATGGATGAAGGCTATGCGGTAGTAACTAACTATGACAAGAGTTACTCTGAATGGTTAGGTATCCGTGAGTCGATCAAGATGACAACTGTAAAGCCATCTGGAACTGTATCTATTCTTGCCGGTGAATCACCAGGAGTACACTGGACTCCAGGAGGCAAGTACTTCCTACGAACTATTAGATTTGCAAACAATGACCCTATGCTGCCACTATTTAAGTTGGCTAATTATCGCATCGAACCATCAAGTACTGACCCAGATAATACCTCGGTTGTGTACTTCCCAATTAAATCAGAGGCAATGCGTTCTGAAAAGGATGTATCTATCTATGAGAAGATGGCACTTGCTGCTACTGCTCAACGTTACTGGTCAGATAACTCTGTATCTGTAACTGTGTCCTTTGATCCAAAGAAAGAAGCCGAAGCTATTGGCACCGTACTACACATGTACGATGGTCAATTAAAGACTGTGTCATTCCTTGCCATGGATGATACGCTTTATCCCCAAATGCCGTACACACAGAGTACTGCTGAGGAATACGAAGAATCCCGAATGACACTGTTTCCAATTGATTTGGCAGGGGTGTATGAGGGTATGGCGTTTGATGCCGTAGGTGAAGCCTATTGCACCACAGACGCTTGTGAAGTGAAGCTAATACGAGATAACAACGCCTAAGGAGAAACATGTCAGACGAGTTGAACCCAGACCTATTTGATGAAGACTTCGAAGAAGACTTTGAAGATGGTTTTGATGAACTAGACCTTGATGAAGAGGATCTAGATGATCTAGAAGCAGACCTCGCAGATGATGAGCCTGCTGACGAGGCCTAAAAACGGCCAACACAAACATTAGGCCCCCCGCTCAATTAAGAGCGAGGGGCCTTTTGCTTGTCCTAATTAACTAGCTAACACACGACCTGAGTTATCGGTTAACTCAAAGTATTGAGTGTCAGAGTCTTCTATATCTTCATGGCTCTCCAACTCATCTGGATATGTATCACCAGCTAGAAGCTGTTCATATATATCCTTGGCATCCTCTGCTGTATCAGCATCAAAGATTAGTGTGCCAGTTTTTTGCATACTAAACATTACTCTGAACTTTGGCATTTATACCTCTCCCCCGCAACTGCAATGACCGCAGCTACACTGTTTTGTTTCTAGTAGTGATAGTTGTTCTGCTTCTTTTATTTCTTTTACTATGTCATTTACCGTTTTAAACGGCTCTACTGTTTCCATATCCATTATGCATCTGCCTTCCAACTTAACTCACCTGATAGGTGTGTAGGTTTTCCTGCGTCATTGGTTGCACCAACAACCATCTTGATGGACTTACGTGGTGTGTTATTGATTACGTATGCTTTTAGATAACGTTTAGCTGCTGATGGATTTGCCCATGCAGAGTGTACGCCCGGACCTTCGGAGATAGCGCCGCTAACACCTTCGGTGATAGTTAACAACCATGCTCCGCCTTTTTCTACTGATGTGTTCTTGGTTAGTGCTGCGTTTAGTGTTCGTGTTATTTTAGCCATTTGTTTCTCCTTATAGATTTATATCTTGGTTGAAACCTACATGCTTTAGATCACGCAGGATGTTCTTACCGGCTCTTCGATCCCCTAAGGATTGCGGTCCAAAGAAGACCACTTTCTTTGTCTCGGGGTTAACCACTTTTACATGGTGTTTACCTGGAGTTATCGTGACCGTCAGGCCAGCTGTTTCCAGGGCAGAGACAAGTTTCCTTATCTCTTTGGTCTTTATATTAAGTTGTGAGAACAGCATTGTGTTCATTTCTCCTTCTTGGTGTATGCTACAGGTGTTAGCTCTTAAAGAACAGAGTTCACACCCTCAAGGCCCCGGGATTGCGCCCCGGGGCTTTACATTTCTTGTACTGATTCTAGATAAGCTTCCTCACCAGGTCTATTAAGATGGTTGATGTGAATCCATTCACCTAGATTCCTATCGTAGACTTTTAAGCTCCACTCCCTGTTGGTTGGATCACTTTGGTCGTCTACTCTCCATTTCTTGAGCTTGACTCTGAACGTTACACGTAGGTCGTACTCCATATATCCCCTCTCGTCATATTCCATTCTAGCGGGATTGTTTGTGTTGGGTCAAATCTCTTCGCCGTCTTCGTTATACACGGATCCGATCTCTGTCCAACCAGCCTGCTCATCCTCTAGCCATAGGTGAGACTCATCATTGGTGATGGTGTCCTCTGCTTTGTCTATAGCTTCCTGTACGCTATCTGCTTCAATCATATAGTCATAGATTATATGATCGTGTATTGTTACTTTATACATTGACATACTGTAGCTCTCCATTCTCTTTGATGGTTGTTGCCCCTTCTGGTCCGTAACAATTCTCAAGGATCTTAGGATCGAGTTCGTTACGCATTACCTTGAACTGTTCAACTGGCCACCCTGCATTGAATACTCTTAACAACAACAGTGCTAATGAGTATTCTTTATCAAGGCGTAGTGCGTAGTTCAATAGACTGGTTGATTTTTCTGTGTCGCCTAGCTCATAGTAGTAAAGAGCTTGCAACGTTACAAATGGCACTAGATCTTCAGTGGGAGAATGTACACACATGTACTGCATGAACTTGATTCCCTCATCTAACGACCATCTGTTAGGTAGACCCATAAGCCAGTCACGCACTTGTAGGTCTGAGTTAACTGCTAAGATAACTGCTTCCAGTTTCTCACCGGTTAACTCGATGTCATTGTTAAGTGACTCTGCGATTAATTCACAGGCTTGTTTGCGTGTCACTATCATATCTTTTTCTCCTTTTTAACTGTTGTACGGAAGGTACCGTCTGGTGTAGGCCATCGGTATGGCAGATCGTCTGGCACATTGAAACTGTAGTAATCAGGATCTTTGCGCTTTAGATTAGATTTGTGGGAACGATGAAACTGTCGCTTACCCCACCACCAGGGTGGATTAAACGAAGAGTCGGGGAAGTTATTAGTCTTCCACAACTCTAGTACTTGGGCACGCACATTGTCTGTATACCCACGTGCTTCCCATTCGTCACACATTGCACAGATATATTGAGCAAGAGCACCTTCATGCCCACGCCACATAACTGCTGCTGGGTGATTGCGCCATCCCTTAGTTAGACCTAAGTTGGCCCTAAGTATTTGCAATGCTTCAACACGTTGCTTACCTAGTCTCTTATTGTCTAAGGATTTAGCTGTTTTCTGTTCATCTGGCCATGGTAGGAATGTGTTAACCATTACTCCTCCTTGTTATTTATGTGCGTAGTTACTACGGGGAACTTACCCGCTGTTAATCTGTCTCTACGAACTCTGCGTCTGCCACCTACTCTCATAAAGGAACCACCAGCTCTTGTTTTTGTTTTTTTGAACGTATGTGTTCCGTATGGAGTTACGGTGCTTTTATCTTTCTTCTTCTTCTTGGCCATGATTACCTAATATCATGGGTATCAAGTCATCAGCTTCATAGTCTAACAAAAGCTTACGTACTTTGATTCTGTTGCGCCACGCTGTAATATCTACAACATCGGCGTTCATACTAGTGCCGACATTGTGATTTGGTTATCTTGTGCCCATTCTTCTGGTTCAGAGATAGATTCGATAGTGAGGTTAGCCCCACCATCTGCTATTTCATCTGATGCATACAAGAGCCACATCTGGGCGCTCTCGTAATCATTGAAGGGACCTATCAAAGTCTCAGTGAGACTGTCGAATATGACGTGCATTTGCTCTCCTTTGTTTGTGTTGGTTAGCGCCCACGTTTTTTGATGGCGCCGGTTACTACAGACTTAGCAAATGGTAGTAAGTCTTTGGCTGTTTTAATACGGCCATAGACTTCAGTACCATGTCGCCAAGTTTTCTCTTCCATACCACGATCTTCGTAGTATTCCATGTCTCTATCACTCATGATTAAAGTCATGACTGTTAAGATGCCACGCTTTGATATGCGTTGAATGATTTCATCATTCTTATGTTCATCAAACGCACCATCGGTAATCATGAACAGCATCTTGTTTTTCTTACGAGAAGACATGAGTAGCTGTTCGGCAGCAAGCAATGTGGAGTATGGATTAGTTCCACCATTGCCATATATGAACTTGTATTGTGTTCTACTTGCCATTTCATTACGACCATAAGCTAGCTCAGCCTTATCATCGAATGCGTACACCGTAACCGGTGCACCGATTTGTTCTAGAGCACGTTTGATAGTCCAACATGCAATTGATGCATGCATATCATTTCGTCCCCCAGACATAGATCCTGACCTATCCACCATGATTACGGCTTCTACATCAGCACCATCGTTACCCTCATCCCAACGATCAAAGGCTTGATCAATCTCACAGCCTCTAATTGCACGTTGAACATTGAGTTTACCGCTGGCTTCTTCACGATGCCACGCAGGTTCACAGTCATCACGCAAACGTTGTAGTTCACGTGCAAACTTACGATAAAGCACCATAGATTCAGCAGGTACGGTAGTTATATCGAACTTGCCTTTCTTGACTACATCATCGTGCTTACCATCGCCACCTACAATTACTTTTTGCTTCGTCTTAACATCCTGTTGAACGTCTTTACGTTCTAACACTGATTGGATGGTATCCTCAAGCAGTTCTTGTACGTTGTTAGGTATTCCACCTACGCTTTCTACATGACCTGTACCAGGTTGTAATCCACCAGGTTCTTGTCCTTGTTCTGATTGCTGTGCTTGCTCTCTAATTGCTAGAGCTTCTTCAGCTGTGCGTGGTTGCGGTGGTTTGTTTGTGTTGGTAGTTGGATTAGGCTTAGCCTGCATACTTGTAGACTCAGCGTTACCCATACCGGTAGCACGTTGTGCATCTCTCTCCTGTGCCTTACCAGGTTCGGGACGACCTTTACCTACAGGATCACGTGAGCTACATCCGTTAGGACCTTGAGGCATCTTAGGGAAGTCTAGCTTTCCTAGTACCTCATCGTTCCAACGTTTGATTAGCTCTTGACCTTTGGCATAGTCACGTGGGAATGCCAGCACACGATATTGATCTACAATATCTGCAATGACTGGCACGAGTTCAGGCTTAGCAAACATATCTCTGAATGCTTGTCTGATTTCAATTGGTAAGTATCTACGACCACGCACTAGCATATAGTTACCTATAGCCTCTTCGGGTGTGCTTGACAACCACCTAGCAACTGTGGCTGTTAGATACGGTGCAATGGATGGATAGCGAGCAACTAACAAAGTCTCGATACGTTGGTCTTCCAACATGTTTGCAGACTCAAGATAGTCATTCTCCATAACCCACTTGATGAACGTAGTACCTTTACGAGGTGTGTACAAATGATGAGCAAGCTCGTGATAGTTCAGGCCATTGACTTGAGTTAGTGTCTCAAGATCCATCTCCTCAATCTCACTAGCATTAAAGGTAATAGATTGACCGTCAGACCACGCAGGTGCTGGACCATCCTCTACTACATTAATAATGACCGGGTCTCCAGAGAGAACACGGTCAGCTTGTTCGTACACACGACAGAGAGCATTGAGTCTTACAGCACGTAGCTGTGTTTCCTCATCTTTCTCTTTCATATACCACTGTTCATTTAGGTCTTCTTGAAACATATAACCTCCTTAGACTGTGGTGGACTGTGCTGATACCCACTGTGCTAGCTGAGTATCGATATCAACATCTGCTTCCTTCTCTAACTCAACTGGTATTTCGATACCAAAGTCAGTCTTGATGTTGTATTCGTGTGTCTGGAATACCAAACGCACTGATGCTTGCTCGTCTGCTGAGAAGTGAGCAATGAAGTTTTCAACTGCAAACACATAGCCGAGATCTTCATCCTTGATGAAGTCTTCGATTTCCATGAGCATGTTAGTTGAGATAGGTGTTTCATACTGACCCTTGGCTGCTTCAGCACGCAATTGCTTTACTAGAAGAAGCAAAGATTTAGATGTAATCAGTTGAGACTCTACGTTGTCATCGTAATCCCATGACAGTTGAATGTCAAAGCGGTTACGCATAGCAAAGTTGAGCGGTGTGGTGCCGATGTAATCTGGGTTCATGGTTGCAAAGATTGTTAAGTCTTTGTGAGCCACAATTGTTTCACCCATGTGGTCCAATAGCGTGATGGCACGACGACCATCGGTTAGTGGATATAAAGTGGTGTAGATTTTAGGACTGATGAAGTTCATCTCGTCCAGCAATAGAACACCACCGTTGCGAACTACGTCAGTGACTGGGCCATCAATCCACCCATAGCCACCAACACCGTCAGGAATAAAGCCACCGAATAATTGGCGAGATTCCATAGATGCGTTACCCGATACTGTTGCCATGCGAAGACCACGTTCTGCGGCCCACGCTTCAACAGCTGTAGTCTTACCTGGACCTGTTGGGCCGTAGATAAGAACATTGATATGGTTCTTGCGAGCCTTATCAAAAGTCTTGAAGTCTTGAACTCCATAGACTTTACGGTGGATGTAACGTTCAGCTAGTTCAATTGGAGGAACTGTTGCTAATGACACAGCAAACGATGGAGATGCGGACTGTTGAACAGGTGCAGCGTCCTCGTTTGTTTGTGTTGGAACAGTAACTACCAATGGAACTGTCGTGCTAGTTGAAGCACGGTTATCTGTTACGTATGTTTCCAATGAGTCATCTCCTATACTTACTTTTTCGTAGAGGCCACAAATGACTTCTACTGCCGGTGTTTTATCTTCTGGTAGGTCAGCCTTGGAATGCTTGTCGCATGCCTTGGTGCCCAACACTGGTGAGTATCCCTTGGAAGTAATTGCACGTTCATCTGCGGGTGTAACATATACACCAACAGGGCTGCGTGTCAATATCTCTTCGTCAAAGATCTCAGTTGTCAGTTCGGTTAGAGTAGTTTCCTCCCACTTATTGTGGGGGCCCTTTGTTCCATCCGTTAACCGAGAGTACACACGCATATTATTATCGTGTGGAACAAGAAGAACTTGACGACGCTTGCCATCAAGATCCTCACTGTATGACTCAGTGAACATTGCTATGTCCATTTGTTACCTTTCTCTTGTTTGGTTTAATCGTCACCTAGAAGTCTGTCTTCCATTATGGTGGCGAAAGTGAACATGGCTTGCTTTTGTGCAGGCCATTCTGTTATTAGCTCAAACAATATGTCATGTTTACTTGCTTTGTCCATGACTTTCTTGAACTTATCAATTGCATAGTCCAAGAACTCTTCTCGCTCTTCTTCTGGAATCATGTCAAGAGTAAACTCTTGAGGTTCGATCCCTTCGTCGTCACATTCGTGACACATAGGTTTGCCTTCCTCTTAGTGTTTGGTTGGCCTACCCCCGTTGCGTACAGGGACTGGATTGCATCGCACCTTGTCTTCTCATCTCGCATACAACTAGTTACTTTGTACTACTAACTGCGTGAGCCATGTAAATTATTCGGGTCTTGAATTTATCAAGTATGCTTGAGGTGGGCTTGGCCAACCAAACATTGGGTGTTTAACTAACTAACGGAATGAGGTTTTCGTTCAAAAGAACTCCCGCCTCTAGTCGTTAGCCTATAGTTGCCACCCGGTTGAGATACGAACTGAACCATCAAGATCATATTGATCCCAATTGATATTTTTTTGCCAACGGTCTACGATTGCTCTTCGACCGGTTTCCCTTGTAGACTCGTAGCAACCAAGATATGACTCGTGGTAATGCTCGTAGTTTTTACGACGGGTGTTGAAGATCTCCAAGTACTTTTGGTGTGCTTGGATTCTCATACCACAGTTACCACATGCGTTGATATCATGTAGTATTTCTTCTTTTGACGGTAATTCGTCAACTTCCAATTTATCCTCTTGGGACATTGGTTACCCTTTCTCGGGTGTGGTTTGTTTGTGTTGGGCTAGTATTTGCCTTGAGCTTTTTCAAGCTCTACTACCTGCTCAGCACTGGCTGTGCTGTTCATGATGAGGGACTTGAACATTTCACTGTTCATCTTCTTATTCAATGCATCAGCAATGGTTGCTAAGAAGTTCCCGGAGTTGCCTGGCTTATTACGTAATACTGTACGTGTAGCCAGAACAGTTTCGCCCCATGCAAATGAGAGCGGGGCAAGGTACTCGCTGTATGTTTTAATGGTGCTAACCATTTCATCAGGAGTAGAAGAGATTGCTGCAGAGAGTAGTTGTACTACTCGTTCTGCATCGTCACCGTCACTAGTTGTTACTAGTCTGTTAATGACTGCATCTCTGAAGTTGGTAGATATCTCGGAGATTAATACTAAGTTCTCCGGGATGTGTCCACCTTTGAGTAAATCAGCAGCTACTACAGGTTCGGTTGTTCCTGCAGTTGTGTGTGATGCTACTGAGATGTTTGGATCGTACTTAAGATGTAGGTCCAGCATAAGCGGCTACTATCCTTTCTAGATCGGTTAGTGGTTTTCTTACTATGTTGCCATTCTCTACCTTGATAGGCGAACCATCCCAAGATAGAGAAACTCGTTTACTTCCGTAGTCACGTTTTTTAGTACCATTACAGTAATAACATTGTTGACCACGCTTTACTTCGTGACTTGTAAGGCTTCCATGTTCACATGGCAGGATATGTCTGCCACGGTCTATCTCTGCCTCTGATAGTTTAAGTTCCATATGTGCAGGACAACTATTTGTTTTACTATCTACATCCCAACAAGCAAGTGAATTACACCAACCATCTACAAAACCAGTTTGACTACAATTACGACAGCCTTGTATTTTTGGTGGAGTTATCTTTGCATCTTGTTCATACAATTTAAAAGCATAGTTGCGTTGCACAACCTCAATGCCTGTATATTTATAGATGGTAAATCGAACACTATACGCACGTAATGGGGTCCATGAACCACCCCAATGTGTTGTGACTGTACTTGGTGAATATAATGTTTTAGTATTGTCTGGATGTATAGTTATTAATGGGTGGTTGTTCATCCACGGCATTACTATCTGTATATCGCTAGACTTGTTGAATTTGTTGGCGTATCGAATACGATAACCACGGTCATAAAGAGTAC
>Ga0114973_10000015_pt1 | contig 106165 bp, 89 predicted proteins | sample M_140807_MF_Meta_FD_87025 | JGI IMG/M metagenome (GOLD analysis project Ga0114973, IMG submission 87025) | Freshwater microbial communities from Lake Montjoie, Canada to study carbon cycling - M_140807_MF_MetaG | ecosystem: Environmental > Aquatic > Freshwater > Lake | place: Lake Montjoie... | reverse complement strand
ATATGACTAATTTTAATTATATTATCTGATACTAAACCGCACCAGTTATTGTTGAGGGAGGGGGGCTCGGGGGGAACCGTAGGTTCCCCTGACCGGTGGAACCGAATCCGCCGGCACCTCTCGCAGTCGACGATAAATTATCTTGGTCTACGATTTCCACCGTAAATGCCTCCAATGATGGTAAACAGACCTGGGTCAGCCTCGTCTCTTGTACCAACTCATATGGGCTACCACTCAAATTACGCAATGCGGCGATAAGTTCTCCGCGATATCCGGAATCAATAATCCCCGTATGATTCGCCAACATAAGGGGTGTTTTTGACATACTCGATCGAGGGTACATATAAAAAGGACTACTACCCACTACCTGGTTCTCGAAAACACGGACCATCTCACATTTTACTCCTAATCCTACCATCTTGGTTGTTGTATCGGCGGCAAATAGAGTGGTCGAAGGGATAAATAGATCGAATCCCGAGTTTGGAAACGGGTCGTTGAGAACTTCCGAATTATGGCGATCAATATGGGTCATATAGAGTGATTTCAAATTGGGATCTGCGACGGCCATTCTCAAAATATGTTTTAAAGGTGGTGCGAAAGATGTCATATAGATAATATTCTATATGACATTGCGTTTAAGTGGTTTTCTCCGTTTTATGTAGTCTCCGTTTTATGTTCTCGATCTTCTTTTTAGATCAGGGACTTATTTTTTATGTTCTCGATCTTCTTTTTAGATCAGGGACTTTGCTTTCTGTTCTCGATCATATTTCTCCAAGAGGAACTTGGCCATTTTCCATTCTTGCCACGAAATCGCCTTTTCGGCCTCTTTTGGAGGGGGGGCTTTTTCATCCGCATATTTTTTATCGATATTTTCCGAGGATTTTAGGGCACTATCAATATATAATTCCTTCAAGATTTTACCCACCATAACGGAACCCTCATGTTGGTCGACTTTCCCATCCTCAATTAATTTGAGAACAATGAGGAGTCGGGACATGATAGCGAAATCGAGTTCGTCTTTCATAACGCGGTTGAAAATATCCGTATAGTTGGTGAAAAGGAATGAGCATTCTCGTTGCGCTTGGTCCAATAGATCATCTTTATTTTGCACTTGCTTTTTGAGAACATCGAGACGGCGGATATCATCGCGAATGAGGGTACTATGCTTCAATCTTCGTATGTTCTCAGTATTATCTTCGGCACCCATCTCACTAACTAGTTTTTTCAGATCCAGCTTTTCTTTATTATTTATGCTATTCATTCTTACTAGAAAGGAGATTATAACTATAAGGATAAAAAAAGGGATTTATTTTTACGCTATTATTATATCGACAATGTCAAATATAGATAATATATTAGGTGAAGAGATAGGGGAAATATTTCTATATGACAAATCACCAGATCTTATAGGTGGAAAAGTATTGAGGCATGGAGTTACAAGTTCTCCACTTTTTCTGGTAGGTCTTTTTATTTTAGCCATATTCACATTCTTTTTCATATATCCCGAAAGTGCTAAACCTTTTATGTCATATAGAATAAATATGAAAGAATGGCTATCGGATAAAGTCGACCAGTTTTTCGCCTACTTACACATTGATGGTCAAACCATTAAAAAAGTAATCGTATAATATTATAACTCATGTATATTGTATTCCTAATTTTCCTAATTTTAATCATCGTCGTAGCATATGTCTATCACGATGAAGTAGTATATTATATAAAACCTTACTTCGATAAGATAAGGGCAAACAGGAATGAAAAAATCAATGATAAAGGTCATATAGGACAATTCAATAAAGGGCGAGAGCGAGAGCGAGAACAAGAACAACAAGAACCAGAGGGTAAAGGGATAGTGCAAAGTATAAAAGAGGTATATAAAATACCCCTCAACTTCTTATATAAATTATGTGTCACATATGGTATTTTTCCAATATCGAAGAAGGTCGACGATTTAGCATAATTATCTTATAAATATGTATATGAAAGATACATATACCACATTAGCATTTATATTTATAATTGTAATATTTTTATGTGCACTTTTTTCTGGAGTACCAACTTCTAGATATAACATGCCTCTTTTTTCGAAGGCTTACCCATACGAAGGATTTGATTCTATGAGTCCTCTTGATTATACTCCCGTCAATGACCCTACGAATGCATATGATGATACTCTTTCTGTTAGACAAATACAGCCGAAAATGATGGATTGCAAGAAAGTGGGCGGGTTCGACGGGCTAGGTGTTTTCTGCACCCCCACTACACCCGAACAGAAGGTCGATATTTATTCGGCCGCGGAGGGTAAACTCGATTGCGACGGCTACGGCTATTCGAATTCGAAGGGGGGTCTATGTATGGATAAAACGATGATTTCCTTATTACAGTCGAGAGGCGGAAATGCGACCGGCGGCGATGGTCAAATAGGTGGATCTAGGTAGATTTCGTCATGAGGCATTTATGACAATAAGTAATACACCCCCCTTTTTCGGGCGTATGGTCGATATAATCGTCCACAAAAATATGAGAACAATGTTTAAATATATAATTTTCGATATCATTATATATTTTTTCGAATGCATTTGTTCGTTCATCTTTAGGAATTTTATTGAGGTTATCTCTCGCTTTTATCATATAGTATAATTCTTCAGTCATCGTTTGAATATCACCCATGTTGATCTTTGTATATGTCTTATAGGATTATATTTATATCTTTTCAATCTATTCATTTAGAACTCTAATTCGTGTAGAGGTTATATAGTTTTCGAGAAGATAAAATATTCCTATATGATATAAAATGAATCTCGTTGTCGCTGTTTATATGGTTCTCCTATTTTTCGTTTTGACACCCGGAATCTTCTTGAGCCTTCCTTCTGGAAGTTCCAAGAAGATCGTCGCCTTGACCCATGGCGTCGTATTCACCCTCGTTTGGTGGCTAACCCATAGATATGTATGGCAATTTTCTTTGAAGATGGAAGGAATGACTAGTGCTAGTGCTAAACCTACTAAGAAGGAAAGTTTCAAAGAAGAAAGAAAAAAATAAATAAATATTCTTTATATGAAACGATCGATAAACTAACTATAAATAAATTTAACCAGTATCCATTTTCACTACTATCCATTTTCACTATTTATATAAAATCGCCAAATATTAGGTGCAAAGTAGTCATATAGAGGTATATTTCTATATGACTTCGTATTTTTTAACAACACCACCTAACCGCACCAGTTAAAATAAAAAAGTTTTGAATATTATCTTTAGATTGTCATATAGAGAATATTATCTATATGACTTCGTATTTTTTTAACAGCACACCTAACAGAACCAGCCAACCGCACCAGTTAGCAGTGTAAAGGATGGGGTCTTAGGGGAAACCTTGGTTTCCCTAAATGTACATAGCTAGCAAACTCTGATTCTGTTTCTCCTCATTTTTAATAAATACATCTACATGTTTCTTTGTGACAGTAATCGGGAATTCAATATGTTGTCCTATCTCATCTGCGAAAATATTATCGTCCGTCTTAATCAGTCGGAATAAATTCAATTTGGTATGGATAATTTCCAAACACCGCTTCAAATTACGGACACCATCCTCCTTCTTTGTAAATGCCTCATTAGATACCAAATATTGAATGATCTCATCTGTAATAATAACCTCGCCCTCCTTGAAATTAACTTGTTCTCGGATTTTGGGCAACAAATACTTCTGGGCAATAATCGTCTTCTCTTTCATCTCATACCCCTTCGTCTGAATCCTATACATACGGTCTTTCAAAATAGGATTGACCTTGGATTCGTCATTATAACTGAATATAAACAGGCATTTACTAATATCGAAATCGATATCGGAGAAATATTTATCATGGAATTGCGAGTTCTGTGTCGTATCTGTCAAATGTGTAAGGATACCCACGATTTCTTCGCCCTTCGGTGTATCACTTATCTTATCCAATTCATCGAAATAGATCACCGGATTCATACACTTACTATCAATCAAAATCTGCACGATTTTACCCCACGAAGAACCCTCATATGTATAGGAATGCCCGTCCAAGAAACTGCTATCCCCCGCACCCCCAAGGGCAATAAAGGCAAATTCGCGACCCAATATCTTACTAATACCCTCTTTGACAAGACTCGTCTTACCCGTGCCAGGGGGTCCCTTAATCGCAATCGCCGTACCAAGCGCATCCGGGTTCGATATCCACTGCCCCACCATCTGTAAAATCTGCAACTTGGCATCATTCAAGCCATATACGCAATTATCGAGATCGGTCTTCGCCTTCTGCATAAATCCATGGCATACATCGATACCATCCGACATAGAAACCGATAAATTCTTATAGACATTGAATGGAATACGCATGAAAGTATCGATCCAATTCTTTATCTTATAGTACTCGGGATCACCGGGTTCCATCGATTTCAAAACATTGAGTTTCTGTAGGACAGTGGCTTTATATTTCGGCGGAATATTAGATTGCAAGAGAGAAAGCCGGTAGGGTTTATCAATATTAATACACTCGTTGATCGCCTTTAGTTCTTTCATAATAGACAATTGTTCTTTATTGGACAGCCTTGTCTTGAAATAATCGATTTCACTCATATAGTTCGTACCGCCGTGGATAAGTTTACGATAGAGTCGCACATTTTTCTTACGCGCGGTCTTGATCATGGTTTGGATCGCCTCATTACAGTCCTTAATCGCATTTTTTAGGATATCACTCTTCGGGTTCTCTTTCAATTTCTCTATAAGATCCCTTTTCAAACGGAGTGTTTCCTTATATTCAGGTTCGACATCGGGTATTTTTTCCTCCTCCTGTTTTTGTTCCTTCTCCTTTTTCCTATCTTCCTTCCTCTTTTCTCTACGTTCTTTACGTTTGAGTTCCTCTTTCTCCTTCTTGGTAAGTCTCTTCTTTGAATTCTTATTTGACTTGGTACCGCCGTTTTGTCCTATAGGATTATTCTCTTCGGCCGGGTCAACGGGTACATCAATACGTTCGAATGCTTCTTTCATGAATGCCTCTTCGTCTTCTGTATCGCATTCTTCGTCGTCGTCTTCGTCTTCATCTCCGGTATCTTCGAATGCCTCGTATGCATCGCGTTCTTCCTCTCCTATAGTGAATATGATATTGATTTTATCGTCTTTAGCAGAAGAGGATTCCTCGGATTCATCGGATTCTTCTGCCTTCTTCTTTTCTACTTTTTTCTTCGGTTTCTTGGTAGATTTCTTTTTCTGTTTCTTTTCGGTTGGTTCTTCTTCTTCTTCTGATTCATCATTTTCATTATCGTCGTTATCTTCTTGTACCTCTTCTTGAGCTTTATGTGGCAATTTCTTTTCTTTTTTGACGAGTTTTTTGGAGGGTTTTTCTTTTTCCTTCTCTTTTTCCTTCTCCTTTTCCTTTTCTACTTTTTTATTCATATACTTGGATGGGAATAATTCAGCCAAGAATTTTTTATATTCTAATCCCGATAATTCTTCTTCTTCCTCGCCATCATCTTCATAATCATCATCGTCTGAGTCTTCTTCATCAGATGACGAAGAATCCTCAGATTCCCATTCTTCCTCTTCGTCACTGCTACTACTGGACTCATCGTCTTTTAATTTCTTCTGTTGAGTACGAGTGTTATAAAACTTCTTAAACATGTTATATACGTTAGCATATAAGGTTTAAGTCATTTTATAGAATCAATTTTACAACGTGTCATATATAATATTTTACTATTATATAAATGAAAGGTGGAGAAATAATCGGAATTGGCGCAACACTTGTATTAATAGAATTACTTTCTTCGCATATTTCGGCACGAATAATAGGTGATGTTACCGATAGGGATCTACCTAAAAATATTAAACTCGTATTTGAACTATTAATAACCGAATTAGGAATTCAATCAGATATAAATAGACTGAGAACCATTGTAAATATGACAGATCGACAACGAGATCCTCTATTCTACGATTTTATTTATTATGATATAGACGAAAGCGGTAACTACGAGTATCGAGACGACGATCCAAGATTAGCTTTACCAATCATTTATAATAATTTTCATATAATTAAAGAAACAATACCATTGGTTCTATATGACATTATACATGATTATCGTGGTACGAATATACAAGAGACTTCGATTTTATTTACAAAATTATTTGACGAATTTATTGATTATATGTATTTAGATAAACATAAAACTCCAGGAGAAGCATTTAAATATAATGATGAAGGTGAACGCATATATTTTATAGAAGGTAAATATAATGATGAAGGGGAACGCGTATATTCTATAAAAGGTCAAATACAAAATCAGAGAACAAGTTTCAGGTCATCCAGATCATCCAGATCATCCAGATCATCCAGGTCATCTAGAAGAATAAATGAAGCAGCAAAGAAAATAACAAAAGCTATTCGTAGACATACAAGACGGAATAAAAAAAACTCAAAAACGTAAAGCGAAATCGATATAAAGAGGAAGAATGTATAAAATTGATTGTAGAGTCAAACAAATATAAATATATAATATCTTACTATATAGTTATGAATTCGAACAAGAACGTACAGCAACAACCATCCAGAATCATCGGTATTCAATTCGGACTCCTATCTCCAGAATCCATTAAACGGAATTCTGTCGTCCAAATTGAATCCCGTGATACCTATATCAATAATAAACCTGTCACTGGTGGTCTATTTGACCCCCGTATGGGCGTTTTAGAGCCCGGACTCATCTGTCCAACAGACGGTTTAACATATATTGATACTCCTGGATATTTTGGTCATATAGAATTGGCTCGCCCAGTCTTCTTCATCCAACATTTAAAAGAAATACTAAAAATCATCAAATGTATCTGTTTCAAATGTAGCAAACTCAAAATAAATAAATCTCAGCACCTACATGCACTCAAAATGCAATCCAGCCAGCGTTGGGACTACGTTTATGGCCTCGCATCCGGCGTCAAACGCTGCGGCGATGCGACGGAAGATGGATGTGGATGTAAGCAGCCCGACCGTATCAAACAGGAAGGTATCGGATCTATTTATGCCATATGGGACAATATCAGCACGGAGGATACCAATGGCATTAAAGATACGACCAAAATCACGATGAAGTTGACCCCGGAGAACATCATCAAAATCTTCCGTCGTATTTCCGACGACGATATCAATTTCATGGGATTTAGCCCTATTTGGTCGCGCCCCGAATGGATGGTTTGTTCCGTACTCCCTGTCCCACCCCCGGCGGTTAGACCCTCGGTCAAACACGATGCCCAGCAGAGGAGCGAGGACGATTTGACACATATCTATAGCAATATCATCAAAACGAATAAAGATCTATTGGACAAAATCCAGAACAATGCTTCGCCGAATGTCATCGAGGGGCTAACTGCTGTCCTACAGTATTTAGTAGCGATGATCGTGAATAATAAGGTGAAGGGCGCCATCCCGATGTCCCAAAGGTCTGGCCGCCCCCTCCAGTGTATTTCCGGCCGTCTCAATAGTAAGAATGGGCGTATCCGCGGGAACCTCATGGGTAAACGCGTAGATTTCTCGGCCAGATCCGTTATTACGGGTGACCCAAATCTTTCTATAAGACAACTCGGCGTGCCCTTGAAAGTAGCCAAGAACATAACGAAACCTGTCGTCGTCAATGAACGCAATCGCGACTTCCTCATGAAACTCATACAGAATGGTCCCGACGTACACCCCGGTGCCAAGATCCTAGAAAAGAAGAATGGGGATTCTATTTCCCTACGATATGTGGACCGCGATTCCATCCGTTTAGAAGACGGCGATATTGTTCATCGTCATATGATGGACGGCGATGCCGTGCTTTTCAACCGTCAGCCCAGTTTACACCGTGTTTCCATGATGTGTCATATAGTAAAAGTTATGAAAGTGGGTGATACATTCAGAATAAACGTCGGTGTAACAAAGCCATACAATGCGGATTTTGATGGAGATGAGATGAATATGCATATGCCGCAGAACGTATTAGCAGAGACGGAATTGAGACATCTAGCGGCCATCCCCTACCAGATGATCAGTCCTTCTGGAAATGCGCCCATCATCGGTATATACCAAGACTCGCAACTAGGGTCATATAGATTTACTCGTGAAAAAATGCGTCTGACTCCCCGTAAAGCCATGAATTTACTCATGGCATATTCCAGAGTGAACGCAGATATTCTATATGACAAACGCGCAGCCCTGACGAACTTCGATGTTCTCTCGCAAATCATTCCGCCTCTCACACTACGATATAGCAAGGGGTCAAATAAAATCGCTATTCAGGATGGGGAATACATAAGCGGTCAGATGGAGAAATCGGTATTGGCCTCTACGTCGAAGGGTATTATTCACCGTGTTTATAACGATTATGGCTATATGCCTGCTGCCAATTTTGTGGATGACTTACAGGGTATTATTACTGAATATATGAAGACGAGTTCATTCTCGGTGGGGATTAGTGATCTAATAGCGAATAAAAAGACACAGGAATCTATCGTACAGGTAGTGAATGCGCAGAAATTGGAAGTACAATCTATAATACAAAAAGTACATTTGGGAATTTTCAAGAACGAAACGGCCAATTCGAATTCGGTGGAATTTGAGAAATCGATAAATAATATTCTGAATAAGGCGACGGAACAATCGGGGAAAATCGGTCGCGAAAGTCTGAGTAGGGATAATCGCTTTTTAATCATTGTGGAATCTGGATCGAAAGGGTCTCTCGTAAATATTTCGCAGATGATTGCTTGTGTGGGTCAGCAGAACGTGGATGGTAAACGTGTACCGTATGGTTTCGATAGCCGTACATTACCACATTTTACGAAATTCGATGACTCGGAGAAAGCGCGTGGGTTTGTCGAAAACTCATATATTTCGGGATTGACTGCGCCGGAATTATTCTTCCATGCTATGGGTGGTCGTATTGGTCTCATAGATACCGCTGTTAAATCTGTTACATGGGAAACGCCGATTGTTCTCATAGAGAAAGGTAAACCAATTTACACAGAAATTGGTAGATGGATTGATGCGCAACTCGCGGGTTCTCCAGATAAGGTCCAACATTTCGCAGAAAGAAATATGGAATTACTCAACGTAGATGGTCTTATAGAAGATGATATTATATATATCCCGACAACAGATGAAGACGGTAAAGTGACATGGGGTGAGATTACTGCGGTAACTCGTCATGATCCTGGTACAGAACTCTATGAGATAAAAACAGCAGGAGGTAGGTCAGTAACAGTAACAGAGAGTAAATCACTATTGATATGGAATCCAGAGACGAAGAAATTGAAAGAAATGGCAACACCGGATATTAAAGTAGGAGATTGTGTTCCAGTAACAGGGGAATTATGCGAACCGCCAGTTGTATTAGACGAACTTTTACCAGGCGCGACATATCCGATTGTATCGCCACCTTTGAAACTCACGAAAGATAATGGCGTATTATTTGGTCAAGATCTAGCAAAAGGTCATATAGAAAAATATTGGAACTATTTTGAAGATGATATATCCACGATTTGCTATGTGCCATCGGAAATATTTATTGCAAATAAGGAGTTTATCCGTGGTTTAATGAATGGATTCTATATGACATCAAGTGAAATAGTGAATAACGAAGTGCATCTCATTACGAATTTTCCGCGTTTATCAGAGGGACTTTCTATGTTGCTATCCAGATTAAATATTTATTCGACAATGAAAAAAACCGAAGCGAATGGTCATATAGTAATTATTCCGTCTATGTTTGTAAGTCGATTTTTCGAATCGATTGATCGTCCAGTTGAGAATTGGATGACAGATTTAAATAGTGTCGAAACATACAATGACGTAGTATTAGACCCCATTGTAGAAATCAATATTATTGGAGTAGAGAAACACCCCAAAGTATATGACTTGACTATTCCATCTACACTCAATTTCGGATTAGCAAATGGTCTCCAAGTTCGTGATACGAGTCAGACAGGGTATATACAGCGCCGTTTAATAAAAAGTTTGGAAGATAAGAAAGTAGAGAATGATATGACTGTCAGAAATAATATGGGTAAAATCATCCAATTTGCCTACGGGGATGATGGGTTCGATTCTACAAAAGTGGAGAATCAAACCATTCCACTCGTAGGTATGTCTATTGAAGATATTTATATGCACTACGACCTAGCCCTTGGGCGTGGTGAAGTTCTCAATGTCTATACCAAGGGTGCGGCATCGAGAATATCGAGACAGGCCGAGGAACTCAAAGTCTTGAATCAGTCCTATATAGAAAATATGATATATAACCGCGATCTATTGGTCGAAAATATATTCAAATTCCGCGATGAGAATTCGGTAAGCGTACCAGTCGCGTTCCATTTTATCATTGCAAATATTGGGGGGCAACTCAAATTAGGCGCGAATTCGACGGTAGATATCACACCCCTGGAAGCATATCAACTCATCGAATCCTATATGACAAAGTTGGAGAAGTTATATTATTCGCCGCCGACGCCTCTTTTTAAGATCCTATACAATTACTATTTATCTCCTCGGGAGTTGCTAATCAATAAGCGGTTTCACCGTAAAGCATTAGAGATGTTATTGGAGACCATCGTTTTGAAATATAAACAGGCCCTAGTACATCCCGGAGAAATGGTTGGCGTGATTGCCGGGCAGTCCATTGGTGAGCCGACAACGCAGCTTACATTAAATTCAGTGACATATGAGACAGAAATCCTAGTTCGTAATTCGAAGAAGGAGGTCAAGTGTGTTCAAATAGGAGAATTTACACAGGAGCATATTTACAAATCACAGAAAATCGATTATAACCAGGCGAAGGATATGACATATGCCGAATTATCCGAAGTGGACGAGTACTATGAAGTACCGTGTGCGACAGAAAACGGCGAGACAGTATGGCGCCGTATAGAGGCTGTCACCAAACATCCAGTGATCAACGAAGACGGTACGAATACTATGTTGAAAGTGACGACCCAGGGATGTCACGAAGTCATTGCAACAAAAGCCAAGTCGTTCTTACAGTTGGTTGATGGGAAAATAATCGGCGTGAATGGTAAGGATCTCAAAGTAGGCCAATATCTACCTGTATCAAAAAAGCCGTTGGATTATACAGAGTCTTTCGAACTAAGTATCAAAGAAATTCTACCACCAAAAGAGTATTTATATGGATCCGAATATAAGAAGGCGGAAAAATTAATAAACGAACATCACTGGTGGCATAAACATAGCGGTAAAGATTTCGTTTTACCGCATTCAAGAAGCGATTCATTTATCTCTCTCGTAAAGTCAAATAAGAATATTCATGAGAACTGTGTCTATATGAAACTCGTGAATATGTGCGATTATAGGATACCGGAAAAAATCGAATTAGATTATGATTTCGGTTATTTCTTAGGCGCATATTGCGCAGAGGGCTGTATGACAAAACATCAAATGTCGATTTCGAATAACGACCTCGAATATTTGAAACCAATCCAGAGGCTATGTGAGAAATTCAACGTGAGAACAAAAGTATATCGCGTAGAAGATAAAAATGAGAAGGGTTGGGTAAGCCAGGATGTCCGTATATACAATACGGTATTATGTAGAATTGTAGATAAATTATGCGGTAAGTTGAGTCATAATAAATTTGTATCGTCGAAAATCGTATATTCAAATAGAGAATGTATCAAGGGATTCTTGGATGCCTATATCGGGGGTGATGGGTATGTGTCATTAGATACAAATGATAAAATGCCTAGGTATATTGAGGTCTCATCTGTATCTATGAAAATGTTATTAGATGTTTCACTTATGTTGAGAAATTTGGGTATTGTATCAAAAATTAGTAAACCGAAGAAGCAAGAGAAAAATAATAGAGGATCGTTGAATATAAGACAAAATTATATTTTAAATATAAGAAATAAACAAGCGCAAAAACTTGCACCTCTATTAAATCTACCAATAAAAGCAAAACAAGAGCGTTTACAAGGTCTTATAGAAAGAAAATTCAACTATGAATATTCCAAGGACTATTTGACAGTTCCAAATATGGTCGATGGAGAAATCGTATTCGAACCGCGTGATAATACGATGCCAGACTTAATTTTTGAGAAAATTATTTCAATCGAAGAAGTGCCAAATACGACGGATTATGCCTATGATCTAACTGTTTTTGAAACAAGAACATTTGACACCTATTATGGTCTCACTGAATTCGATACATTCCATCTGGCCGGTGTGGCATCTAAATCCAATGTCACGCGTGGTGTGCCGCGCATTGAAGAGATACTCAGGTTGACGAAGAATCCGAAGAATCCCTCCCTCACAATTCATATAAAAGACGAAGAAAACCAAGAGCGTGCAACGTCATATGCCACTATGTTAGAGCATACGAAATTAGTCGATGTAGTAAAGTCGGTGAAAATCTGTTTCGACCCCAATGATAACGCGAGTTTTATTGAGGAGGATAGAGGTCTTATAGAACAATATTACGAATTCGAAAAAATCGTCAATGAATGCAATCAGGGTGAAAATAGCGATTTGATAGAAGGATTCGGCGCAATGTCAATATCAGGAGGTGGTGGCCAAGCACCAGCGCTTTATAGTCAAAAAGAAAATATACAGAAGTCGAAATGGATTATTCGTATGGAATTCAATGCCGAGACGATGTTGGATAAAAATATCACGATGGACGATATTCATTTTGCCATTCAGGCGGCATATGGCCAAGATATTTCCTGTATCTATTCCGATTTCAATATGGAGAATCTAGTATTCCGAATCCGACTCAATAGCGATGTCTTAAAGAAGAAAAAGGCAACAGGGACAGTACAATCCCTCGATCAGAGTGACGATATCTATCTCTTGAAGAATTTCCAGGATACTCTTCTCAATCATATTGTCCTCCGCGGTATTTCCGGAATACAGAATGTCATCCCTAGAAAATTACAGAATATGGTGACGAAACAGGACGGAAAATATGTCAAAAAGGATATGTGGATTCTAGATACCACGGGTACGAATTTACTGGAGGCATTAGCCGTCGATTTCATTGATTATAAGAGGACATATAGCAATGATATTCGCGAGGTATTCAATGTATTGGGTATCGAAGCCGCCAGACAGGTCATATATAATGAATTTGTAGAAGTCATGGAATTCAGTGGTGTCTATATCAACTATCACCATCTGAGTCTTCTATGTGACCGTATGACGCTGACTACGGACATGGTCCCCATTTTCCGGTCGGGTATCTTGAATGACGATATAGGACCCTTGGCCAAGGCCACATTCGAGGTGCATACCGAAGTCTTCTTGGATGCGGCGAGACATGGCGAGTTTGATGATATGCGAGGTGTATCTGCGAATGTGATGTGCGGACAGTATGGTAAGTATGGAACGAATATGTTTAATGTCATATTAGATATGGCGGAGATGGTGAAGTTGAAAGAGGCGAATGTGACAATGAAGACAGAAGCGGACGAAATAGAAGAATTATTTGGATACCAGAAGGCGACTACGACGGACGCATGTACAAATATAGAAATACATAGTAATATATCGACGATCGCAGCAACTGGCGAAAAAATATGCGACGACGGATATGATATGGGGTTCTAAGCAGGGAACCTACGGTTCCCCGCACCCCTCCCTTGTTTATTACTGCTAATATCTTTTATCATATAAAAAAATTTTTTATATGACATTCTTTAATTGGGATTATATGGGTCATATAGAATGTGGTTGGTTAAGGTAATATAGAAATATTGGTGGTTTTAACAAGTCAAGTTTTTGAGACATTTCATATAATTTATATAATCGATATAATCGATATAAAAATTATTCTATATGTCATATAGAAATATGTTCTATCGTTCTCTACATCACTCAAAAGCGACCCCCTTTATTCAGAAATACGATAATAGAATGATAAATAGGACTATATGTAATTTTGGATCACCTACACCGCCACCAAATATGGGTCTCATTTTTCTCGGTGGTGTATTATGCTGGTACGTTTTTATCCGCCGGTTATAATCGCATCCTATCTGTAATATGGATCTCTGGATTAAAACAGTATGAAAAAAGTCTCTCTAAACACCAGCCGTCGATAGAATCCTCATAAAATGGATCTGTACCATTGACCGCCTGTTCAATAGTTAAAATAGGATTCTTCAATATCATGGAATGTATCTTCATATAGAATTCTATAGGACGACATAAAATACACTCTTTCGGTATAATATATTGGCATCCTGCCGCGAATACTATCTCTATAGGTGGTACATCGCCTTCGAAAAAGAAGGCATAATATTCCTTCGTTTTTATAGAAGGACAAGTATAATGGTTCTCATGATACCATCCTTTAAATAATGGTTCGCATCTGGCGGGGCGCTGTCCTATAAGAGAATCTATTTCTATTTGAAAATTATCAGGACCTATATTATTCATATGGTCAAACGGATGGCCTTGTAAGAGGATCAAATAATCGGGTAATTCGTGATAATGTCCTATAATATAATGGAAAAACGTATCGGCCTCTCTACCTACGTTTTCCCTCGAGATTGCACCGTCGATAATATTAGCGCCCTTATTATAAATTACGAGGTTCTCGCGATTCATTTTTTGGGTCCATTCAATCGACTCATTATACCTAGAAATAATAATCTTATAGGACATATTTAATATATATGAAATATATATTTTTTGATTTACAATTACGATTAAAAAACCACAATTGTATTCTATGTCACTATTTATCGGTTGCGTTTAGTCATATAGAAAAATCTGTAAATATAATTCTCCCCTTTTAAATATATAATGTATCGCGGTAGATATCGTTGTTGCGAACGTGGATTCTATCCACCTTATGGAGGTGGGTATCCTTATTATCCGAGTGCATATTTATATCAGGCGTATTTAAATTCCAATCTATATGACTATTATTATCCGGGTCTTGTATCCCCATATTATTCGAATCCGTATTTTTATTAAATCGTTTAAATATGTCATATAGAAATGATTCTATATGACCCTTAAAAAATTTGTATCAAATGTTTTATTGCCGTATTCATTAATATAATAATATTCATCTTTTGATTATTGTCCAATAGACGTATTTCGTTTATTTCTTTTTCTGTGAGAATCACATAATTCCGTATATTGAACATGATTTTTTTATAGATACGTTCATTCCGTTTTTCTGTGAATTCTTGAAATCTTTGTATACATGCAGAATTGTCGATCTCGGCATCTATGCGTTGTGTAAGCGTAAGCGACTTATTAAGCGTAAGCGACTTATTAAGCGTAAGCGACGGATTAAGCGTTAGCGACGGTACTTTTGCGAGGGACGACACGCTTGTAATATTTTGTGATTGGATAAGCGGTATAGTTTCTTCGGCTTGTGTTTCTAATTTACTAGTAAATTTTATAGGGAAACAGTTTCTCATATAGAAATGTGGCATAAGATAGAATAAAAAAATCTATATCTAAAAGAATTACATATTTTTACAAATAATAGAAAACCTATGTTCTAATATAGAAATCTGAATTAAAACTATAGGGTTTTGAAGAAAATGTATGCGCGATTTTCTGGAGACATTCGTTTGCATAATTTCTTATACCCGTCATTTGCACAGTTGTTTGTGTTTCCCATTCTCTTACCAGTCCATCGAGATCTGTTACATAAACATTTGTCGAAGGTACTCTCTCTATATGACGATTGCGAACTTCAGTGCATTTTTGTATATAGGCGATAATAGTATCCGTCATCGTATTCGATACCATCTCGTATATTTGATATAACGCGCGTTTTTTCTCACACCGTTTCTCGCTCCGCTGTAACTGTATTTTGAAATCTTTTTCTATAATTTCGCGGTTCAAGTATTTGACCCGGAGTTCTAAGTTACGATTCGCGTAATCCACCCGCATTGCCGGAATTTCATATTGCGTCAAATGTATGATACTACGAGTTACCACACTTAGTCTCATATATATGGGTTTATACGCTTCATTATTCATCAAAACCTGTACAGGTCCAAGCATACGCGCATTCAATGCTACGGGACCTCCACAGGGATTATCCAAAGGATTCCTAGGGACGACGCCGTTATTGGTCTCGCGCATATATTCGAAATAGTGGGGATTATGCACAATACCGCGGGTGATACGCAGCGTAGTCCAATCAAACGCAGTATGACACTTGACGCACCACATTTGGTTACACCCATCTATCTTATAGATATCTATATGACAGTTGGGACAGGCTTTCGTATCTTGGGCTAAGAGTCGCGCGGTAGCCAGGGTATCGGGATCGCATGTATGTTCTGCGTCGCGTTCTTCCCCCTTAGAAACATGGCAATCGGGGCAAGCCCAGATATTACATGTCCCGCATTTCCACTGGGTACTGAGATATCCTGGACAATCTTCTATAGGACACTTTTTCACGAATGCACGGCGTTCTTCTTGGGGCGTGGCTTCCATATTTCGAGAACGATTATATACGACGCGCATATCGCGGGATAATTTATCTCGGCGTGCTTTCATGCTACGTATAGCTTCGTCCATTTGGGTCAATCTATGTTGCATTTCTACGAATTGTTTACGTGCATTGGCGACTTCTTGAGTAGCGGGAAGAAGGGCGCGTTCTTGGTCATATAGAATATTTTCCCTATGTTCTTTATATTCTTTGGAAACCCATGTACGTTTGAGGGCTTTTATCATATATTCGCGTGTCCATTCGCGACCGCAGCCTTCGCCCATACATTTTGGGGTAGTCTCTGCGAGAATCCAGTGGCGACAACAGGCGCGACAGGCGACGAACTCGCAATATTCGCATTTGATAGTAGCAGAGGCGGTGAGTTTATTATCACAGACGATACAGTTGGTCATTATTGATGGATTTATATTTATTATATTTATATGATTTATTTTGAATCAATTCAGGGAACCTACGGTTCCCCGAACCCCTCCCTTTTTAATACCGAACCCCTCCCTTTTAGTTTTAAAGGTCATATAAATAATATATTTGAGAACAAACAATCAAACATTACTTTATTATTGAGTCATATAGAATATTTATTTTATATGACCCTACAGCGCCCCCGAAGGGGGCGCGAAAAAAATTTTTTGGGATGTTTTTCAGAAAAGTTCTCGAATTTCCTTTTTTGAAAGGGTCTAATATAATAATTTCGAGAACTTTTAAATAATATAATAATATAATAATATAAATGGAAACAATTGGTATTAATAATTTATTAAATGTTATTTTAGTAAAAGAAGATGTAAGACCAGCTATGTTGCTTCAACCAGCAGATTATAAAGAATCAACTGGTAATGATCCAAAAACAAAAAGAGTGTTAGATGCAATTAAATCTGAATTTCCTGAATTAAAACAAAGTGAAAATTATCAAATATATCAAGGTATTATTATTTCCAAAAATGATTATGATGATCAAAAAATTTCATTAGAAAGGATGGGTGAAATATTAGGTTATGAATGTTTTAGAGATTTTGCAGATATTAAAAAATCCGATGAAACTTACAGAATAACTATTTTGGCTCATCTAAATAATGGTTCAGAAGAAGAGTTATTTACAAATGTTTGTAAAAATAAATCAAAAGAGAATATGTTTCAAGATTTTGCAGTAAAAGCAAAAAAAGCATTTGATAAAAATCATTCTTTACTACAAGGTATAATAATTGAAAACGTGGACGTTAATATTGAAAAAAATATACCTACTCAATTTATTATTAATAAACTAATAAAAAATCAAAAATTAGTAAAAGATGAAAAAGATACAATTTTGAATATACTTTATAATCTAAATTTTTCATTAGATTTTAAAATATATTTTCAGGATCATTTTCAATATGATAATTCAATTCATATAGGAATATTATTAAGTTTATTAGTTTACTCTGAAAATGATACATTAAATTTATTTGCGCCACTTCAATTTAGACCTGAAAATAATGCAATTAATGAAACAATAATTAACTGGGAAAGAGACTTATTAGAGGTTTTAATGCAAACAAAAACTTCAACCAAATCATTATCAAAAAAAATAAAACTGAGAACTTTTTTTAGATATTCGAAAAGAAAAGAAAGAAGTGGAACAAAAAGTAAAAAAAGTAAATAAAATCAAAATATTTACACCATTAAAGATGTAAAACTATATATTTACATTTTTATATGAATATAGAGAATAATATTCTTAATAAATGAAATTTTTGAAAGAGTCTAATAAAATAAATTCGAGAACATAATGATATAAAGACATCCTAAGTTCCTATATAGATTTAATATGGATATTTTACAAAAATACGCCCTCCTACTAAATAGTCAAATAAAAATAAATCCAGACGATGCTATTCGTGGACAACAATATATATGCCCCGAATGTAAAGAACTCGTTGATTTCAGAAAAGGGACTATTATACGCCCCTATTTTGCACATAAAGCCAATACTCGATGTGCCAATTATACGAAAGAATCCCATGAACACTTAGTCGGGAAAGAAGTTCTCAAACAACTATTAGAAAACCAAATTCCCATCCTCATTTCGAGAACCTGTGACGATTGTAAGATCGATTATAGATGCGATATTGGTCAAATAGAATCCACTGATAAAATCGCAGATGAACATCATTTCAAGCACGAAGGCCAAGATAGGTACGCAGATTTGGCATGGGTACAAGCGAATGGTCATATAGATTATATTTTCGAAATATGCAATACGAATCCCACACATTTCGACCATCGTCCAGAACCCTGGTTTGAATTCAAATCAAAACCTCTATATGACATGGCGCCATATTTACCTAGGATTATTGCCGAAAAACCCAATATTGAGATCCGGTGTATTAGAACTACATTCAAAGAGGATTCTAAATCCCATTTTTTATGTGGTATTTGCGAGTTCAATCCGAAGAATATCCGCGGGAAAATCTATTTCAACCAGCGCGGCGCAGGATGTGGGAAAACATTCGAGAGTATTCAATTACTACAGAATACCGATTTTGTAGATAAAGAAATATTCATCTATTTGACAAAAATGAATTCTGCGAAGGATGTAATTATAGGGGAAATAGAAAGTCAAATAAAAAGGGGTTTACTAAACGGTGTCATATTATTACAAAGAAGACGTGAAGGAAATCAAACCGTATTTACATTACGTAGGTCAGTAGATCAAAAAATAATATTCGTCGTAGTAGGAACAATCGATTCGTTCACCTATGCAGTAGCAAATAGGACCAAAATCGGCGGAGGTGGATCCATCTATTTCAAAAAAATCGTTGAAGCAATCGCCGATGATGATATGTCTATAAAAAAGGATGGGAATATAAAATACGCGGGTAGTTATTACCAGTTAAGTACGAAAAGTCTGGTCATTATAGACGAGGGGCAAGATTTGGAAAAAGAATATATCGAAGCCTTTGATAGAATCATCGACCGTACTGGTATGGATACATATATTATAGGTGATAAGTTACAAAGTATTATGTCAGAGAAGAATCTATTTACCCACTTAGAGAACGCAAAAGAGTCACATAGAATAATAAAGAATACAGGGAAGAATATAGTGAAACGTTTTCATAATTGTCAATTTATAGGACTAGTAAATAGCATCGTCAAATTTGGCGAATACGGATTACCCGAAATAGAAGGAATATGTGACGGGAAATGCGGGTATACACATGAAGACGATAAAACCCCCTATATAGTAAATAATGAACTCAAAAATATATTTCAAATAGAACCCCATGAAATACATTCCTATATAGAAATGTTGAAAATAGATATGCGCGAAAAAATCCAAAAACATGGATATTTACCGAATAATTTCATGTTTATTTTCCCCATAGTAAACGAGAAGAATAAATTTCTTACATTATTATATCCCGCCCTCCAGCAGTTCTGGGTGAATTTTTTCGCCGATCCAAAGTCATATACAGATTTGGTCGTAGAGAACATGCGTAAATCCGACTATTGGACAAATAAACTAGTAGAACGCGAGAACGACGGCCAATATTATCAATATGCATATTGGCATCGGTCGGAAAATAACCAACCAATTAATTTGAACGAATCGACGGATTCTACGAGAATTCTATCTATCCACGCATCCAAAGGAAATGGATGTGAATGTGTATATTTCTTGGGTCTAAGCGAATTCAACCTCACTTGTCATACAGATGGTATTAAGAATACTCTTGTATATGAATCACTATTACATGTCGGTTTAACTAGACAGAAGAAATATTTATTTATAGGATATGATGGGAAAACGAACGACGATATATGTAAACGCCTCGGGTCATATAGTATAAATCAGTCGAATAGGCCATATATAAAGGATATTACATCGAAAATAAGTATGAGTAAAATCATATCTGGGTTCTCGATAGACCCGGCATTTACCCAAATAATGGATAACGTTTTAGATATGAATCTATATTCAGAAGATATCCTACCGGATGAAAAGTCATATAAAAAACAAATCGATTGGGGGAATCACGTAATCCGATATTGTGTTTTGAAAACGAATGTTGATAAGTATTTATGTAACTTAAAAAAAACAGAAAAAGGTTCTCATCAGAGGGCCAAAATGTATCAATTACAAAACGAAAATCAAACAGAAATTATCTATGTGACATATTCGGAATATAAAGAAAATATAAAAGAATTACAACGCGATATTAAACATAATATAAATAATGAAGACGAAAATAAAAAACTCACTGTACCTATATTGATTTTTACAAATAAAAATTCGAAAACCGATTATTATAAATATCAAAATATAATAAAAATATTTTGTGATCGTATTCGCGAAAAGATCAGAGAAAGGAATTATAATTTTTGTCCTATAGAATGTTTATTATATTGCCATTTGATAGAAATGATACAACATCCATTGACACTGAATCTATCGATTATTGATATTTATCGCATTATATCGAACTACGATGAATGTTTTTTAATGGAAGAAAATGATACTATAGGACATAACCGACAATTCGGATGTAAATGTACAGAGTGTTTTACTAGAAAACCACATGGATTCATAAAACCACATGATGATATACGAAATAGTATTATCAACCATTTTAATGCGACGAGACATATAGATATGATAATGTCGAAATATCATGCATGGATTGCGTCCTATACAAATAACGAAGATTTAGATTATAAAATAGATAGAGGGATTCGAATAGAAGGTAATTTTATTATGAGTAATCGAGTTCCCTTCTATGCATTATCAGATAATTATATTGTATTTATGGTATTAGTCCCACAGTTAAATAGTATGAATTATTACGATGTAATGATGAAAATAATGGTTGATTATTATATATTATTGAAAGAGGCGGATGGGAGAAAGATATATTGTGCGATTATCACATTAGATAAGAATGAACCTATTATTTTAGAATTAGATGATATAATAGGTAATTCAATATATAATATAAAGCCATTATTGAAAAATATTATCTATATGACATATAAGAATTATCATTCGCGTATATTCGAATTCTTCGATTATCATCGCCGAGATAATGATAACTCGAAATCCGATTTATTATATGTTCATGAATTATTAGTATCGGGATTGAAAGTAGAGAAAAATAAGTTGATAGAGAAAGTGACATTTGTTACTCCACTATTTCCAAAATATATTATTGATTGGTTTCAAGAGACAGATAAACGAATCACAATGGAAAGGGATAAAGAAAAGAGGAATTTGTTGAAAGAGAATGTTTTAAATGAAGAATGGTTCCAAAGTGAATTAGATATGACATTAGATTATTATGTGAATTCATTTTTGAATATAAGGGAGAACCAGGACTAACCTCGTCGAGTCATATAGAATATTTATTTTATATGACTCTAGAGCGCCCCCGAAGGGGGCGCGAAAAAAATTTTTGGGATGTTTTTTCAGAAAAAGTATTTTCAAATCTCTTATAAAATCTATTTTTATTGTTCTCAAATATTCGATTTATAAATATATTTATAATGGAAATCAAAATATTTTTGATTATTTGTATTATAATCAATAATTTGTGAATTATTATAAATTAAATCATAATTATTTATAAATGTTGAAACTTGTAAAACACCATTATAAACAGATAAAAATCCATTATCATATAAAGTATGACAATATCTACACATAAACTCTACAATATTTTTATCATTTATTTCGTATTTATTTAATATACATCTTGGTTTTAAATGCGCCGTTTCTAATAAACATAAAGGTAATTTTTTATTGCAAATTATACACGTATGTTTTTTATTATGAATTAAATAATTTCTTAGTTTTTGTTGTTCTTGTCTAATTTCTTTTGTTTCAAATTTTTTATAATTATTATTATATTTTTTATAAAATCTAATAATAATCTTAGAGTAATAGTATTTATGATCATTTAATATTACATTTCCTTCTTTTGTTAATTCATATATTTTGTTATTCAAAAAAAGAATATTATTTTTAATTAAATTTGCCATTTCTATTTTAATATCATTATTTTGTATTGAATTTATATATCTATATTTTATATAATTATAAATATCATCAATTGAATTTTTATCATTTATAATAAAAGAATTAATAATATAATCTTTCATATTATAAAAATATATAATTATATTTTTATACTTTTTTATAAAAATTATATTGAAACCATAATATTATAACCTCTTTTACCGTGCTTTTTATTTATATCGACTCCTTTGCTCAATTCTTCTTTAAAATTAAATTTTTCAAACTCTTCTTTAAAACTTTTTTGTGTTTTTAACCATTTTTTTCCATTTATTTTACACCATGTTTCATATTTTTGAAATATATCTTTCATACAGAATCTTAATTGTTTATTATCTGTTTCTTTACAACAAGATTGAACAAATAATGATACATTATTATCAATTAATTGTTCATTTGTAATAATTGGTTGTATAACATTAGATTGTATAACATTTGTAATAGATAAAGGTTTTAAAATATCTAATGAAATTATTTCTTTTTTTTCTTTATTATACAAATATAACCAACCATCGGGAGTTTTCCAATAATATTCATTAGGTAAGTCATTTGTGTCTTCTATAAAATTATCATCGTCTTCATTTCTATATCCATGTATATTTTTTGTTTTCCATTCTTTTTTAAGAACCGAATATTTTACTTTATCACCATCAATAAAATATGGAGTTTTTCTTATATAATCATTTGTTTGTTTGGGTAATATTTTTTCTACTTTATTTCTAAATGAAACACATATTTTAGGTTTATCATCTTGATCGTATGCAATACAAACACGTCGATTGCCATCACGAATTATATCATTTGCATTTATATTATTTTCAATTCTAAATCTAATAATATTATCATATTGTTCATCTAACTTTACTTTAATATTTTTCCCTTTAAATTTTTCACAATAATAACCATCAATCTTTTCTTTTCTTTCGTTATACCATTCATTCGTTACTGGATTTATTTTAACATTAAATTCTGTTTCTGTATTTTTTATGCATTTATTTACAAATTCTATTGTTAACTCACCTTCAATAAAAAATTCGCGTCTTTTAAATTGTGATACACCATACTTCTCTTCAAATATTTTAATATTTGTTTCTTCTATATCATTAATACAAATATAATCTGGTAAATTAGTTTCTTTACACCAATTTGTTATTTCTTCTTCTGTTATATCATCAATAAGAAATAATCTATATCCATTATTTTTTTTATCAAAATGTTTATGAAGTTTTAAACTTTTCATTTTTTTTCGAACATCTAATTTACTTATATAATTACGAAATTTAAATTCGCCATTATCTATTATACTTTCTAACAAATCTTTAATATCTTCCCAATTATCACAGCTCATTATAAATTTTTCAATTTCTTTTATAAATTTAACATAAAAATTTTGTATTATATCTTGTAATGCCGGGGTAGTCCATAAAGTAAGTCGCATTTCTCCATTTTTTAATTCTAAGTCGTTATATTTTCCTTGTAATCTTAAACGTTGTGAAATATCAGTACAATTTAATGATGCATGTGATACAAAATATTGGTCTGTTAAATGCAAAGAATATTCATCAAAATTATCACTTGTAAATGAATATCCTCTAGCCCCATATTTTCCTGTTATTGTTATAATTGTTTTATATTTGATATTTATATCACTCTTGTCAAATAGAATTCTTAATAATTTATATATAAATTTAATATTTAATATTTTTGTATCTATATCAAAATAACAATAATTATTAGGTAATTTCTCAGATTTTTCAGTATCTATAGATGAGCCATATATACCTCCGTATTGATATAATCTTTGACTTGATGATGATTTATCAGAATACCATTTTGAGAATCGTTTAATTTCTTTTTCATATTTTTTTGATAAATATAATCTTAAACAATTGCCGTGATATATAATAATAAATAAATCACTAAAATCTTTTATTATTTTATCGATTAGATAAAATTGTTTTTCTCTTGTTTGTTCTTCACTTATTAATAATGAATTATATTTGATATTTGATCTTTCTAGTATTTTACTTATAATTTTTTTGATATTAATATTATAATCTTGCACAATATTATAACGGGTATTTTTTTTATTATTTTCAACATCTTGATAGTCCCACCAAGATTCAACAAGTGTTGTATTGAAATATATAGAATTATTAAATAGCCCATAATAATTATCAGACCTTTTCATTTTATGCACTTTTGAAATTTTAATTTGTATATCTGTTTGGTCACTTAATCTTGTCGTTATATTATATAATAAAGAATGTGCTGTACCTGTAATATGTAACGCATATTTTACTTTTTTATATATTTTAGCAAGTAATATTTCACATGCAGTAGAATCTTTTTTATCATTATCATTCGTTCTATCATTAGATGACGTAGGAGACATTAAATCACTTTCATCTACTAATGTAGTTATATTAACAAGTTCTTTATTATAATAAATATATTCACTAAATTTTGTATTTATTTTTGCTAATTGTGTATGATTCATTAAACAACAAAATATATCTTTTGATCCATTTAATGCTTCTTTATTGCTTAATTTATTAATAATATCATTGTTATTAATATCTTTCAATTCAGGAAGTCTATAATCTTGATGATATTCTACATTTGATTCTTTAAAATATTCTTGTAGTTCAGTATTAAATTCTTCAAATAAATTTTTAATAAATTGAACATTAAAATTATAATTTTCAGTTCCTGCTATATCATCTTGTAATTGTTTCTGGTCAATAGATAAATTTCTAAAAATATATAAAACTGGTCTATTTAAAATATAAACTGATATCCACATTATTATACAAGATTGAACTCTTTTACCGAGTTGAATATCACCCCATAATAATTCTACTATCGATTTTTCATTTTCATCCAAATTAAGTGAATTTAATAAATCTTCTTCAAATGAAGGTAAATTAATATTTTGTGGTATATTTTTTAATTTTATTGGTATATCCCGTCCCCAATTATGTCTTTCTAGACTTTCACCATTAATATATGTACATGTAGTTAACATTTTATTTATAATATTTTCTAGTGGTTTTTTGAAAATTTCATTTCTTTTTTTATAAAAAGTATTTATTTTATTTTGTAAATATGACATTATTATACTTAATATTATAAGCATTTCTTTATATTAAATATTTATATAGATTTATAAATGCCTCAGAATAAAATGCTTTATAAACTTGGTCATATAAAGTAAATATTCTATATGTTTAACAAAGTAGATAACTAACGAAGGTAGCACATGGACACTACATGTGGTAGGCAAATATTATCTATTTGACAATAATGAATATAAAGAAAATATCTATATTAGAGTGAGGGTATAGTCCGGTCTTAGCTCAGTTGGTAGAGCATTTGACTGTAGTTGTCTTATAGGTATCTAACCGATATCAAATGGTCGCTGGTTCGATTCCGGCAGACCGGAATATTAGTAATTCACCCTCAATGTAATAATGATAGTTTTATAGCTATCATTATTTTCTTGGAATAAAGAGTCATATAGAATATTTATTTTATATGAATCTAAGGTTCCCTCCTGAAGCACGAAAAATAAAAGGGAGGGGTTCGGGGAACCGTAGGTTCCCTGATGTGATAAAGAGTCATATAGAATATTTATTTTATATGAATCTAAGGTTCCCTCCTGAAGCACGAAAAATAAAAGGGAGGGGTTCCCTGATGTGATAAAGAGTCATATAGAATATTTATTTTATATGACTATAGTTCAAGAGAATCCCAATTCTCTATAATATATTCTAGATCTTGTTCTATGTTTTCAGTCAAATAGCTCGGATGATATTTCTTAATTATTTTGGGTTCTCGTATTTTTTCCCATAACCATTTTTTGAATTGCTTTTTGAATTTTATACTATAGAACATCCTTCGAAACCGGTTAATCGTTTTTATTTTTTCGTTTATATCCAATAGATCATATTGGACTTCATCTTGGTATTCTATCAAATCATATATAGGATTATTTTTATATGAGATTCTTACCAGGTTCTCATTCAATTCCGGTAGAAAGGATAACTGATTATTATTACAAAATAGAAATTCTAATTTACGATTCAATCGTGGTAAAGACGTCAATTTATTATTGGAACATAAAATATTCTTTATGTTTTTATTCAAGGGTGGTAAAGACGTCAAGTTATTATGGATACATGATAAGTCTTTTAGTTTCATATTGAATTTGGGTAAAGAAGTCAATCCGTTAAAACAACAACTTAAACTTTCCATATTTTCATTTAATTCTGGGATTACAAACAATGGATTACGAGAACAGTCTATTATCTTTAGGTTCTCGTTAAATGCGGGTAAAGATTCAATGCGGTTACAAGAACAATTCAATACCTTTAAATTCTTATTAAACGCGGGTAAAAAAGAAATTTGATTACAAGAACAATTCAGAACCTTTAAGTTCTCGTTAAATGCAGGTAAAGAAGACAGACGATTCTCCGAACAATCCAATTCTTCTAGATTTTTGAACCTCGATAGGTCGGGGAGATATGTAATACGCATAGATGATACATTGATTCTTTTTATATCTTCAGGTAATGAATTCAGATACTCTTCGATATTAACCATTTTCATTTTTTTCATTCTTTCTAATAAAACTATAAATTAAAATTTAATTCGATTATGTCATATAGAATATTTATTTTATATGACTCTAGAGCGCCCCCGAAGGGGGCGCGAAAAAAATTTTTTGGGGTTTTTTACTTATTATTACGAATTACGAATTTCTTATAAATAACATATTTCTATATGACTATTTCAAAAGATTGTAGAAATGAATTTTCTCGTAAAAACTTTGCATGGTTCTCTCATTAAATTACTCAAAATGGGCGTTGAGTATATAGTATCGGTTTCTTTCTCCCATTCGATCGCATCAATTATATATTGATCGAGATTCCGGCTGTGTCCACATACAAAATTAATCCTATTCAAGTAACTATTGTTATTAAAGCAATCATTGTCATGTAAAAATCTTTCAATACTATCTTTTGTATATCGGTAGGTGAAAACGTTTTTATTGTCATATAGAGATTTTATGTATTTGATGAAATCGTAATTATCAGATTCTACGAGTTGTCTTATAAAATAAGATTTAAGGGCCCTCATCGTATTGTTATATGTATCATGATGTCCGAGTTTCAGAAGTGATAAGTCGTTATGGTTCTCGATAGTTCCTGTGAATTCCAAGATAGTTTGTACGATATCATCCGGTAAAGAATGGAGTCGATCATCTTGATTCATTTTCTTCAACCACTGGTTTTTCTTGAATCGTTCGAGTCCTTCGGCGGTACGGCGGACTCCATCGACGATGATGGTTTTCGGGTTTTGGGGTTTAATGGGTTCGGGCTTTTTCGGTGGATGGTATATATTAAGATATTTCGCATGTGTGTTGAAGATACGTAGTTGCATGATATTTTCTATAGCGTGCATTAAATCAGCGTGCATTAAATCTAGATGGTTATTAACAATTATATTACCAGACGAACTTATCTGAATTGTATTACCCGTCCCACGATTTATTACTTTGTTAATCCGCACTTTGGTAATCCGGGGTTTTTCTTTCCCTTCTTCTTCTTCTTCGGAGGGGGCGGGTTTATCGCGCGGATTGAGTCGGGACTTGATAATTTTCTCATATTTGGAATCCTTTCGGAAAGTCGCTTGTGGTGGTTTACGCTGTTGTGCTCTGAACATTTTGCTTGATTTTATGCTATAGGAATAGTAATAAAAAAGTTGATCAATTCAGGGAACCTACGGTTCCCCGAACCCCTCCCTTTATTATTTATTAGATTCTTTGAATCATCATTTTGTCATTGTCATATAGAAATAATTATATATGACATTTATAAGGGTTCTCAAAAATGAATACATTTTTCTTCTATCTATATCTATTGACTGATTATATAAATTCGTTCAAACCCTTCATTTTGTTCAAACCCTTCATTATCAATATATCCTATAAGACAAATGGGCTAATAAAATCACTATCAGGTCTTCTGGAAAAAATACCCTATATAAAAGTACAGGATACAAATCCAGTTTCTATTATAGAAAGTCAGTGCGATTTAGAAAAATGTGAATATATTATACCTGGTTATATGGAACACGATCCAAAGGGAGGGGGGCTCGGGGGGAACCGTAGGTTCCCCTGAACAAATGGGCTAATAAAATCACTATCAGGTCTTCTGGAAAAAATACCCTATATAAAAGTACAGGATACAAATCCAGTTTCTATTATAGAAACAAAATGTGATATGGAAGATTGTCATATAATAATTCCGGGATATATGGAACACGATCCAAAAGAAGAGTCATATAAGAAATCTATGAAAGATTAAAGGAGGGGTGAAAGATTAAGGGAGGGGGGCTCGGGGGGAACCGTAGGTTCCCCTGAACTTTATTCGGTTTCTCCTCTGGCACTCTCGGAATCGGCTGTGTCCAATAGAATCTACATTTCGCAGATTTCTTTTCACAGAACCAATTCAATGTATTAATACGATCATGTTTTAATCGGAAAAGGATATCATCGATTTTCGTATTATTTGGCTGACGCTGTTTCATACGTAGTATTTTACGTAGGGCATATTGTTCGTCCAATAGGTCCATATCCAGAGGAGTACGACATAGGGGACAATCATTCTCATCTTGTACATATGTCCATTTATGAAGGCATCCTAGATGAAATACGTGTCTGCAGTTGGTGATACAACCGTATTTTGTATTATCGACGGCGGTATTATCAATACACGTATAGCAAATAGGGCATTCTGTTGGTTCTTTCGTTTTCGACGTTCTCGACATTTTTATTTATATGACATTTATCATATAAATAAAAAAATGAATCAATTCAGGGAACCTCCCGGTGGTAGTGTCCGTGTGCCCCCTTCGGGGGCACATTGACATAGGTTCCCCTATCGTACCTTATCCCCTCCCTTCGTATTTTTAATTTATCTTATATTAGATTAATGCGGTTTGTTAATGCGGTTGGCTCGCTCGGTTGGCTCGCGCGGTCTGCGAGTGCTATCGCGTCATATAGAAAATAGTTATTTTATATGGATTTAGAATTTTACCCCCATTTATCATAGTGAAAGGGATGGACGTAACAGAAGGGCTCAATGCATTCTTATCACTATCAGATTCATATACTATAGGACCAAAGAATTTCGATATAGGCGGCGACCCCTTCTCAACTCCTCTAATAAACTTTCTATTAGATATTTCCAATACGGTATATAACCCCTATATTCCCCTATATAATATTTTATCAGATAGAAAATATGATACGGTTACTTCGTTTTCGGTTCTCAACGTTTTAGTGAAAAAAGCCCCGAATGGCCAATATCTATTTGATAAAGAAGCTGCAAGGTGTCATATAGAATTATGTATATGGTCATTAATCCCCTATGAAGGGAGAGTTTATATAAAGGTCTATGAGGGGGACAGAAGAGGGATACCAGGGAAAAAGCCCCATGAAAAGTACATACAGACGAATATGCATTGGTTGAAATATCATTCATTAATTTTCGACATATGTGATGAGAATTGGTGTGAACTATATGTGGACTATGTTAAACAGACGTATATAATTGCGCAATATTAATCGGATTATTTATTTCTTCATTAATTCTTTTTCTTTATTTATTTCCTCCATAAAGAGAGGATCTTTCGTGGAATATAAATATATGAAAAGAAAAGCCATCAAGAAAAAGAGAATAAATATTATCCATGCAACGGCCATCCAATTTTTCTTACAGAAATAATCTATTACAACCATTATTATAATTGCAAAAATAAAATCAAATAGCATATTTATTTCATCAAATCCAAATACAAAAACATCTATTATCATTAAAATAATACCGATTAAACCACCGTATAATGCAGGAAAACAAACGTCAAACATATAATATTATATTATATATTTATTCACATTAGTCTAATATTACCATATCATACAGTAATATGAAACTAGTCAATTGTAAACAAAGTCATATAGAAATATTTCTATATGACATAACATGCGATCCTATATGATTACTACTTTTATTTGGGCCATATGGTCTTTTTCAGGAATTTTTATTCTAGGATATTCGGTTTATATAAAAGACGATCTACTCATAGTTACGAGTGGCGTAAATGTCGGTCTCACTATTACAATTATCGCATTGAAATCGTGGCAAGCCACTTTCGAGAACTGTTTGTTACGTCAAATAGAAGAATATGATACAGAATTTGATTATGAACCCGGCTATGACTATACGTCGAACATTGACCTCTTATATCATAATCCATTTTCATGTAGGATTCGAGATCGATCTATAGGACAATTATAATTCCGGTATCTTCGGTAAAGGGGCAACCACCACAGTGGAATATTTGGTCATATAGTCATCAAATGTCGTCAAATTATTCGCATACTCCGTCATTTTATCTGTCTGGCCCGCTTTAAACATATTTTCTAAACCCTTCACTTGTGATAATGTAAGGGGTGTAGTTATAACCCCATATTCTGGAATAGTATCCGGAATGAATCTTATAGGACTCCTTATAAAGAAATATTTCGCACGAATATCGCGGGTTTTATTGAGAACCAACCAATTGACCGCCCAGTTCTCGAAATTCAAATCCGCCAGTCTTATATTAAATAGTATGATCGGTAAGTCGAGATGGCTAGCAATGATCCATATATCCAGGTTTGTCAAATAGTATTCTTCATTTAAAATGGCCTCATCTATAGTAATCGCCTTCTTTCTTAACTGTGTGACAATGGCCTTCTTCCCCTCTTTCCCCCATATGGCGAGAACCTTCTGAAAATTCGCCTCGTTCTCAAATAATCCGCGGTATTTATCCAATAGAATCTGTTTGAGAGATGTCTGTGTTTCCCTTTTCTCTATTTTATCTATTTTATCTATAATATCGAGAACCACGGCGAATGTACATGCGGCACTAGTATGATATACATTCTCCTGTGTATTCGGCGGTAGTCGTTGAATCCATATATTATTCGTATTTCCAGGTACGAAAGCCGTCTTCTTAATACATTCCGGTTGGTCACTTTGTAGAGGTATGACGGCTTCTTTAATGGCCGCTAATTTCATCTGTTCTTTATGTGGAATACGGTCGGCGTATTTCTGTGTAATATAAGGATTCCCCATATCATGAGTTATATTCATCTGCCGTTTATGTGGCACTAACTGGGTGAAATATTCGCTAGATAACTGCGAATTCAAAATCAGCATTTCCGAAAAATCGATATTATAATTCGTATTCGGAATATTTATATTGGACTCTAGAACGAAGAATTGGATACGTTTATATCGCAAGAGTTCGTCCGCCATCCGGCGATAATATAGCCGTTCATTATCGACGAATTCCCCCTCCGGATTCGCATATAAATGCCGTTTAGGTATTAATATCCGCTGCTTCCCATTCTTCGCAATACAATAGCGTTTGGTAGTATCACCAGGCCGGCATATCATGACGTTCTCGAATGCCAGGAAATCCATATCTTTATTCGCCAATACAAATTCGACGTGATTTTTCGCCAAACCACGTAGAATCTTTTCTATATGACCCAACCTTGTCCTATACATCCATTGTTTTATGGGTTTCGATAATCCACTCTCGAAATCCTCGGGATATATGATCTCCATTATGTCTTTCAACGTACCCCGGTTCTCGTAGTCTTTCAATAAAATCTGGATAGTCGTCCGGAATGCCACATAGAATTGTTCTTCTAACTGTATTCGCCGAACGACGAGTTCCCTTTCTTGATCGCCCTTCTTAGTAGTAGTGAGAACCTTATCCGCCACTATATAATTATGCCCTCTTAAAACGGGAATACCGTCTTCTGTGGCGGCCTCGGGTGGATTCACTTGGATGAATTGGTTGGTCTCCGTTAAAATTCCTACTATAAGACCGTCTTCGTCCACCTTCACCATAGGTCGACATAATATCTCCCCCTTGGTTCTCTGATTTATCTCCGTCAAACTATCGCGCGTTATCATATAGGATTTCCATATTTGGATATCATCCATGAAAACGGTGGGTTGATCGGGGGATACGCCACTAGGATTCGTAGGAATGAAAATGGCCTGCGGTCCTGTCAAATAGAATCCAATCACTTTACCTTGATAGTTGAGAACCTGTTTTTCTATTTGATAGTTATATTTTGTCAAGATAGCGGCGATTTGGTGGGCCGGATAATTCTTTTTAAATTCGTAGGTTCTCGGAGGAATACTTTGTAGGGGAGAACAATATTTCGTCGTGGATGTCCGTATAATACGGAACGTCTCTTTAAGGGTAAGGGGTGCAGTATCCTCCGAGAAGAGTTCTCTCAAAACGGGATTATCCTGGTATTCATATATGGATTCGTAGAATGGGCCGCGTTTCAGAATAATGGCGGTGGGTTTCTTCGGATCATAGAAAATCGTCGAATATGCATTTATAGGACATAACAGATGGATATTATCCGTGATATCTGCGTCTTCGATTTCCAATATTGCGAGATTGAGTCCTATAGGAAATAATGCGCGATTCGGTGTGGATACGATGTCCCATAGAAAAGTATGATCTATCAACGACTCCGAATTACGTAGATATGCGACGAAGTTCTCGAATGCGGCCACAGTATATATCAAAAAATCGACCTGGGCCTCTTCGCTCATATCGATAGATGCCCGGAATTTGGAGGATTCGTATTTGGCCTTCTTATAATTATCTTCGTCGGATTCTTCTAACCGGGATTTCTTGAATGCGCCTACGAGAGAACCGTTATGGTATTGGATGAAAGAATCTAAGGTGATCGCGTCTGGTATAATACGCGTAGTCATTTCCCTGATACTGGGCACTTTCTCCAATTTCTTTTCTATTTTATATAAATCGGCGAGAACCCCGACAAAGGATTGTAATTCATTCTGTTCTGTTCCGAATCGTAGGAGGGGTGCGATTGCATCCTCTCGTATGAAAGAGGGATTAAGTGGGTCGATCACGTTCGAATAGTCCGTCTGTAGGAATCCCTGTGCCGAAATGGGGAGGAATCCCCAGCGGTTTTCAGGTAGAATGGCTTTTTCGATACCGAGAACATATTTCTCGCGGCGGACGGGGACCACGGCACCTTGAGAACCTAGACGCCCAGGGGGAATTACTGGGTTCTCCTGGCTACATTGATCTCTACGCTCTTTCTGACCTTTCGAATCCCATAGTTTTTTGAAACAACAGGGGACGCAGTGGCCATCGGGATGGACATCCTTTTCCAAGAAATTCGGTACATTTTCCATATAATTCCCATCGCCATCCCGGTGTTGTTTACCCCCATCTTCGTCGAATTGATAGATATAATGCCCCTTCCTCACCTTTTTCTCCCCGCGTGGTAGAACGAGACCGCATGCACTGGACCCCGGTTTCTCGCGCTCCATACGGATACTTTCTTCGACTTCTTCCTCGGTCATAGGGCGCTGTGTCAATAGACACCAATATCTGGGGCATATATAATGGAATTTATTCGCCGGATTTGTCCCATAGGAGATAGAATGTTTATATGACCCTGGGAACTCACGATCGATCCGGTCTTTTTCCGCCTGTGTTAAAATGACGGGCTGGCGGTGTATATTGGACGGACACATACGTGAATATGTTTTGAATTTACCTTTGGGGGTAGAGAGGAAGAGAGTAGGTTCTCGTTTCACGAGGCGGTTCAAGAAGTAATTCGAATTTTTCGTTTTCAGAGGCATACCGTCAATCTTGGCTTTATATTGGTCTAATAGATAGGGTTCGATACCATCTTCAGATTCGGGAGATACGCCACCCTTCGTAGAAGATCTACTACTAGTATCTCGAGAACTTGTATCGCTATCTTCTTGAATCGCATTTTGTAGGAAAATATCGTCTTCTACATCTAACTCCGCCTCTAACTCCTCTTCTCGATAGACCCTCGCGTTTTGTCCTATAGAATCATTCTCTATCCCGCCTTCGGCGGGTATTTCCAAATCTTCTATTTGACCATCTTCCACTTGTTCCTCTTCCTCCTCTTCGATGGCATTTTGGAAAAAGATATCATAATCCTCTTCTTCTGTCTTCTTCATATTCTTAAAAGTGAGAGGTTGGCTCATTTTCTTCGTAGTAATCACGTTCTCGAATACCTCTTTTTTTGTATCTTTTTCGGCGGCTACCGCCGCCGCCTTGGGAGACTTTTTCTTTTCCAGCAATTTCCGAATACGGGCAGGCTTGACCTTCGTCGTATCCGGCGCCTGTGTCAATCGTAGAATACTATCTATATGACGGAAAATACAGTCGATATATTGCGTATCAACGATATTTTGAATCTGGATCTCCAGCCGATTATCCAATAGTTCTACGATACGGAATACGACGGGGAACCCGGGGTTATCTACGATCTCTATATTTTTATTCACATAATGTCCCTCGATTTTCGAGAACTCGTCGAAGAACTGGGCGATTCTCAATATGGCCTGTTCCTCCGTCATCCCGAATTTATCCATGAGAGAACCCACTATTTCCCGTTCGTTCTCCGTCTGTTTAAATAATTCTGCTATATGACTAGATTCGTCGTTCATCTTCACGTAGTTTTCTACGCGAGTATATCGCATATGGATCCCTTCTTCCAAACTTCCTTTTGGCGGATTATCAAATAGAAATTGTAATAGATTCCATTGATCTTGGAATCTGATATTTTTCGTAATCATCAAAGACATTTTATATTTGATATCGACGACTTCAATCGTATCGGCCGAGAAGTTCTCGAATGTTCGTAATTGGAAACTACTACGGAAAAGGAAATCGTTGACTTGTCCTATAAGATAATTCACATTTACTTTGATAAGGGTTTCTAATTCTTTTATTTGAAGGGGAGTGGCTAATTTGCATTTAATACGTATATCGCCATTTGCGAATAATCCGATTTCTATTTGACTTTGCTCTGGTGCTGTGTCTTGCACTGCTGCTTGCACTGCTGCTTGCAGTGCCGCTTTCGCTTGCGCTTGCATAGGCATATAAAATGCAATTTGATGCGATTTCGCCATGGTTTTCGAGAGAACCATAATGATATTTTTATCCAAGAAGGGTATTTTAGAACCCATATTAGTAATAGCCTCCGAATAGAACCGATATATTTTCTCCCGTCTAATACCCGGATTATATTTGATAAACGGGATACGCATAGTGGCGTGAATATTCTTGAAAATGACTTCCAATGGTAGCGCGATTTCCTTTTCCGGATGCATAATAAATGTGAAATCGGTGATACCGTTCTCGATATAAGGCATTTCTTCCGTCCTCTCTTCGAATATGTCATATAGAAGATCTATGGATTCGCATTCTAAGATAGACCGTTTACTATTTATAACCGCAGTATCCTTTATAAGACCCTTTTTCTTAGCGAATAGATCATCGCCGCCAAATATATTTTTCTTAAAAAGCATAGGGAAATAAAATTCGGAAAATACCTCTTCTTTGAGACCATTCGCACGGGCATATTCGAATACGGAATCCGCTAAACACACATATATAGTGGCATCGCGTATAGTCCCATAGTTGAGTAGAATATGGTTCTCGAATGAGATTAAGGGATTATTCTCTATATGACGGTACTGTTGTTGGGTTTCATCCAATATATGATAGGGGTTCGCATGGAATAGGTAGTCCGGTTTTGCGAATTTCTTTCCTATAGGAATCGCCATATTAGTCTCTTTCATATGGACTTCGGTAAATAGGAGGTCTTCATAAGAATAATCCCGTTTTTGAGGGATATCATTGATGCGTTCTTTATCGACTCCTAGATTAATAAGTAATTGGCCGAATACGGCGGCCGGAATTGTAGCATCCGTGGGCCGTTCTAAAACGGAATCGAAGACGGCCTTGAGGTCGACACGTTTTTGCACAATAACAAATAGGTAAATTTCACTATAGGACAATTCGCGGATACCGAGTTCTCGTAGAATCTTCAACTTTATAGTATGTATCGGGTCATCCGGATAGATCATGAAATCCACATATTGCGTATTATTACTAAATTCCACGGGTTTCTTATATTTATCACATACGAGTGTTCGTTCGACTTCGCCCCGTGCATTTAAGACCGCTATTTTAGGGATTTGATTAAATGCGTTTATTTTCGATTCTTCTATTTGTCCTATAGGTGTATCCATAATATATAGATTATAAGAGTATTATAATATATATATGTCCGCGGAATACTATGCATTACTAATAGGTTCGAATTATACGGCTACACCGAGTTCTCAATTAAAAGGGTGTATAAACGATATAGTACATATGCGTAATATGTTAATCGACGCCTATGATTATCCTATGGGAAATATTATTATGCTACGCGATGATATTGCGGATCCCAATTTTTTACCCACCTATGTCAATATATTGGCCGCATTAAAACAGATTGTGATAAAGAGTGCATCGTGTTCTCAAATATGGATTCATTATAGCGGTCACGGGACGCAAATCTTTGATTCGAGTGCCTATGCGTTAGGAGAAGAGGACAGTCTAGTAGAGTGTATTGTACCCTGTGATTATACAACGGAGGGATTTATCACACAGGAACAAATTTTCGAATTAGTAAGTGGTATAAAATGCCCGGCATATATAACGATCGACGCGTGTCATTCGGCCAGTCTATGTGAATTGGAATGGTCATATACATTTATTAATTCGGCGTCATATTCGAGAAAACATACGGCGGGTCAGAAATTATCAAATAGCCAAATCTATATAATGACTGGGTGCCGGGATGCAGAGACCAGTGCGGATGCATTCGACGTGATTGAACAGATACCGATGGGTGCATTTACGGACGCATTTATTACGTGTCTTCGTAAATTGGAGCATAATACGCCGTTTCTAATGTTATATAAAGAAATATGTTTATATTTAAAAAACGCCGGATATACGCAAGTACCTACTATATCCGCATCTACGAAGGATTTAATCGCGTATTTCAAACGTGTCATATAGGTGATATTTACGCATCATAATACGGATTATCTTTCACTTTCATCCCGCAATATTCTTGCGGTGACTTCTTATAATCCACGGGTTGATAGAGACCTGCCTCTTTGGCATTCTCGAGTAAAAATTTGAAATTATCCCAGAACTCGGTTTTATGTCCTATAGATTTGGTTGCTATATGACTCAACTCGTGTAGGGCGACGAAGGTAAGTGTACTTTCGTCTATGAGGTTATTATTATCTTCCTTTTTGACATTGAGACAGAATGCGAGTTTCTCCCCCTTATTTTCAGAATAGGCGGTATATGAACTCGTAGGCAGGGTTTCGCTAATCGAGGAAGGATTGAAGCCTTTTACAAGGCGACTCACATTTTCTTGTTGGGGGTATTTTTCCCCCATATATTTCACGAGTGTCTTGCATTTTTCGGTGACGCGGGCCAATAGATCCGCGGCTTTCTGGACTTCTTTTCTATCACGAACGCAGTATTTTTCGCCGTCGACGGTAGATACTACACATTTGAGATCGAAAGAGTCGATATTATCTAAATAAGTATAGGCACATACGAATAAAAGTCCTGTGATAATAACATATCCTATAATATCTAATTTATTCATATATTATAGACGAGTATTTTATAAAATAGGAAATATTTTGTTTTCTTTTTTCCCTTTTCTTTTTTCCTTCCTTTTTTCCTTCCTTTTTTCCTTTATTTATAACCTGCAGGTAGAATAATAGGGGGTCTCGAAGCGGTGGGTTCTAATGTGGCTATACCCTTATTTAATATAGCAACACTATTCCTATATATATCATTATCAGTTGGGTTTAATTGTTGGATATCTTTATCGATGGCGATTAAAACGGGTTCTGGACTAGGATTTTTCTGGATATCTGAGTCGATCTTTTTTAGTGTATTATATGCGAGGGTTGGATCACTAGTATTTATTTGACGGTTTGTTTTGTCATATAGAGGATCAATATCATTCTTTGAAATATATGCTATATTATAAGAAGTAGGTGAAATAGTTGTATTACTATTAAGTGGTGAAGGGCCAGAACCAGAAGGAGCACTAGAAGGAGCACCAGAAACAGAAGGAATAATAGGAGCAGAAAGAACACCTGAAGAAGCAGTAATAATAGGTGCAGAAGGAGCAGAAAGAACACCTGAAGAAGCAGTAATAATAGGTACAGAAGGAGCAGAAAGAACACCTGAAGGTGCAGTAATAATAGGAGCAGAAAGAGAAGAAATAGATGGTGGCGGTGCATCAGATACAGGTTTTACAGTTGCAGAAGACATAATTGATAAAGTAGATAAGTTTTTCAATTGTTTCGAATAATCTGAATCTGTTTTATAGTTATTCACACTCTTATTTAATAATGAATAAACATTACTATATGACTTATCATTCGTATAACTATTTACTATATCCTGAATAAAAGGATGATTCGCTTTATCTGCCTTTGATAAATCCTTAAAATCACTTGATAAATTCTCTAATACATTCTTCGCTTGATCATTCGTACATTTTTGCGTACCATTCGTATCATATAGTCTTGTAATATCATTTATAAAATTCGTTTTTATATTACTAGTTGCACCTTCGCGATAACCCATCATACTAAATCCAATAACAATGAGTAATATTACTATAAGACCTATATTCGGTATTTTCATTGAATACACTATATAATTGTCATATAAAAGATTTATTTATAGCCGATCATAGCCAAAATATTCGAAATCCATAAAATATACGTCGTTTATAAGACGGATAGAATCCTGGTTCAAGAAATCGCGATAGGCCTTATGATGAAATGTCGTACAAACTCGGACATCAAAATCGGTATATCCCAGTTCTCGCATACCTTCATTCAATTTCTCCGTTTTCAGAATCTTGATTCCGGGTTCGTCTAAAGCGCCAAATAGAAAAGTACATTGAGGTAAAGGGTGGTTATCTAAATTACGGTTCTCGCTATTCCCCAAATACCGATCGCGTAATATCTCGAAGAAATGTTCTGGGCTGGTCTGACTACTAATCATACGGAAGAAGAACATATCACTGACGACGCGATCGTATGGGTTTCGCACGGCTGTCAGAATCTGGAGGCCAGATAGGTCGATAGAGGCAAATGGTAGTACCCCATTACCCATTTCGTCCATAATCCGGCTGTATGAATAGTGCTGAAGGGTCTTACACCCCGGATCTTCGTCGTGTTTTACGGGGGTATAGATCGCCGCGTTATCTAACGCTATGCCGTATTTTTGAGAGAAATAATGGCATATACTAGTCCCGCCTGTTTTGGGAATATGTATTAATAAAGTATTGACACCGAGGTCCTTATTATAAAAGTAGGGCATCCTCTTTTTATATTATGTCATATAGAGAATATTCTTTATATGACCTTACGCAAGATAGGGGGAACCCTACTTTGAATGAGGGTAGTATCATTATAATAAAATTTCGGTTTCTTTATGAACAATATCCAAACTAGGTACATGTTTTCCAATAAGAACAACTCCCATTCTCTCTGGAACAAAATAGGTTTTAATCACCCGCATGATATCCGAACATTTCAATGGTTCTACGTACTTGTCATATACATCACTATATTTGACAAAGGGAAGATCTCTACGTTCATCGTATGCTTCCATAATTGCATATTCGCCATTATGCATTGCTTGGTTCTCGCATTTTTCTAAATTCATCACCGATTTACCTTTCATATAGCCTTTTGCTATGTGCAATTCTTTCTCTGTGATTCCATTTTTAATGAGATTCTTAAGTTCTCCAATAATGAGTGGGAGGACGCCTCCATTTTTACGCCCTCTTTTCCTAGTTTGTCCCATAGAATTATTATGAATGATTTTTTTATAGTCCGCACTGGTATGGATGATGAAATCGCCAGTATAAGAATAGTAATTGGTATCCACTTTCGAACTATATGTCACTGCGTTTTTCTCGCGAAGCAAGATGAAAAGACGGCCGCTCATAGTCCCCGCTAAAACCACCGATAATAATTCCAAAGGATAAATATCAGGATGGAACATATCGCATGTGCGAAATCCGACGGCTAAATAGACGGATTTCTCTACATCCGATTTTCTTATATCATATTTGATACCGGTTTGGGGGGTAATGGTGGTCGAGAACGGCGCCTTCGGCGCCGAAGGGTCACATAGAGAATTTATTCTATTTGACCTCGAATGGAAGAATGTATGTTTCAACATATTTTTAATCGAACTAAATGGGATATGTGTAACTACGCTGAGAACCATATTATCCGGGCGATATGTATCGTGATATAGATCGGCGATGGTCTTATAGTCGAATTTATCAGAATGGTATGAAATATCATCTATAGGATAGGCTAAAGCGGAACCGTCATATAGAAGTTGATCCATGGTTTTGAATACACGAATACTATCTGATGTCTCGTTTTTAATCGTTTCTTCTTTGACAATATTTTGCTCTTTATCGAAATCCTTTTTCGAGAACCTAGAGTTCATCACCATATCGGATAGGATTTTCATGCAGTTTTGCACGAAGAATTCGGCGCATTTGACGGTATAACAGGTCACATGTTTGGATGTGAATGCATTGAAATATGCGCCGATTTCGTCGAATTTGATAGAAATATTTTTTTGGTCGGGAATCTTCTTGGTACCTTTGAAACACATATGTTCTATAAGATGACTACCACCGTGTTCGCTTTCGCCTTCATTGACGGACCCTTGTCTTATAAAAAGATATATGGCTGCGATTGGAATAACATTCTTTGGTTTTTCGTATACTACTTTGAATCCGTTTTTCAGAGTGACGGATTCCATATTTGGCACTTATATTAAGGTGGTATATTATGGTCATATAAAAATAATATTTATATATGACATAATGAATGGGTTCTGATGGGTTTACTTAGAATAAGCACCGACTTCCAAAGGAACGCGGCCCAAGTCTGGTTCAATGGTACTCTGGTTCCATGGTCCAATATCCTGCTTAGGGATAATAGGATCCGAACGTAATTGGTAGTTAGGGTTACGTAGGGTCTGTCCAATAGTATCTAATCCTATGTGATAACCGGCCTGGAGGAGATCAGGCATAGCAGCGCCACCATTAGTAACCATACCAGGGTTAAGGCTGGCCCACTGGCTATTTTGGTCAACGGGTAATAAATCGCTAGGGGCAGTAACGCTACTCTGGCTATATCCCCCAGAAGGTCCACTAGATGCAGCAGAAGGTGCAATAGGTGCAATAGGAGATGGTGGAACCTGCGATTGAGATAATAGAACAGGTGGTGGCATAGATGAGACAGAAGGAGAAGGAACGGCGCCAACAGGTACTCCGTTATCGAATCGATCGATCACACCGGTCTTTTGTCCCGAATAATAGAGGAGTCCCCACGCTAAAATAATAAAAATGACCAAAATAGTTATTTTCTGTTTAGTAAAAAACCTTGAAAATCCATTCGTGATGCTCTTAAACATTTGTTTTATATAAACGGCGGATAAAATTATTTTTATAAAACTCTATGCTATTCGTCTTCTACCTCTTCTTCGTCGATATCGGGTTCATCGTCATCGTCGAATTCGTCATCTAAATCATTATCACTTTCATCACTATCCTTCAAATTATCCAACATATAGGTATTTTTTATACGTTTTGCTTCTAAATATGCCGATAACGCTAAATCCCTCGCGACTTTTGCCTTACGCCTGGCTTCGCGATATAATTCGTAATATACTTCATTTCTCTTTTTCAATTGTACGGATTCTACTTCCGGCATTTCTTCTAAATTAAACTCGACCTCACATAATTCGGATTCCTTGTTCTCTACATTCGCATTTTGTCCTATAGGATCATTTACGGTTTTGCCTAAAGATTCCGGGGTATTTTCAATTTTTTCTTCTCGTGTTTTTTCTTCTCGTATTTCTTCTACCACCGGCGTTTCATTTTTGACAGGTTCGACCGTTTTTACTTTGAGTTCTTTTATAGGTGCGGTGGGTATAAAAGAGGTCAAAATACATTTTTCGAAAGGGTTTTTAGATTCTTGTACCATCATTTGTTTTAATTCGACCTCTATTTGAAAACTACGACTAGAACAACGTACGCCTTTACATTCCATGATAGTGAGAACCTCGGTATTCTCTTTCAAGTTCTCGATATTGACTATATTTTCTTCTTCGTCGTATATTTTAATAGCGACTTCTTCGTCTTTTATAGGTATACCAGTACGCATAATATAGAATTTAGCCGATTTATAGGGTTTCAAAGAAGATACGAAGGAGTTCTCGATATCGTTCTTTTCTAAATCCGAATCAAACCATTTTGCGCGATTGTCATATAGAATATTACGTGTATGGGTTTCCAAGTTCTCGATCCATCGAATAAAATCGTCGTTTTCTCTAGTGAATTGTAAATCACAATTCATACGTTTTTTATTAGACGATTTAGAGATTAGTCTTATATGACATTTAGGTGGTCTAATATAAAGTGGTGCATCATTTATTGTATATTTGATGAAATGACCCCCTGAACCGCTATATGGGATAGGGGTTTTGAGAACCAATTTTCCAAATTCGAATTCGGGGTCTGTATTATAGATCATATAGAGGAATATGCTAAAATAACGATGAAAAGAAAACGCGTTCCCATATCTAGGCGGAATTCTATGATGATAGTAGAGGTTCTCAAATAAATGAAAAAATGGAAGGATATATGTATCGATTTCTTCAAGAATGAAGATACGAAGAAGGATGTGAGGGAAATAATACACCCTATATTTGAAATGGTTTATAATGAAATATACGTTTATCTATGGATAATTGCGATTTATAATATTTTCTTCGTTTTCGTTATTTTAGCTATTTTATTCATTATCTTAAATATGAATAGGTATATAAAATCTAATATAAATATATAATGGATTCTTCAATAAATACAAGTAGTGATACTATTGGATCAATGTCAGTAGCAGTCCCATCAAAGACCCCTATGGTAGTATCTGGTGGATCGGCGATGGCAGTAGCAGTCCCATCAGATATGGCAGTAGCAGTCCCATCAAAGACCCCTGGGGTACATGGTGGTAGAAAGAATAGAAGATCTAAAAAAGGGAAAAAACATGGCGGTAGCGGCGCTTCTGACTATGCCCTCCAGGTCTATGGCCAGGGTGAGAACCAAACCGCAGCACAAGGTCAAGGAAATGTTATCCAGATGCAACAGGTGCGAACAGGGGGACAGGCCAAAGGAGGAAATGTTCTCAATGATATTGCCGTACCAGCAGTTCTCCTATATGCAAATCATGCATACGGTAAAAAAATAAGAGGTCCATTCCCTGGTAAGAAAACATTTAGACGTAAGGGACGTAAAAGTAGCAGAAGAAGATCATTTAGACGCAGACGGTAATTGGTCATATAGTATTATATAGTAGTTATTACTATATAATAGATAGACCCTATCTCCCCCTAATATATAATCCCCTATATGACAGAAAAGTCGTCAAAAATAGACGACGAGAAGACCAAATTCGTCGAGAACATAAAGAAGTGGGTTGCGATAGATACGCAAATGAAAAAAATCAACGAAAAGACGGCGCATATTCGTAAACTCCGGGGTGACCTAGTCCAAGAGATAGAATCCTATGTGACAAAACACGAGGCGACGAATACGAAGATAGAAATCACGGATGGCGAATTATCATTCTATGAGAAGAAAGAGTACCAGACATTGTCATATAAATATTTGGAAGAATGCCTGGCGCATTTTATCAAGGACCCTTGTCATATAGAGATAATTATGGAGTATGTGAAAAATAATAGGAAGGTGAAGAGTTCGATCGATATCCGCCGTTATTATCATACATAATTCTATATGACACCTTCAAATAGTCTTAAAGAAATAGGTTCTCGGAAGTCGCAGTCGCAATCGCAATCGCAATCGCAAATAGAAACGAAAAAGGGGGGAGGACGATTCGAGAACTTGGCCGTGCCGTTTGGATATATGCTTTTATCAAATAACCACTCCCCGATGCAGAAATATGCGATCGATATGAATTCATCTAGGACGATGAAAATAGATGATCCTTTATATGATAGTCTGTTGGAAAAAGTCAGCAAATGAGGAGGGGAACCTACGGTTCCCCCTCCGACCCCCTCCCTTATTGTGGTTAGTTATTGTGGTTAGTTATTGCGGTTGGGTATTGCGGTTGGGTATTGCGGTTGGGTATTGCGGTTAGTCATATAGAGAATATTTCTATATGACAATTAAGAAAAAGGGAGGGGTGCGGGGAACCGTAGGTTCCCTGCGAGGATGGGGTTCTAGGGGAAACCTTAGGTTTCCCTAGTATTCAGACCACTTATTATGATTGAAAGAGTTGAGAACCAAGAGTTTATCCCGATTATCTTTCCAAAATTTCACCTTATCATCTAGTACCGAATCAACTAAATTTGTGGGTACATTCGCCTTCATCAAATCCAATTCATATTTTGTAGGATCGGGTTTCTGGCCATAACAATTCACACCAAATTTTATATTAGGATTCGCCATATAGCCACCATTCACTCCAGGACGCCCGCACGAATTTTTCATTTTATTATTCTTCTGTAGCTTATCCCACGTCGATTTTTGGGTAGGGAAAAACGCCATTTGTTTATCACTCCATCCGTATGCACACCATTCGGCACCATCATTATATGCGGATTCTACCTGTTCATATGTGGCCAAAGTAGAATCGAATGCCGCGCAAATATCCTGGGCTTCGTCATATGTATATAAATTATTCGATATATTGAAAACCTGGTTGGGTTTCTTTATTTTATTCCCAGAACTATCTTGTTTATTCCCCGAACTATCTTGTTTATTACCAGAACTGTCTTTTGTATTATAATAATTATAAATATTTGTAATATTACTTAATTTATTACCAGAACTATCTCTCGTCTTAGTCGAAGGCGCCAATGTTGGTAATGAATCGGGTAATAGATCAGTCAAATCTACATTCAAAATAATTCGGAAAAAGTCACATATAAGTAATAATAAAAATATTAACCAAGCAATGTTCTCAATAAACGAGATCGATACCGGTTTAATATCCGGTGTCATCGGTATACCCACAATATATATGACCAAATAGAGTGCCAAAATAAAGAAAATAACACCGAAGATAGAATATGGGTCATGTAAAAACGTCACGAAATTCTTATATTGCGTATTAGCACTATGTGAATTATCGGCAGGTGGATTGAAAGAGAGAACTAAAATATAAATGAAAATAATCCCGAAAATCATAATATCCAATAATCGACTAACCCGGAGGGGTTTCAATTCATTATTAGACGAAAAAAGTGCGATGCAAAAATAAACGACAAGGAATATTGCTAAAAGCCATAATAACCACGTAATACTTGACCGATTAAATATGCCTTTGAATATATCCCATGAATCTGGAGATTCCTTTTTACTATATTTTATATCATCATCATGCCCCATTTATAAAGTATATTATACCGATTTATTTTTTTTACGATAGAATAAACAATACGCAGATGGACTCACTATCTGCGACGGGTTTTCTATCGGTTCTACGCTACTATCATTATAATGCATCCATATATTCGCATCGTTTTTCACATAGGCAGTATAATGTCCACCCATTGTACCCCCCATATGGTTACATACTCCGTATAGGTCATATAGATAAGAATTCGGGTTATAACCCACAATATATCGGGATAGGTCTAGGTTATCCAGGGGGAAATCTACCAGGTTCTCGATTTTCCGAATACCATCCGGTAAAAAACGCTTCAGCGTAATAACTAAAATATCCGGCATATTCCAGAAGGAAATCGTCTTTGTGACATCCTCTTTTGTCCTAGTCTTATCATTCATCCATGCGTTCTCGCCTTGCATGGCCTCGGGTAATATAAAATGATCGAAACATTGGTAGATATTAGTGAAAACCCCTTTCTCCGAGAAGAGTTGGAGATCCAATATGAAGAAATGTTCGGGGTGGATAGAATGGAGAACCCCCGGATCCGCCATCGACCGAATAGTTGTCACATAGACACCATACATGAGACCCATGATCTCGGAATATTCTTTCTGATATACGGTCTTCAACATTTCATAGGATTTGATGGCGATTTGGTCGACCATGTTCTCGGGTTTTCCGCTAATACGCATTTGTATGGGTCGCGAAATACTATTATGAATACAATCGACGAAAAAGAGGAGGAATTCGCTCATATCATTCTGGGCATATCCGGTGAAAATATCGCGATCTTTGGTTCTCGCGACTTGGTGGATGGTATGAACGAATTTATTGGGGGATACTACCCCATTATTGGAGAACATGAGTTTTCGTAACTCGTTCCATTCGTCTAATACGAGGGTATCGTCGATATCCTTCTTCGCCTTTTTCGACGTAGTCTTTCCTAATAGGTCGTTTAGTTCATATGTATGGCGGATGATTTGGATACAGGAATTAAGGAAACAAGTATTACCCAGATTCGCTAGTCCGGTATATCCCTGATTTTGCGCTTTTTTCCGCATTTGCGACGTTATATAGTCATATAGAATAGGATTTATATTGTTTATATATTATATAAGAATGTCAGAATTAATAGATACAGGATTAGTAGTAGGTGTAACTGGGTCAACAGAAAAAGGAATGAATACTATTAGCTCAGTAGATTTCTATTTCCAAATAAAAGATAAAAATATATTAACTCATACAAATAAATGTGATAAAAAGGGATTATTTTATCGTACAATAAAACCGGATATTAATGCAAATTATAAAAAGTTATATGACTATTTATGTAAAAAAGAAAATAATTTCTTTTTGCCACCTGGTATTGCCGCTACTGCATTATCTGGCGGTACAGATTATATAATAAATAAGAATTATTTTGATAACCTTTCTAATAAAGAAGATTTTAAAGAAAAATTAACTAATTCACCAGAACTAAAAGATGTTCGAGAATGTTTTAATATAAATGGGGATGCTCTATTCGAATTTCTAAAAACATATAAAAAAGACCTCAAAAAGACTTGGTTTTTAGGTGGTAAAAAAACAAAAAAGAACGAAAGAAATAAGAGGAATAAAAAGAAATTGAGAAAGTCTATTAAAAAAAAACATAGATTTAATAAATAATATAGAATAACAAATCTTGATATTCTATATGACACCCGAAGAATATACGACTACGATTCGCGATACGATAAATACAAATAATCGTATTATAAGCGATAACCAAATCCTACAGAATAGATTAATTACTATGTTAGAGAACGCATATTTAGCGAACAACCCTTATACACCGGCATATAATATAAATAATACGAATACTGTACCAAATCGTCCTACAAGACAGAGACAAAGGAATACAAACCGTCTTATACAAGATTATGTGTTCTCCTATATTTTCGAACCATATACAACGACTACGACTACAACATCCGCTATCAACGAAGTACCTACGAATGAACAAATCACGAATTCTACGAATTCGATTGTATATGACCCGTCAAATACCGAATTCACTACTCATGTTTGTCCTATAACACTAACGGATTTTATAAATGGCGAGAACCTATTATGTATAAGACATTGCCAGCATATATTCAAAGAGACGTCTCTCATGAATTGGTTCTCGCGTAATGCTAGATGCCCCCTTTGTAGATATGATATACGGGAATATATCGCCGAAGGCGACGAACAAGAAAGAGGAGAAGAAGATGACGATGAAACCCCACCCACATTAGATCCAATAGATGATATTAATAATAATATCTATAGGACACCGAATACGACTACGAGAACCAGGAATTTCACCCCACTCATACGGAATTTTACTTCGAATATTCCCGATACACTTACGAATGAAATAGCCGATATTTTTACTAATTTTTTACAAAACCCGGGAATGAATAGTTATAATAATAGATAGAATTAAATAGGTCATATAAAAAATGTTTTATATGACATTATACTAGTGAAGATTTGAATTATTCAAGTGTGTAAATAATTATAAATAAAATAAGGGAGGGGTTCGGGGAACCGTAGGTTCCCTGATCATATAGAAATTCTTCTATATGACATTTTTTATTTTATTACCTCTACTTATCTCTACTTATCTCTACTTATCTTTACCTATCTCTTAATTTTGTACATATCTTCGACTGTACGTACACGATTCGTTTTATTATTTATACTCTGTAAGAATTCTTCGAATAAGAGGGTTTTGATTTTCGCCGAACAATACTTCTCCTTCTTTTTCATATAGGATTCTATATCCCACTCGCCCTCCGGGCTCGTTGTCTCCACCTTCATAGCATCTATATCTTTTATATATTGTGATAAGGTACCCTTATGTTTCTTAGGGTCTTGTTCCAATATCTGATCCACAGCTAGTCCAAAGAGTTGCTGCAAGGGTTTCATCAACTGATTCGTAATATAATACATATAATCGATTTTTATTTTATTGCCCAGTATGAACTCCGGTGTCTCTACGCGTTCACCCAAAAGTGCCTTCTTATCCGGATTCGTGACAAATAGGTATTTGATACGGTCGCCGGGTTTGGGTTTATTTCCCGGGTCTCTCTGTCCGATCCTATCTGCCAGGACGCGATGGGCGATGGATTGTGGATTCTTATAATCACTCCTAAGTGCTTTCGTGATGGCGAGTTTATCCATAGGTACTTTACCATCAATGAGATTTCTCAAAGAGGCCTTCAAGAAATCGGTGGCCGACTGAATCGTATTTGAAGAAGGGGCCATCAATATATTGAGAATACCCCCATACGTATCTTTCAAATAGTCGCACGCATCGCGGCGTTTGAGTGAGAGTCCCATAAACTTGAGTTTACCTTTATTGGGGTCTTCTTCATACAACATACCGACATAGCGCTTTTTCGAGAGGAGGATGAAGGGCATCAATGTTTTCTCATAGGCCAGTGCCATAGGGGGTTTCAAGAAACTCGTACATAGGTTAGCAACATCTTGTGCGATTTCTATCGTCGCCTCTAGTGCTGGTTTACCGCGGATTTTTTCTTTTGTTTTTGGATCCTCTAGGTTGAATGTGAAGAATACTGAGTCAGTGTCACCATATACGTACTCAGCACTACATTTTACTTGTCCATTTTTTGTCTCATAGAGTCGATCGCCATAAACTTCCTCTACTATACGCCGTGCATATGTTATCATCATACGCCCCGTCGCAGTAGTACATGCTGCAACGTCTTTCTCATAAAACGTGGATGTTTTGGAACCACATTGGCCATATAGAGAATTCGCCGTTACTTTATAACCCAACTGGCGTTTATCCAAGATATTCTCCATGAATGGGTCCGTTACCGTTTTCGCCAATTTCCTAGTATCAGACCGGGCTTTCAATAATTCTTCCAAAATACTGGGCATGATGGATTTCTGGCCACCGGGTAATTGCGCCCATCGTACAATCATTTTACCCACTTTCGTTTTCACGGCGGCACTCGTCGCCGATTTTCGCCGATATTCAAACGTATCGAATTCTACGTCGATATATTCGTATCCCGGTAAATTGTCATATAGAAATTTTCCATCGGATCCTCTCTCACCCGTCTCTCTTATCATTTCACCCGCTAAATTATATTCGCGGGCCCAGACCTTGCTATCGTGCGAATAATTCTGGCTGATCATGGACGAGGGATATAGGGACGAATAATCCACGCAGGCAACGGGTTCGTCGATATACATCTTACATTTGGGCGGTAATACAATGGCACCTTCATATCCCTCATTCCCCCGGGATTTCTCCAAATCGGGCATGAGAGTATCTTTATCCCGGCATTTCTTGGCCACATAACTCGTGAGTTTGATACCCTGGCCTCTGAAAACCAAGAAACTAATGGGGACGCTACAAATACGCGACATCTCGACATATCCAGTCATGACATCGATCTTATTCATCAAGTGATGAACTAAGTTGCAATCCTGAATACAGTATTTAGCGACTCTGGCGCGGCCCTCTGGGCCGCCGTCTTTCGTCAGCCGGAAAATATCTTGGGGTGTGACATCGTCTTTTGCCATGGTCCATTTTATAGAGTTTTCGTCGATTTCATGTCGACCTTCGATGACAATGACATTATATGACACGAGTTTACCCTTTTTATCTGGGCGTTCGACGCCGCGTATGATGTCCAATACTACGAATTTCTTACCGTCTTGATAATAATCCGATGTGAATTTTGTAATTTCTATATGAATATAGTCGCCGACATGGAGTCCCATAAGATTCTTACTAAATAAGTAAGTCCTCTCATCTGAAGCCGAAGCCGAAGCCGAAGCCGACCCAGAACCCGACCCCAAAATGTCGGTCGTAGACCTTTCGCCTTCGGCCAATAGGGAATATTCTATATGACTAATATCATCACTAATGAACATACCTGCGACATCGTCTAATTTATAGGACGATAAATTGAAATCCCGGCGGAAATAAGAATACATATCTATTTGAAGCCGCCCCGACATTTTGAAATAGCGTAAATCGAATTCACCACTCGCAAAGACAGCCTTGGTATGTTCTATCTCGATTTTCGTACCATCCCTCGTAACAGTTTCATTCGCACATAATTCGCCCTGACGGCGCGAAAGCATCAAGAAATCCATGGTACACCCATTTTCCTCCGCACGGCGGAACATGAACTCATAATCAAAACCGAAAATATTATATCCTATAATAATATCCGGATTTTCTTTCTGTATGACCTGTGTCCAACGCATAAGTAAATCGACCTCTTCGTCCACCGTTTCAATAACGGCGCCTTCGACTGGATCGCATGACCCCAGAACGACGCAGTGATTCAAATAGGGTTCAACATCGCCATAACGCATGAAAGTCGACCCGATGAATGTCACTTTATCGCCCTCCAATTTGGGGAATCCGGATTCGCGGAATGCATTGGTAATAAATACCACTTTCTCGTCGCGAGATAAATCGCCTAATAATAACTGTAGGACACTGATTTTACCTTTCTCCGCTACTTTTTTCGCGAATTTCCCCTTCGATTGTCCTATAGGTTCATCTCTTTCGCCGCCTACGGCGGCGTCTTCGCTAATATCTTCGTCGCCATCTTCGCCGCCTCTCGATTCCTCTTGCTCTCTTATCTTCTGTTCAAACATACTCTCGATTGTCATTTCTCCTTTCACCTCGGTATTGGACGCATCGAATTCTTTTGCGCCGAATTCTTTTATCTGTTTTTTAAATTTATCGCCAGGCGGTACTCCTCCAATAGGATATACTAAATCAATATCAGAAGAGAAGGTCTTTCCTATACCAAACGCATTCGAAATACAAGTAGCCAACATTTTCGCATATTGGGCCTCGGACTGTACCAAAACTTTCTGTTTAATGAAGAAATCGACCAAGTTTGACGCCAATCTTTTATATGACTTGACGGGGACGGGGAAATCGCCGTGGCTACTACTGGCCTCAATATCAAAACTACAGATCTTATATGGCACTAGGGTCTCTTTTTCGGGGAGGGACCGAACGGAATCGCAACTACAAATATACTCGTAAGTACACGTAGTCGTCTTCTGTGGCGGTTCCATGACCGACTTTTTATCCAAAGAGACCCAACCAGAAGGGCTGATATTCTGTATATGAAAATAACGAAGAAGGGGCGGGATATTACTTTCATATAGGGTTAGAATCGCGGTTTTATAACGGAAGGGGACGGATCTACGATCGCCGTCTTCGTATTTGAACCACAAGTTTTTCATTTTACGCATAGCGACGGTATTTTTGAAAACGAATTTGGCGAATTTACTCTTTTTCCCACCGGTAAATCCGTATAATTTATTATGTTGAACAAGTTTAGCAGAAACGATATCGTCTTTATAATACGACATCTCTTTATTCTCCTTGACGTATTTTAAGAGACCGGTCACATAGGTTTGGTCAGCAGAGTCCGGTAATTTACAATAGAAGAATGGCTGGTAGTCATCTACGAAGATGGATACCGTCTCGCCTGCTTCATTGATACCGAACATCTGAATCACGAAATGGAGGTCTTTTTTTATAGGTCTAGAAGCATTTTCGCTATCACTTCCGCTTCCGGAAGCACTACCGCTATCCGCAGTATTCTCGTCATATATGTGGAAATCGATAAGTCTAAAGTCCATGTTTTGAATAAGATTTTATCTTTATCTGACTTCTATTTTATTGTATCAATTTTATGAACCCCCATTCCTCCTACGATTCGACCTCGTGCGATTATTTCTACGACCACCCATATACCGCCGCCTCGTGCGATTATTCCCTTGTATCGCCCATTTTATCAAATCATTGGTATAACGGGGACCATCATAATATTCTATTTGACCATTCTCTCTTATTTTAAAAATGGTAGGATAGCCCTGTGCTACGATATTATACCGCCGTTTTAGGTTATTGATTCTGTTTATTTGAGAACTCTCGGCTTCTATAAATTGGATATGTCGGAAATATTTCTTTATATGACTCTTCATTCTCTTCCATTCGGGTTTTAACGAAATACAGTGTCCACACCAATTGGCATAAACTTTTCCGATAAGTATCTTTGTCATATATATATGAATGGGAAAAAATATATGGTTAATAGGTATTTTAGTATTAGTCCTTATAATACAAGCCGTGCCGCTTAGTCAAATAGAAGGTATTCAATTCGATTTTGACCAACGTCAACAAGACCGGGGTCAAATGGCGGACCAATTATATTTGACAATATTTATAATAGTTGGAATTATAGCATTTATTATTGGATATATTGCACTATATATAGGGGGTGCTACGAATTTCGAAGATATTAAAGAAAATGCGAGTAATAATTTTATAATGAATTTGATTTTGAAAATATTTTTAGGTGCATATAAAGAAACAAGTGCATTTATCTTTACAATAGGTTTAGTTCTATTTTTTTTATTGCTAACTATAATTATTTTTTATATAACAAATGACCCTCTAATAAAAGAAAATGCATCATCGTTTGGGAATATTTTAAATATAATTTTATTTATGATAGTATTAGCCCTATTTTTTGTAACATATAAGTATTTTGAATTATTAAAAGATTATTTAAAAATTGGAGAAAATTCTTATCAATCGCAATATTTTCACGGGTTCTTATTGGTATTAGCATTAGGATTTATAGTTATAGGAACAATTCCCCAAATGCGTGATATGGGTCTCGGTATTTTATTACTAGTCGGTTTATTATTATTTGTTTTTTTATTTTTACTTTTCAGTGAAGATTATAAATATCTATTAAAAATATTACATTCTATTTCGAGAATAATATTTGGTATAACTTTTATTATAGTTAGTATACTAGTAATCATTTTTATAACTGAAGGACCATTTTTATGGGGTATTATATTAGGATCTGTATTATTATTATATATTCTATTACTTGTAGCACATTTGATTTATTTCCATGGGTTCTCGGCATCAGGATGGTTATCTTTTATTAAATATATGAATCCACCTATAATGGATACGATTAAGTTGAAAAAAAGTCCATTATATGTTTTATGTGAGGGTATCCTATTCGAACCTTTTTATAAATTTGGGTTTCTAAAAAACAGGTCGATCATAAATAACTGGCATATGAATTATAGTTTATCGAAGGGACCTGTAACAATATAATTTCTTCATTTAATATAAATAAATATGAAAAAGGTATTGATTGTATTCTTATTATTTGTTTTTATAACCTTCATATCTGGGGCCTTTTTCTGTATGTCATATAGAAATGATAATACAGCGGAATCGATTCTGGCACGTATTGAGGGTATGGATAATATGGCTTCTGTAAGTCCTTCGCCTTCGGCTTCGCAGTCGCCTTCGGCTTCGCCTTCGCCTTCGGCTTCGCCTTCGCCTAATCCCGAATGTCCAAATATGTTGATTCGTTCCGGTGATGCTCTTCTTTTATATAATTCGAATAAACCAGAGGAACCCGGTAAGAACCCGCGACCTTTTTATAGTGTAGACGAATACGTAAAATATTTAGAAGAACAGAAGAAGGAAAATAACGGAAAACCGAAGTGTCCTCTAATATATTTACAGGAAGAGGTGAATACACAGGGGGAGAATGTTTTCCGTGTACGCCCTGGACCATTTTATAACGGAGGTGGCCTACCACAAACGAGTATTTTATATCAACCACCCGCCAATGTCGTACCTGTTTTAGATGCAAGCCGCGATAGTAAGAAATATAATGTGGACACATATCCCGGATTTGACCCATATGGCCAACAAATAGGACAATATTCGGAATTAGATAAGATACATGATTCGACCATGTTGGGGAATAAAATTAGCGATAATCCAATGGATGTGAACTGGGGTGGTGTCATGTATACGCATGATGCAGTAGCCTCGGGAAAATATAAGGATAACGAGATATTGCCAAATAGCGATTCTGCTAGATTCTTGTTACCGAATGATTCGATTAAGGGACAATCATCCAAATCAAAGGGTGTTTATTCGTAGGGCAGGGGAACCTGCCCGTGGGTAGTGTCAGTGTGCCCCATTCCGCCGGTAGTGTATCCCCCGTAAGGGGGATACACCAAGGGGCACAACGACATAGGTTCCCCCCGCACCCCCCTCCTTTAAATAAAACTAGTACGGTTTGGTATTACGAAGTCATATAGAAATATTCTCTATATGACTCTACCCTCCCCCTCCTTTAAATAAAACTAGTGCGGTTTGCTGTTACGAAGTCATATAGAAATATTATCTATATGACTCTACCCTCCCCCTCCTTTAAATAAAACTAGTACGGTTTGGTATTACGAAGTCATATAGAAATATTCTCTATATGACACTAAAAATTCCTTTATTCAAGGGTTTATTCAATGGTTTATTCAATGGTTTATTCAATGGTTTATATCACTAGTGGGTTCTCCCCCCTTTTGTCCAGGGCTCAAATACATAATAATACTCTCATACGCCGTTTTACCAATACGCCTCGTCTTTCCATTTGTCACATAGGTTATGTTCTCGAATTCCTTCTTCAAATCGGGATTCTTCATTCTTTCTATAAGACCAACGAGAGAACCAAAATGCCGGATAATCGCCGTCGCTGTAACCGAACTAATTCCCGGGATCTGGGAAAGGATTATTTCCCCTATATTCTCCGATGTAATATTTTCCTTTTTGACTTTTTTCACAACATTCGAATATCCCGAAGGGGGAGGAGGAGGGGGTTGGGAAGGGGGGTCTTGTTCTAAAACGGGGGGCTGAGAACCTAGGTTATCGGTATCTGCCGTCGATTCGGCGATATTCGTAACACGAGATGTCATATAGAATCCATTCTTCCCCTTCTCGTATTCCCGCCTTAGTTTATCGCAGAATGCGAGAACCATTTCCGCCGTCTCCTGCATATTCGTCGTTCGAAATACACTGAATCCCTTGAAATGGTTCAGCGAAATAATGGCGGAAAGGCACATTTTCTTCTCTTGTTGACTCCTCAAAATCGAGAACATACCCTCTATCAAATAGAGAATATTATGAGGACAGCATTCATTGGAATGCGATAGTCTATATGACTGTTCATCGTATCGCCCGTCTTTAATACTGGAGAGGAGGTCATGTATCGATTTCCTCTCGATAATGAGGACGATTTTATCATCCGGCGTTTTTATAATGATATCCCCTAAAGGAATGGGTTCGAAAGTTAATTGTATGTTAGAATTGGGGGTTGTAAAAAGAATCGCCTGGATTTTATCATATAGAAGATGTTCTCGATTATCTAAAACGAGTTTCATTCTTTTTATAATAGACTAATATCTATATGATTTATTTGAAAACATATAGATCCAAATTACAGTGCAGGGGTTATAGAGTGTCAAATTAACGTATGGGATTATTAACACCATTTCTATATGGCATAACGGCGGATCCGACTGGGCGACTAGGACGGGCATAACTAGTGAAAGTCATGGTCTGGTAGGATTTAAGACTACAGCATTTATTATTTACAACAGCATTTGTAGCACCAAATGCGATACTGGTTCTGTAATCACGACCAATTTGGTAAGGGAATCCGGCTTTTTTCTCTCCACCTCCCTGATTACGGTTTGTTCTGAAATTGCTCTGCGGCAAGCCTCTCATTGCTTTACGTGAAAACATATTTGTTCCTCTTGGCATTTCGTATATATTTAGTCGGTAGATTTTATTTTATTCCAGTGAAAACAATATAAACAATAGGTCTTATAATAAAGTAACAGATTCATTTTATTAACTCGATAAAATGAATACAAACGAAGATATAAGAATCGAAAAATCGCAAGATGGAACTGAACGCTATATTTTCGACCCATATAATCCCCTAAATAGAGAAATAACGAAAGACGAAGTCCAGCGTATTTTACGGATATATGGCATAGATCTTCCCATTAATAATTTCGAATTATATCGCAGGGCTTTCATCCATCGGTCATATATAAAATATCCCATGGCAGAGAACCAACGTAATAATATTGTTATTATGCCTAAACCCGATGACTGTCTCCCCCTATATTCCAAATCAAATGAACGCCTCGAATTTGTAGGCGACGGTGTTCTCGAATGCATCGCCAAATTCGAACTCTATCGCCGTTTTCCTAAAGAGAATGAAGGATTCATGACGGAGAAGAAAATCGCCCTAGTGAAGAATGAATCTATAGGACGCCTCGCCCTAGAAATGGGGCTGAATAAATGGTTTATTCTTTCGAAACACGCCGAGACCAAACAGACCCGATCAAATTTGAAGAAGTTGGGCTGTCTATTCGAGTCGTTCTTAGGCGCCATTTTCCTCGATTTCGGCCGCCTAGAAATCCAGGATGATATTTTCAAGGGTCTTATGGGACCCGGATTCCAATTGTCACATAGATTCATTTCTGCAGTATTCGAACGCCATGTGGATTGGATGTCCCTCATCCAGAATGACGATAACTATAAGAATATTTTACAAGTCCGGATTCAAAAAGAATTCAAGGTTACGCCGTATTATATGGAAATCGAAGAACATAATACGGATACGGGGTATTATATGGGTGTCTATTTATGTTTAGGGCAGTTACCCGTGGGTCTCCGGCATCACGAAGCATTGTCCTATAGGAAATTTACCAAATTCATCGAAATACACGACTATATGTCGAAGAATGGGCGGATTTTCCTCTTTTTAGGGGAGGGGCGTCATAATATCAAGAAGAAGGCGGAACAAATCGCATGCGATGCGGCCATCCGTAATCTAAATACGTTTTCATAGACCGTGCCTATTTGTTACGTAATGTGTCATATAAGAATAATTCTATATATAGTTATATTATATATGGAGTATTTAGCTATAAAGGAAAAGAAAATAGCAAAACCAAAAAAACCCGTAAACATTCTTTTCGATAAAATTACGGAAGGTTCTCGAGAAACCGAATCTATAGGACAAATAGGAATTATAGATAAAACGAGAACATCCGGACTAAATCGCGAAGAGATCATGAAACGACTACATCTATTGAATCCGGCTGTCAAATCCACTATTTTAACGAAATCTGTCGTCACTGTACCTACTATTATAAGTAAAAAAACGGGAGAGAGAGATCCCGAAGCCGTCGGGATGATATCATATGAAGAAGAGTCCGATAGAGAAAAAAGGAAAAGGGAGAAGGAAGAACGAGAACATGAGATCGAATCTGAAATACGCCTATTTGACAATACATCAGATGATAAATCACTAGGGGATGAGATTTCTCTACCGGATGATGAGATTTCTCTACCGGATGAGAAATCACTAGGGGATGAGAAATCACTAGGGGATGAGATTTCTATAGGGGAAATAGAAGAAAAAAGAGAACGAGAACAAAAGGTCAAAAAGGAGAAAGAGAGAATAGAAGATATCCTATATAAGAATATCGACCCCACATACAAAATAGGAGATAAATTAGTCGTGGACCGTATTCCAAAACAGAAGCCCATAAAAATCCGTATTTCACCACACTATATGACCAATCGCGCGAAATATATCCAGAAGATATCGAAAATGCTAGGGCCATACGAGGAACGCGTAAGGAATGCAGATGCCAATGTATCCTGTGAATCGAGAGAGGAATCCGGTGCAGACGAACTCTTTACCCATCAGCAGGTAGTCCGGGATTACTTGAATCTTTATACGCCATATAGAGGATTATTATTATTCCATGGTTTAGGTTCTGGTAAAACTTGTTCCTCTATTGCCATTGCCGAGGGGATGAAATCGGCGAAACAGGTGGTTCTCATGACTCCGGCCTCCTTGAAAATGAATTTCTTCAGTGAATTGAAGAAATGCGGGGATAATATATATAAGAAAAACCAATATTGGGAATTCGTCAGTATCGTAGGTCAACCGAAGAATGTGGGTATCCTATCCAATGTTCTCAACTTACCCATCGCATTTATTAAAAAGAAGAGGGGTGCATGGCTTGTCGACATATCGAAAGAGCCCAATTTCTCCCAGTTATCCCCCGATGACCAGAAAAACGTGGACGAACAACTCAATATGATGATACGTGCCAAATATATCGATATTAACTATAATGGTCTCAATAAGAAGAAGATGAATGAATTGACCCGGGATAAATCGATCAACCCTTTTGATCACCGTGTGGTAATTATTGACGAGGCCCATAATTTCGTGAGTCGTATAGTAAATAAACTCAGCAAGGCCGACGCATTATCAAATATATTATATCAATATTTGATGGATGCCACTGATGTTCGTATTGTTCTCTTAACCGGTACGCCGATTATTAATTACCCCCATGAAATTGCTGTCCTATATAATATTTTGAGAGGAAACGTAAAAACTTGGTCCATACAGATCCGAACCACCACATCAGATAAAGTAAATAGGGATACCATAATGGATCTATTTGACAGGAAGGGTCTGAATACCTATGACTATTTGGAATATAGTGGTAATACTCTCACAGTAACCAGGAATCCTTTTGGATTTATCAATGACCTCAAAAAAATAGTTCGAGAACCTAGGAAGGCAGCAATTACAGAAGAGAAGCCTTCGAAGTCAAATAAAGTAAAAGATACGAAAAGAAAGGGAGGTAAAGATCGAAAGATAAATCGAACGACGAAACGGGCGAAAAAAGTGGAGAACATAAGTCAAATAGAATATAATGTTGGGAAGGAAGAACAGGACGAATGGCAGAAATATTATGAGGGTACTGTGAATATTTATGACGGTGGTTCTCAGATTAGGAGTGGGGAAGAGGAAGGCGATCCAGAAATCGAGAACTTTGTCAGATATCAGAGTCTAAATGGCGGTCAAGGTAACGAGAAAGCCACATTCGGTGGCGCTATGACGAATTATAATGGTGTCCTATATGACGAAACAGGGAATATTAGCGACGCTGATTTTGAACGTATGCTTCTCGCCATTCTCAATAATAACGATAAAGGGATCAAAGTCGCAGGTTCTCCAAATGTGGTCAAATATAAATGTCTACCAGATAATTCCGACGAATTCTTCGATACTTTTATTAACGGCGATGGAGAACTTAAAAACTCGGACGTTTTCCAGCGCCGTATTCTAGGTCTCACATCATATTTCCGTAGCGCGCAAGAGAAACTCCTACCTAGTTTCGTAAAAACGGAGCAAGGTGGTAATTACCATTTAGTTCCTATAGAGATGAGTGATTACCAGTTCTCGATATATGAAAAAATCCGTAAAGAAGAACGCGATAGCGAGAAAAAGAGGAAGAAAGCGGCCAAGCGCGCCAGAATCGCAGCAGTAATCGCAGATGACGAAGTATCATCAACCTATAGGATATTTTCAAGGGCATGTTGTAATTTCGCCTTCCCCCCCTCTATTAAACGCCCCCTTCCCGAAAAGAGGGGCGATATCGACGAGACCGCTTTCAATGGTATCACCCGAGATATGCGGAAAAATGCGGATGATTACGACGAGGACGACGAGGATGAAGAGGAGAACCAGAAACAGACGGAAAATGTGGCTACCTACCAGAAACGCATCGAAGATGCGATGGACCTCCTATCATTCGATCCTATGAGACAACGTAGCGAAGAATATTTGTTAAAAGATACACTACCTTTATATAGCCCCAAATTTTCGGCGGTTCTCGAGAACTTGGTAGATCCTACAAACGAGGGACTCCATCTCCTATATAGTCAATTCCGTACAATCGAAGGTATAGGACTCATGCGACTCATTCTCATGGCCAACGGATTCGCAGAATTCAAATTAGAAAAAGTCCAGAAAATGGTGGATGGGAAAGAATATAACGAATGGGAAATCGTCAAAGGGAAAAGCGAGGCCGACGAAGCAAGTGATAAAGGGAAACCCAAATTTGTCCTATACACGGGTACTGAAACAGCCGAAGAAAAGGAAATCATACGTAATATTTATAACTCGGCATGGGAATTCGTACCCCCCAATTTAGTCGCAGAATTGAGAACCATAGCCCCCAATAATTTTATGGGAGAAATCATCAAAATCTTTATGATCACGTCGTCCGGTGCCGAGGGTATCAATCTCCGTAATACCCGATTTGTTCATATAGTAGAACCATATTGGAATATGGTAAGGATGGAACAAGTCATCGGCCGTGCCCGCCGTATATGTTCTCATAAAGACTTACCAGAGGTTCTCAGAACCGTCAAAGTATTCATCTATTTGACCACTTTATCCGAGAAACAAAAGACGGATGATCAGAATATCGAACTCCGGATTAATGATGTGAGTAAACTAGATGCAAAACGGGTCATTACTACGGATGAATCCCTATTTGAAATCTCGCAAATCAAAGACCGAACCAATCAGCAGATTTTGACGGCGATTAAAGAGACCGCAGTGGATTGTAGTCTTTTTAATACGAATCCGGATGAACCGCTTATATGCTATGGATTTGGTCAAATAGAATCCAATGAATATTCGACACAACCGGATATTACGAAGGATAAGACGAGACCGGTAGCGAGAGAGACAAATAAAAAGGTGAAATGGGTACCGAGGGAAATAATGAAAGACGGGAAACAGTATGCAATGAATGAGAGGACGAAAGAAATTTATACTATGGAGTCATATAGAAATAATGTGAATAAGGGGACGGATTTGGTTCTCGTCGGTCATTTAGAGAAAAAAGAGAGAATGGTCAATGGTAGGCGAATTGTGGAGGAGGATATTGTCATGGATACGTAGGATTTTTATATGCGTTTATTTTATAGATGCCTATATCTTATAAGAGTAGATTAGAAGAAAAGAAAAATAGTGAAGCAAAACGAAAAGAAAGTACTCAGAGAATATTAAAAGTTAAAGAAAATACTAAACATTTTCAAGGTATGAATCCTTATCGAACAAATAAATCAGTATCAAAAAAATCTAAAGTAAATGAATTATGTAAAGATTCAATGTGTACTATTTCTGGTGGTAAAAGAAAATCAAATAAAAAAAGGAAAACAAATAAGAAGAAATGAATATAAAGAAGATATACTATATGATAGTATGAAGACAGGTAATAGCACTTTTAGCTCAGTTGGTTAGAGCATTGGTCTTATGTCCTATTATAGGTCAAGTTAGCCAAAGGTCATGAGTTCGAGCCTCATATAGTGCATAGTCTTCATCATTTGCTTCATTAGCATAGTCGGTAGTGCGTCAGGCTGTTATGTTTGCAAAAGCAAAAGACTGTTAAGTTTGCAAAAGCAAAAGACTGTTAAGTTTGCTTTTACAAACACCGTTACCTGAAGGTCGATGGTTCGAGTCCATCATGAAGCGATTCTATATTTATTTATCAAATAAATATAGATATTAATCTAAATAAAAAAAAGGTCATATAGAATCTATGTCATCATTAGAACCAAGAGACTTAGCAGATGTATTACTTGAAATCATAGATATAATACCTTCTGAAGAAGTCGAACTGTTGGATGTGTTAAATAAACTATTTGATAACTTGGCATATAAAGCGCCGGAATTGAGAACTTCCCCCGAATGTTGGAGTAAACTCATACAAATTTTATTGGTCCATGTTCCAAAGTTGGAAAAGGATTGGCATATAAAAATAAATAATCGTGTATGCGGGAACTCATGAATAATCATATAAAAAATCTTCTTATATGATTACCAAAATAACACGCTTATGCACTACTATCTATATGAAAATATCAATAAACTCTATCAAAATATTCATCTGTTCCGTAGATTCGTGCAGATTCATCTTCAGAGTCAGTATCAAACTCGGTATCAAATGGAATGAGGTCAGGCATGGAACTATGTGTAGAATTTGTATCTTCATCTATTGTTGAATCTAAATTCCGTAGCAATTCGGATGGCGAAATATCGTGGTCTACCGCATTCGACCCGCGTGTCAGGGTTACTTTCGAAAGGTCTACCGGTGAAATCGCGAATTCGTGCCAATGTTCCAAAATATTCCGGATAGGGACATCTGCGGCAGGTAATAGCCCTTTCCTATGGCGTAGATAATCGTCCAATATGTTTGAAATAGAATCGTACATATATTTTTTATATTCTAGCGAACCAACTGGTGGTATCTCATTATCAAGGACAGGTGGAATCCATTGTGCGTCAGTATAATCAGGTAAATAGTCTTCTGGCCTTTCCCTTTTGATTCTAGTATCATTGATATCGTTCAAATAACTAGATTGGAACTCTTTTATGAAAGGCTTAATATATTCTTTGTCATTACCGTATAATTCAATATCGGTAATGTTCTGGCAACGTGTAGCGGTAGTTGGAATATCGGTATTCATCTTATAATGGTAGATGTGGTTTAGTTTTAAAATTATAAAAGTGAATCAATTTTATTGTCATATAGATTTTATAACAAGGTTATCCAAAAACATATTTAAATCCATATCTTCTTGTAATTTTTCAAATAAATAACTGGGATGATATTGTCTCACAATTTTAGGTTCTCTTATTTTCTCCCATAACCATTTTTTAAATTGTCGTTTGAATTTCAAAGACCAATATAAATGACGGAAGTTATTTAATGTTTGTATTTGTTTTTTACATACATCTATTTCCATTATATCCCTTTCAATATCAATATTAGTATCTATTATTTCACCAATTGGATTATCATAATAACAGAATGATTGTAAATTTTCATTCAAATATGGTAAAGAAGTCAATTCATTAAACATACAATATAAATATTTTAAATTTTCATTCAAATATGGTAAAGAAGTCAAATTATTATAATAACAATGTAATAATTGTAAATTTTTATTCAAAGATGGTAAAGAAGTTAAATGATTATTACAACAATATAAATCTATTAAATTTTCATTCAACGATGGTAAAGAAGTCAAATGATTAGACGCACAATATAATATTTTTAAATTTTCATTCAACGATGGCAAGGAAGTCAATTGATTATACGAACAATTAAATCTTTTTAATTTTTCATTTAAAGATGGTAAAGAAGTCAATTGATTATACGAACAATATAATTCTATTAAATTTTCATTTAAAGATGGTAAAGAAGTTAAATGATTATACGAACAATTTAATATTTCTAAATTTTTATTCAAAGATGGTAAAGAAGTCAATTTATTATCCATACAATATAATCTTTGTAAATTTTTATTCAACGATGGTAAAGAAGTCAATAGATTATTACTACAATTTAATTCTTTTAATTTTTTAAACCGTTCTAAAGAAGGAATATATGTTAAATTACGTTTTTGTAAATCTATACGTCCGATATCTTCAGGTAAAGAATTCAAGAATTTAACTATATCAAAATAATTCTCTTTTACAAATTCCACCATATGTGTAAATTATTTCATATTAAATTTTTAATTGATTAATAAATCAATTTTGTTATATATATTATGATAAATAATATATATAAAATTTATTTTCATTTCTATGAGATTAATTCGTACGATAGTCAAATAAATTCGATGGTAATATACCGTCAGAAGTTTTAGAATAATTCGTACGATAGTCAAATAAATTCGCCGGCACTATAGTTTCACAAGAATAATTCGTAAGTTTTAGTCTCGCCGGCAGTATATTTTCAGGCAGTATATTTTCAATAGTTTGTTCTGAATTATTAGGATTATAATCAACATAAGGGTTTGCAGAATCAACATAAGGTTTTGCATAAGGAATAGGCGTATCAATACCAATAGGCGTATGAAAAGGTGGAAGATTTTTAATAGGTTTAACACATTCATGAAAAAGTGGAGGATTTGAAGGATTTTTAATAGGTTTAACAGTTTCATCTATCGGACAATCATTTTCAGAGGTCTTTTCCTCTTTTTCTATTTCAGAAACAGACTTCTTTTCCTCTTTTTCTATTTCAGAAACAGAGGTCTTTTCCTCTTTTTCTATTTTTACAATCTCAAGACGTTCTCGATTTTCCAATGGTAATAACTTATAGGAATAATCTTCTTGTGATTCTGATTCGGTGAATCCAACATTAGAATGAGAATTTGTCCTATAAATATCATCTATATGACTCTTCTCTTGGACGAATTGCATTAGTTTTATAATTGCCTCTTTATGGCTATCAAAGTTCTCGAACATTATCTTTCCCATCTCTGCCGGAGAAATCATAAATTCTGTCAAATAGAAGATTTGTTCTTTCTCCTCTTCTTCGAGAACGATATCATAGAAGAATTCCATCATTTGTACGAGGGTTTCATTCCTACATTTTTTGAAATCGGCGATAATATCAATACGTCCTGGTCTGATTAGTGCGTGGTCTAATTGGTCAATATAATTACTCGTCATAATGACGATTCGCCCTGGGTTCTCGAGAACCCCGTCCAAAATATTGAGGAGGAAGGAAAGGTCCAACTTTTCCGCGCCTGCAAATAGGGGTTGATTCTGGTATGTATCGGGTTTCGACGGGTTCGTTTTTATACTCTCTGGTAGTATATTCTCTGGATCTTTTTTTACAGAAGGTCGGGTCGTTCTTAAAGCGCGTTCAATGACCAGATCGCCCTGACAATCGATATCTTCCAATACATAGATTCGCTGTTCTAATGGAATACTATATTTTTCGTTTTGTCCTGTAGAAATATTGATTACATTAATCACCTCGTTGAAGAACAAGTTCTCGAATTGGGATTTAGAAATATCATTATTCAAATTAATATTGATTATATGACGTCTCGTTTCGTTCGCCAGACATTTCACTGTGCTCGTTTTACCCGCCCCAGCTTGCCCCGATAGAAGTAGACCCAAAGTATACGGAATACCCTTGGCATCATACCACTTTTTATTCTTGATGAAGAATTCCACGCGTTTTTTGACAACGTCAATCTCTGGACCGAATAAGTTCGAGAACTTACGATTCGTCTGGAATTTCTTCATCGTGAATGCACACGTATTCGGTAATTTCGAATAATCTTTTTGACCGTTGGAATCCGCAGGGAGATTAGTGGGGTGCTGATTGAAATAATAAATATTATCCCCCAGTTTATTTTTCATCTTGAGTTCATAGTCATATACAAGTTTATTCAGAAACATACGTAATTCGTGGGTACAAAGGGTATATGAAAAGAGTTCGACGACTTGTTCGATATCGAGGGGGGTCTTATCGTCTGTACCTCCCTCGGTCGTTTTATTATCCTGGAGTTTGATGAAAATATCATCCGCGATTTCGATAATATCGGTCTGGTTGATAATGAAATTCTGTTTTTTATATGACACATGTTTGGTATTTTTATTATTGGTGATAAAGTCCAATAGGGCATGACCGTATAAATTCGTCAAATCCGAAATCCTTATTTGAATCGTAATCGACGATGTTTTTTCTCTGTCTCCTTTTTTTTGAATAGGGCCGATTTCCATCAATTTCTTTTTATTCGCCCGATAATATTCATTGACCCGGTTTAATATTTCCGGTGCGAGGGTCTTACAAAGAAAATCGATGATCGCCGTAGCTAAAAAAATATAGACCATCGAGAACATACCGCCATTACCACTATCTGACGCCCCCTGTCCCGGGGTCATGGTTTTCATCATCATAAAAGTCATAAGTTGGGTTTTCATAAAATCCATAGTATTCCCACTATGGAAATTGGTATTTGCATTATTATTCATATAGAGTTATCTATAGGACAGTATTTAAATTATTTTATACATTTATATAGACTAATAAAAAAGGGTTTTACCCCCTTTTTATAAATTTTTATTTATTTTTTATATTTTTATTTTTATTTTTATTTTTATCCATACAAACAACGTTCAAAATATTCAGCACCTGTCATATAGTCTTCTGGATAATATGGATAGTCGTCATCATGATCGTCATCTTCATCATCCTCTTCTTCTGCATCTGAAGAAGACCCATGAGTGAATGATACACCAGAAATATCACAATTGATAATGTCATTCCATCCATCATCTATAAATGTTACGCACTCGGCAGTTGGACGACTTTCGTTAAATGTGTCATATAGATGTTGTTCATCAATATCTACTGAAAGGTTTACTAGAGAAGGATCAAAAACAATGTCTGTGGTATTGTTAAAATCGTAATTTTCGATTCTTTCGCGTTGGATCATACTTGGTAAGTGAATATTTTTTGAATACCCAGAGAGTATTTCATTGGTTATCTCACAAAGAGTAAGAGGGCGTTCATTCTCACGAGTAATACGGGCGGTTGTCATATTGTTATACATCGGTTTACACCTTAATTTATCATTATAATAAAATTATAAAAGCAAATCAATTTTATTGGAGAAAATCAAGTAATATATACATAATACATCTTCTATATGACACTTTATGAAAGTCATATAGGAATAATCACGGATAAAAAGGAGAGATGATATGCCATTTTTTTATAGTTTAATATAAATATAAATGATTTAAATAATCCGCGTTTGTCATATATATCTGGCGATCTAGGAGAATGAACGAAGCAAATAATGTTCTCACTATTAAAACCGTACAAATACAACCTATACGTAATATGATCACTGCCATAAAAGATATATTGACAGATGCGACGATTACTTTCACAAAAACGGGGCTAAAAATTATTAATTTCGATAAGACACATACAATTTTGGTGAATGTGATTTTGAATGCGCAGAGATTCGAACAATATGTATGTAAGCCAGATAAGATTATTATTTGTGCGAATACGCTCCACCTATTCAAGGTGATTTCGACTATGTCGAATGATGATACCTTATCGATGTATATCGAGAACTCGGATTATCACGACGGGATCGTATCCCATTTAGGCCTCCAATATGATAATGGGAATATCAAACAGTGTTATAGCCAGAAATTACGTCTTATAGAACCCGATACGGAGGAACTCATCGTACCTGATGTCGAATATTCGACAGTGATCAATCTACCCAGTTCCGATTTTCAGAAGATCATCCGCGATCTCAATGGGATTTCAGATAGAATAGAAATCAAATCGGTAGGGAATGATTTGATATTTTCTTGCGAGGGTAATTTCGCAAGTTCTCGAATCTTCCGTTCGGAATCCGATGGTAGTATGGAATTTCTACAGAAGCCGAATGCATCTGTTATTATCCAAGGGGAGTTTTCTTTGAAAAGTCTGAGTCATTTTATCAAATGTACACCGCTTTGTAGTGACTTGGAGATGTATTTGGGGAATGATCTACCGCTTATTGTCAAATATAATGTTGCATCTCTAGGGGAGATAAAACTATGCTTGGCGCCATTGCCGCCTAGTTAGGTCCGCACCCTTTTGTCATATAAAATTGATTTACTTTTATATGACATAAACGGATGATATATTAACCAGTTAAAATGAATTTTGTCGAATTTATTGAACGCGTATTCTGTTTTATGGTTCTCGGTTTTACCCTGTATTATACGAGGACTGAATCGAAGAAAGTGAACGAACGGAAAGAGAATGCGCTAATGGCGATAGAAGACTACCGTATTCCCCTTTTCATAGAGGATGATGGGGTTGTCTTGGCACTAAGAGAAAAACCAATTCTCAAAGTAGCGCAAGAATATCAAGATAGATGTCATATAGATGAATTACAAAAAGATGATGATAAAATATCGCAGTGGCTTTGGGCGTGGATTCAATATATTGAATAAAATAAAAGGTATAAAAATAATGTCATATAGAAAATATCATGGATGATTTGACACGATTATTGGACGATCTTTCCCTTAAACCTGCATTGGACGATCTTTCCCTTAAACCGGCATTGGACGATCTTTCTTTATCATCTACGAAAGAAAAAACAGAAACAAAATCAAATAAAATAAATGAAACCGAATTATATCAAAAATATAAAGCGACATATTCCGCGGCATTTGCGGACTTGGGCCAACACGCCCTTTTTTTATGGGGGGCATTCTATGCGTTGTACTTATACAAAGATTCCTATATGACATTATTCACAATTCCATTTGCAAGTCTTATGTTAAACCGTACATTCATAGTTTTCCACGATTGCCAACATGGGTCATATACACCTAGTCCTATAGTAAATTATATCATATCGCATATTACTGGGACATTTGTTCTTACAAGCCCGAATTGGATATTAGACCATCATACCCATCATTTAACAAATGGAAATATAGATAATGAATATAATTATAAATTCAATGAATTAATTGACTATACAAAAAGTGAATATTTATCTTTTACGAGATATGAAAAAGTATGTTTTTATATTTTTTATAACCGTTATACTTATTTTTCAATATTTCCTATCATATATTTTTATATTGCACAACGATTCATTTATATTATCAAAAAAATAAAATACGGGGAAAAAATTAAAAAACAATTATCTTATATTTTATTTGACCATGTATTAAATAATATAAATATTATCGTATTTTTTTATGTTTTATATATAAATAAAATTTGGATACATTATTTAATATCGAGTTATATTAATTTTATATTAGGATTTTTTCTATTTCATAATCAACATACATTCAATCCGCCCTATGTTAAAAAAAATGATGAATGGACGCAGAAAAATAGCGGTATTCATGGGAGCTCATTCATCCAAGTCCCGTTTTGGCTGCGATATTTTTATATGGGAATAGAATACCATCATATACATCATATGAATCCAAAAATCCCAGGATATCATATAAAGCAATACCACGAAGAAGTTATCAAACAAAGTGATCTATTTGACCCAGTTATAAAACTATCTCTATGGGACTGTTATCAAAATTTATGGTTTGTCCTATATGACGAAGATACCAAGAAATATATCCGGTTTGACGAATTGGATTATAATGACCGAGTCACATGGAATGATTTTATCATGAATGATTTATTTTCACTCTCATTTATCATTATCAAATATAGTATAATTCTATATATCTGCTATATGACAAAAACAAAAATATATGAATAATATATGGTAAATAAAAGATGTATTTCTACATGTAAACAATTTCCCAAGGAGGAATGTAATCCCCCTAGATGCGCCTATGTAAACGGTGCTATGCGTAAGTACTGCCGCCTATCTTCGAAATATGTCATGCGGAAACCCTCATGCACGGTTACACGCCGAGTCAAAAAGAAAGAAATAGAGACCCATGCTAGAAAACGCATCACCCATTTTCTCAAACGCACAGGTAAGGTTCTCCAACTCGTCTGTTCGAATACCGGCGAATGTCTCACATTCGGTAAAAACGTAGACGAGATCACAAACCTATTTGCCGGATTTACCGGATTCAATTATGTAAATAGTCCTATAAGACCACTTGGTAAGCCTTCGGCAAACGGTTTTGTAAAAGAAATCGAATATGCAAAGAATGGTTATAAAGCGTATGCTGTGCTAAAATCCTCACAGAATGAGTCCTCCGATAATTTACTATATGAATATTTAGTCGGTGTCAAATACATCAATCGCGTTTTGAAACGCTTCCCCTGTTTCTTACAAACCTATGGATTCTACTTCTATGAGACAGATGCGGATAGGAAAGAAATGATGCGAACCGTCCCGCTTAATAAAAAGGTTTTGGATGGCCTTATCCAACAGAAATCGATCGATTATAGTAAAGCATGCGAGAATTCTATATTGGGTGCGGTCCTAATCCAGCATTTCCATTCTGCGAAATCGATGCGTGATTCTATTGCGTCATATAGCGAATTCTGTAAAATGGATTCGATCTATATGTTATTTATCGTATATCAGGCACTAGCATCATTGAGGAAACAGTTCACCCATTACGATTTACATGACGAGAATGTTTTGATAGTAGAACCCGATCCGTCGCAGTATTACATTTATAAATATCATCTATTGGACGGTACAACGATAGAGTTCAAAACGACATATATACCCAAAATCATCGATTATGGTCGATGTTTCTTTGATAATGGGAATACGAATTCCAAGAAAATATATGATAAAATATGCGATACACCCGAATGCGCTGATTGTGGTCTAGAAGTTGGGTTTGAATGGTTTGAATCGCCACCAACATATGGAATAAGTTCTCAAAAGAAGAACGAAAGCCACGACTTGCGATTGCTACATATGTTGAAATTACAATTAGATCGTGATGCATTAACTGGTAAAAAGAAACCGAATACGCGTATTTTCGTGGAATTAGAAGCCATGTTGAAAAAAGTAGTATATGGTAGAGGTATTATAAATCCCAATGAAAAATTATTCGGGACGAATGAGAATCTGACTTTACACCCAGATATGTCAAAAATAGCCAATGTCAAAGATGCATATGAGTATTTGAAATATGTCATACAAAAACCGGAAATAGTCAAATATAATAATAATCTATTTGGCGTTACAGAGAAAATGGCCGGTACATTTCATATATATGAAGACGGTCGAAATATGGTTTTCGAATAGTCATATAAAAAATGATTTTTATATGATTTATACTTAGTGAAGAGTTGAGTAATGTTTATATCTATATTTCTATCTAACGCTGGGACCAAACTACGCAACTAATATCGTCCAATAGAGGAAATCCGGTTTCTTCGTATTCATAATATGAATAACCATCGGGCATATCTACTAACTTGAGACCAGACATTTCTTCTCTATATGACTTATATTTCATATATGAATCTCTCGATACAGGAGTAATACATAATATCCATTTCTGTAACCAGCGTTTTTCTGCGAATTCGATGAGCGTATCGGCGGTTTCTACGTCTGCTAAAAAGGGTCCGTCGATTTTATCACATACAATGTCAAATAGACCATCTGACCCAATGATGATTTGTACTTCATCTTCATCACCGAATTCAATGGTCTTACGTTCGGGTTCGAACCCGGTCATACCGTGGTGTCCTATAGATTGTGTGAGTGATAAACTATATTCGGTATCTCCGTTATAAAACGTCACTGTATCAGAGGATTCCATAATGAGATGATTTCCGTCTAGGATTCTAGGTGCATCCCCTTTATTTATCTCATAGGAAATATTCTGTTTGGCTAATCGGACGATTTCTTTATCGGAGGTGATTTTATGGAGTTCGTTTTTATATACGAGGGTTTTATTGATATAGACTCGGGCACTAGAGTCGCCTATACTGAATATTTCCGCGCGATTTTGGAAGACTTTGAACATAAGGAATGTAGCACCGATATTGGGCGGGTAGAGAGTAGGCGGTATCATTTTCTGGATATATGCGACGGGGTCGTCAGATAGGGCGATTTCCAAATGATCGAGAGCTTCAAATGCTTGATTGAATATCATATAGGGTACACGTTTCCCATCTTTATATGAAAATGTTTTACCGTGCCCGTCTGAGATAATGGCCCAGTCGAATGAGTCTTTTGGATCTGGGGCGCTATATGACCCGGTAAATACGGAATCCTGTCCCGAATCGAGTTGTTTAATTGCGTTAGACATATTACGCATGCGTGGTTTTACATCGATAATTACGGGGGTTTCGTATTTAGATAAGGCCTTTGCCTCGAAGTCAAATAGATTAAGTTGTTCGATTGTAGTCATTGTTCTCGATTATTTGATATTGAATTAATTTTATAAAATAAAATAAAATAAAATCAATTTTAGTTAGGATTAATTTATTTATATGAAAAGGGAGAACTTAATTTAACTAAAATCCTTATTCACATGGTCTTCTAATTCACATACATGACCCCACATGATTTTCAAATCTTCTTTACGGTCATGGTCTTGTGTATGATGTTTCAATTTATGTTCGATGGCTTCTTTCAAACGTCTTATAGAATTACGATATGTCTGGATCTTATCGTGATAGCCCATTTTTTTCGCCAAAATCATCCAGCCAAGTTTTTCGAACATGGCCTTATGCCAGTGGCCTAGACCACAGAAGGTATGTTCACAGCAACAACCTTCTTTTCTGTTTTTCATATGCATCGTTTTATTATGCTTCTTACGCATACTGCCACGTTTACGCATTGATTTTGTCATATATACTATGCGACGAAAATTTTAGTATAATAGGCCCATAACCCGAGTCCTATAAAACATTTGGCGATAAAATCCAGAATATTCATCGCAATATTTTTCCATTCTTCGCTGAATAAATAAACGATTCCATAGATCGACCAAATCGCGAAATACATGAAATAGAGGACATAATTCGAATAGACGTATTTGGGTTTTACAAAGACGTGGAAAATGATTGCGAACATAACGAAAAAGGCGACGAATCCTGCGAAACATGAGGTCAAACGGTCAATCCATCCGATCTCGCCCAAATAACCCAAATAGAGCATAGAATAATTGAAAAAGACGATGAGTAGGAAAATACCGATATGTACGGGTACGCGGGTATTCATTCCTAAAACGAGACATAATGTGAGTAACATCAACGGAGTTGTAATAGTCCAGTCAACATATCGGGTTTTTGTAATGTCTTTCCATATACCGTCATTGTCATTGTCATTCTCATTCTTATCATTAAGATTTTCGATTTGTCCTATAAAAATAGAATAGAAATAGCCAGCAACAATAGAAATACAGGTTTCTAAATTGAGTATATGACGTACGGCCGGGATATTTGTACGCATAGCTTCAATAAATGTAATAGTCGCAGTTGTGAGTAGCAATATGTATGTGATCATAAAAGATGATTTTGTCACATAGGAAATTTTACTTTTACTTTTATCTTCACTTTGATATCCTACACTTTGATATCCTATACTTTGATATCCTAGACTATTCATTATAATATATATATTATAATGGAAGTAAAAATTGAATTAGAATAATAAATAATTCATTCACAATTGTATTTGACAGATAATCCGCGATTGTATTTTACAGATAATCCGTGAATGTATTTTACAGATAATCCGTGAATGTATTTTACAGATAATCCGTGAATGTATTTTACAGATAATCCGTGAATGTATTTTACAGATAATCCGTGATTGTATTTGAGAGATAATCCGCGATACTATTCAAAATAAAAGGGATGGGGTCGAAGGGGAAACCGTAGGTTTCCCTTCAAAACTCGGGTTCATGTTTTTTGAATAAACACCCCTGTTTTTCCAAATTAGGGATATGTGAAATCATCGCAGGGTCTTTCAACTCCGTCGTATCCAGCCATATTTTAATAATACAAAAATTCTTCTTCGGCGAAATAGTAATACCATTTATATGACTACTATCCGCCACTTTTTGCGCCAACGTCTCACCACATAGCCGATAAAAAAGTTGTTTCCATACTTCACCCACTTGTTTATTCGATACTTTATATGAAAAACATCCCCCACTCCTATTTTTGGGGTCTTCCCACATAGGCGTAATACCCTTACGCATTATGAATAGCATACAGTTTTTCACTATATTCTCGTTTACCACCTCACTAATAGAGACGACTTTTTCGGCGCAATCAATATCTCCCAAAATAAGGGTATAACTAGATAAGTCCCAATTTTTATTCTGTGGTAAATGGTAATATAGATTCCATTTATCAAGCAATGGATATTTTGGGAGAAAAATACTCATCGTATTTTATCGGCCTATACGTGTCATATAGAATAATCTTTATATTATTTCCATACCAATATCTTCGGATACTATCGATTCATTATAATCGCTTTCTATATGAAGCACTTTATAATTATCTTTCTCCAATAGAATATATTCATCAGGATGTATCGTAACTATTTCGAGGTTATGGTCCATGATTTCCACCGTATAATCTGCATTAAACTCTTTCGAATTATTCCTATAGGACAGTTCCCTCAGAATAAATGCGGGGGTTAAAATGATATTCATATTCATATAATAGCCGCGGTCCAAATCGATAGGAATACCAGTTTTATTATTTTCCGTCTTATATGTGATTGAAAGGAAGGTATATTTACATTTCATATTTGTTTCTACGGTATTTTCTATACCATTTTCTTGGAATCTTCGATTGAGTCCTATAAAAAAGATTGTATAAAAAGTATTATGAAAATTGATGAAATACTCGCCTTTTATTTTTAAAAGGGAGAACGCGGAATTATTTTTCCTATATATATGCATCAATCTTTGTGCCAAAGAAATAACGTCGAAAGATAATTCGCCGATTTCGGTATATTCTTCTTTCAATTTCCCTTCGGAGTTGATATATACGATGGCTAGCCAGTTCTCGTATTCGGGTTCTATGAAATAACATTGGGATAAAACAGAATATTGGATAGATGCCAGACCATTTACACATTGTCTTATAGGACTATATGAATGATATGTATCAATGCAGCATTCAGTGACTTGTGTTTGACAATAACTATAGTCCATGATGCATTTTACGATATAGGGTTCCCAGCAATTTTCTTCGTCCTCGTCCTCGGTTACGATATAATCGCTTTCTTCTGTCATATAAAAATATTTTATTATGTTTTTATATGACTTAGTATATCTATATTTTAGTTCTACCATAAAACGCGCCTGGCCAAATTATTCGCCGAATACTTGTTTGTTTTCCAATGGCCCTTGATTTTCCCGCTTCTAGTCAAATAGTTCTTGCGTCTCTTTTTATCTTTATGTTTGGTATAATCTTCGTAGCCCATTTGACCGAAATGTACCCAATGGTTATTTATGGGGTCATATATATCATATTTCTTTTGTGGGTTGGACGATGGATATAGTTTGGCCGTTCGACCTAGATAGCGATAGGCCATATGTTGGGCTTGTTTTGGATTGGAATATTTATATATATCTTTTGGCCATTCTTTCGGCCATGACGACTTATGTTGAGGATGTTGACGCCTTATGCGTAGTGTTTTATTCCGCGATGTCATATAGGTTATATGTATATAAAATTGAAACACTTTTCTCGTTATGTCATATAGAAATATCTCTATATGACAATGCCCAAAATCCAAGAATTTTCTCGTTCGGAAGCGATTAATATGAATAGACAAAAGATGGAGAACTCGGTTCTCTTATATGTGAAGGACCAAGATCCTATTTACCACGATGATATTACATTCATGACGCAAGAAACTAAAAAGAGTAATACCGAGACGTTTATGATGTTGAATCGTACGAATATTGCATTTGCAAACGAAGAAATACTTGTGGCGATTCTGCATAAAGAACGCATGCTTCGTTATAAGGAAGAGGCCATAAAGTGGCGTGAAACGATTGAAAAAATAGAAAGGAAAAAAGAGAGAGATAGAGAAAGAGAGAGAAAATCCGAGAAGAATTTTAATAATATGTTATCGAATATATTTAAACTAATATGACTATGTTGGAATAAGTGATTCTATATGACACGTAAATATCCCCTTCGGGGGGTCCGCTTAAATATCCAAAGAAATAGTATTCTTACATTGGGTTGAAACCATTATTAGGTTATTAGAAAACCCCCTTCGGGGGGGTCCGCTTAAATATCCAAAGAAATAGTATTCTTATCACTCCTATTCTTTCTCTTTGACTTCTTCGGCCCCGTGGCATTCTGCATATCTTTCAATGAACTAATAGAAATTGTCGAATCATCTCCCACGCTTGTCATATAGATATTATTCATAGGTTCTTCGACAGGGTCGCTTCTAAATAATTCCGGTGCTCTTTGTTCCGGCGGCGAAAAAGGTACTTCTACAGATTTCGTTTTTAATCCCGCTAATATATTATCTATATCTGTATTTTGAGGTCCGCGCATTTCGGGCCTTTTTTGCGGCGGTGGTGCCATCTGCGGTTGTTGTCCTATAGGACCATATCTAGAACCTATATCCAACCCCCCTTCGTTAAACATCGCACCTCGGGCCATGGAAATATCGGGTCTCGGCATCTGATTTCCCGGGTGTTCGGTAAACTGCATCTGTTGTCCGGGTCTAGGCTGTGTTGGCATAGATTTCGTCTCCACAGGCGCAGGTGGTGGTCCCATATTTGTATTAGGACCCTGTTGCCCCATCTGGTTCATCATATTATTCGCAAAGGCGAATCCAGGACTTTGTTGGGACATACTCGATACAGTCGCATTAGTAAACATCTTCATGAGTTCCGGTGACTGTTTAATAACATCATTGAAACCGGGAGTCGCACTCGAAAGCGCTTTATTTGTAAAATTGACAACGGCGGCACTGAATCCTAGACGTAATAATAAAGAAATCTCGGGGCTCAATTTACCCCCCTTATATTTCTCGTGAAGTTCTCCGAATATTTCCTCATAAGAATCGATATCTTCGTTAATCTGTTCGCCCCATCCGTCCAAATTAATATCGAAAGGATTGAATGCCGCATTCGCATATTCGACTGAATTGACGAAAGTCATAAACCACCATCCCTGTAATTTGATACTATCCTTCTTCCTCTTATCTTCGAGTGCGGTCTCATATTCATCTTCGATTTCTTCGTAGTTCGATTCCATAGTGAAATGCGTATTCGATTTTATAAGACCCTTTTCGTACCATTCCTCTAGTTTTTTAATCATTGCGCGCTTCTTACGCCTTTTTTCGCGGTCGGATAATTTCGTAGGTGCAGAACCGGTAATGGGGACTTCGTTAACTTTCGAGAACCCATCCCATGTTTTCGAATTACCCATACTTTCTACGGTAGCCTGGCCGATATTGGAATCGGTGGTTTGTCCTATAGAAATATTCTTTGTTTCTCCTCCTCCCCCTCCGGAGGAGGAAGATCCACCTAGACCGAAGAAATTACTGAAACCGGAGAACATTTTCGATTCGCTTTTACCGCCGCCGCCACTTTTCGATGCACTACTAGATCCAGATAATTCATTCAACTCGCTTTCCAATTTATCGAGTTCTCCTAAATCGATATTAATAGAATTCGACGATTTCTGTTTATCATTCATCAAGAATTCGAGTCCACCTCCGAAATTAACCGAAGAGGAGGACCCCCTATCATCGTCCCCGTTTAAATTAATACTGATTGGTTCCAAGTCACTGAGTCCTAAATCGATTGCTTCCATATTTATACTCTTATAACACTATTTATTTTTAAGTTCTCCGCGACGCTTATTCTTTTTTTATTTACCAAGTACCAGATCCCTTGTAAAAAACAATCGGCTAAATCGTCTTTTTTCTTCGTATTCAATGATTCTATATGACCCTGTAACCACGTATTCGATTCTAGAATACCTCGGCAATAAAAAATCCCGTCTTTTTTATGTTTTTTATATTCCGGATTTATTTCGGGGGATTTTTGGGATCCTTCGAGAACTGGCGCGGATTGTCCTATAGAATTATTCTGTACGGCGGCTTCGCCGCCTCTCCCCCCTCCCCCACCACCCTCTCCTCCCTCTCCTTGTTTCGTCTCTTGTTCCGAGTTCTCGGTATTTTTCTTCTTAGACCCCGATGGTTCAAATATTTTGAGTTTATTGACAGAAGAAATGAATTCTATATGACATGCCTCGCCGTATTTCATGATGAAGAACTGTGCCAACATACCCTGGACGGTTTTCATTCGATTAGCGATGGGCGATATTTGGTTCTCGATAATTACATGGGTAATTGCCTTTTGATTATCGACTTTATCGAGAACTTCTGTGAGAAGGCGATTTAACGAGTGTCCTATAGAAATAAGATCAATGGTATTTGATGTGGCCGTTTTTTTTTCTTTTATGGGAATGAGGCCGTGGTTCTCGACGTATCTTTGAATATCTTCTATGAGACCTTTTTTAGAGGGCTTAGCCGTAGGCTTGCCAGGACCTTCATTTTTTTGAGAACCAGTTATTTGGTCATATAAAAGTTGTAATTCAGGAATCGTTTTACTCGTTAGTTTAGATGGAACGGTAATTTTTTTATATGACGATGTTTTTGCATGTTTTTCACAAAAGGTTTGTTCTCTATTCTTATATTTGGCCGGTTTTCCACATTTATTTTCGGGGGGTTGAGAACCTATAAAAAAGTTCTCGATTTTCTTTTTCCCTTTCTCTTTATTCTGTATATTTGATTGATTACATAAAATAGCGGATGGCTTTTCGGGGAGGAGGTTCAAAACGCCCCAATCGAGAACTTTGAATGGAATCTCGCACCTATCGAGAACTTTGAATGGAATCTCGCACCTATCGAGAATCTTAAAGGGTTGGTTCTCGCACCTATCGAGAATCTTAAAGGGTTGGTTCTCGCAGTTACCGAGAACCTGGGTATCGAAAATACAATAGGCCATATTTTTTATTCCAATATCAAAACTAATAATTCTTTTCATAGATATGGTCATATAGAAATTATATCTATATGACTTTATTGTATTAACAAAGAAATGCACCTCCTACAAAAAACATCGGCGCTATTATTATGTCCTATCATCGCCCTTTCGAACCAAATTCGAGAACCTAAAAACGAAGTTCTCACACTACTGGTAATAGCAGTCGTAATAACGAGCCAACAATTCTGGTCCAATCCCATAAAGGGTAGTAAGTCACATAGAATAGATTCCTATGTGACAAAAGCGGCCATTCTAATATTCATATTTTATACCTTTTCTCGCGGGTTCTCGACATTCTGGTGGGAATTGTCCTATATGACAGTAATAGGGATGATGGCTATCGCCTTTTGGATATCCAACCGGGAATCCTCTCGTAATTGGAATAGCCGAGAACATATATTAGCACATAGTATGGTACATTATTGGGGTCTTATAGGTTCTCTATATGCCTTTATATAATTTTGTCGGGTCGGGTCATATAGAAGAATATTCTATATGACAAAAAAGGCTATTAAATTAGGTTCTCCGAAATTGTATCCTTAATTAGTTCCAAATGACACCTATTTATTCTATCATTTGAAAATCGAACCTGTAATAACCGCATTGATCCTATATAATTACCATTACAATCTTTACAATAGGGTGGTATATGATCACATATAAGAATTGCCTGACGAATATTATAATCCGTAAATAAATGGTTTAATTCGGGCCATTGCATATTCAATTCTATTTTTATTTTATCAATGGTTGCAACTATTTCACTTGCATAAGAACCATCGAAATCCTGAGACATTATATAGTCATATAAAAAACATTTATATCATTTATTAGACAAACTTCAATGAGTAGAACATATTATTTCCCAGAATATTGCAATAGCGCGCTCTGTGTAATGGAGGGCGCGACCTTACGCGCTTCCAATTGTTCTCTGGTCAAATAGAGTTGTTTCATATCACTATCTTCGTACCCCTTCGGCTTCGTCTGTTCCGTAAAAGACTGGTACATAAAGGGCGTGGAAAAAGGCAACGGCGTATCTGGGTATCTCTTATAATAACCAATATCATTCGCCGCTTCGACATAATCATATCGCATGATATCCGGCGCATTGGCAGTCAAATAACGGCGATATTGCCAATTCGACTGAATCCCCGTTTCTTCAATGATCTTTTTATTGACCAAGGCCTGGGGTTGGTAACTACACGTAATCGTCCGACCATCGGCCATAAGTGGGGGGAAATTGTCATATAGATTATTTGTTTGATAGCCCTTGAATGTGGGGGTCAAGACATTCGTACTATTATTCAACATATCAATATGTTATATTTCGATATTTTTTATTGGACATTATCCAATAGGATTTTGATCAAATCCCCCTTTTTCAATTTTTTTATATTAACATCTTTTGCTAGACCTCTTTCTAAAACCAGAGATTTCAAAGTAGAAATATCTAAATTCTTATATGACTCTGAGGTAGCGACTGGTACTGGTTCGATTGTTTCTAAATTTGGGATCTCGAATGTCATGGGTTCTTCTACGAGTTCCGAATTTTCTTCTATAAGACCGGGTTCTTGCGATTCGATTTTAGGATCGACTTGTTCTTCTGGAACAGAGATATCGCAGATATCGTCGACTTCTACTTCGATATTTTCGTTCGATTGTCCTATAGAAATCTTATTTTCGACGACTTCGTCGTCATCCGAGTCTTCGATCTCGCTATCACTATCGCTATCGCTGTCACTATCGCTATCGCTATCTTCATTATCCGATACCACGATTTTATTCATCATAGGTCCCATCATAGATGCCATCATAGAAGAAAATGGTACAGATGTAAAAGGCATACTTTGAGGTTCGGGGGTTGGTGGCATATAGACCGGGCGACTTTTAATCACCATGAATTCCTTCACCATATTATTCATGATATCCATCAAAGTATTTGTCTTATCCTCTAAAATAGTTAATCTACCTTTGAAATGATAGACTAACATAATAATCAAGATAAAAGTAATGGCTAAACTTATAAAGAAAAATGTCTCGATAAAATTGAAAAACCCCATTTTTACTATAAGAATATAAAAAGAATCGTTTTTAAAAACGCATGGTCAATTAAAGATATATTCTATATAATATCATATAGGAATGGATAATATAGAAACTGCACCGGCACCGGCAACAGCACCGACAACAGCACAGACAACAGCACAGACAACAGGTGATAGTTTCCTTAAAAAAATGGGGGATTCGGCTACAACATCAACCTATCAGACAATCATCATCATAATTCTGACCGTATTCCTTATTCTAGCAGTTTTAGGAATAAATGTTTTCACGGCAATCGGCAGACTTTTCCAATCTGCATTCGATGTAATAAAACCGGTCACATACAATACAATTAGTGATATAGGATATACGACAGGATCTGTCATTCACGATACTTCCAATTTACTAGCCGATGCGGGGAAAAGGGGGATCGATATTGTAAATGGTACTATACAAGATATAGGCGGCCTCCTTATTAAATCGAGTGGTAGAGAAAAGAAAGAAGGATATACCGCGGCATCCCCCCTAGAACCCGACGCATCCAATCAATACTCCTATTCATCCACTTTCACCCAAATCGATGGGGATAAATATAAGACAAATTCCATATATGACCCCACCATGTTCTCATCTTTTAACTAAAAAGCCTTCAACCCCTTTATCGTTCATTTATACCTATAAAAATAAGTATAAATACTAGCATAAATGACACAGCAAACGCTATGGCTATACGTAATCGAACTAGAACAAGATAAATATTTTCTATATGACACCTATTGTACCGATGAGTTCGAGGTTTTAGTTCTCGCACATATGAATCACGACTACCTCAAAAAATATAAACCCATCGATATTAAAGAAATCCTCATATTAGAAGATCATATAGAAATACTCTACTATTTGAAAAGATATATGGCCGCATATGGGATCGATGCCGTTAGAGGTGGGCCCTATACACAAGAATATTTAACCAAAGAAGAGGAAGACTTTTTAGAAAAAGAACTATCAGTCGAGAACCGAGATAAAAAGGAGAGTCATATAAAACAAATCATACAAAAATACGGCACTAAAAGATGGTCACAATTCGAAATAGACGAAGAAGTCCGCCTTCTAGAATCGATAAAAGAGTCATATAGAAAAGATTTGAATAACATTAACCGGCTAGGCTGGATTAAAGATTCTATTCTATTTGACATAGAATGGCTACGTAATATATGTTGTCAATGTTCTAATACCAAACCCCCTTATTTATACATATATAAGGAATTCTTTTATAAGAAATATCATAGAATCATCGAGAACTTGAAACGGATTACGGAATTATATTTCATTTATAACGAAGGTTGTCATATAGAAAATTCCGTGTTTTTAAAATACCCCGAATTCATATTCGACCTGTATGTTTTCATGCCATCATCCGCTGGTTATGTGCCTAGTCAAATAGATGATTTATGTGACCAATTTGAAGTAATGGCGAATACGTTGATTAATAGGCGTATGGAATACCAATTTCATATAGATGGTTATGAAGTGGATATCGAATGGAAAATAGAACGTTCCATATATTTTCTGACGAATTATAGCCGGTATATTATTTAGATTTTTGTTTCCGCGAATGAGAACCCATTTGTTTTACTTTTCCGCAAACGCGAATTTGTTTGTTTTACTTTTCCGCAAACGCGAATCCGTTTGTTGGATTCTGTATGACCTTATACTGCGTACTTGGCGCTATTTTCGGAACAGAAGTCCGTATAGAAGACGTCGTATTCATAGGCGTCAAATTCCCAGTAATATTCGATATAACCCCACATACCGTATTTTGCACTTTTGTCTTATAGGACATATCTATATTCGAAATATCCATCATATAGGATAATTGGAAATCATATATATTACCACTCGACGTAGGTAAAACGATATTAGATATAGTAATATTACCAGCGTATTGTCCTATAGAAAACACAGAAGAATTTTGTATATTCACATCAAAATTAGGTACACGACTAATATCTACCGAATACGGGGCAGTAAGGGGTATAATTGTATTATTTGATAGTACGGTCAAAGCCACTTGCGATATATCCAATATAAGGGGTGTCAAATAGGAAATATTATTAGACCCCGCGAAATAAAACCCCACAGGAATTGTCATACTAAAAGTACTCACTGAATATATCGGCGATACAATATATAAAGATGCCACGATCGACGGATTAGTATATCCAGTAGTATAATAAGATGAAAAAATCGAATCAGAGGGTACTATAGTAGTCGACGTAATATCATTATATGACTCTATATACCAGTTGGGTGAGGTCATCTCATTTTTTATCGCATAGGAACCCGTATTTGATATATAGTTATAAAGGGGTACCGAATCATCCTCATATAAATAAATCGGAGGTCCGGGTACACCACATGCGGTTGTTAAAGTGGGTTTCGAACGATTTATGGCGCATCCTTTTGCTTGGATACTAGGCGCGGCTAGGTTCACCTGTTTCCCATTCAAATATGTTTTCCCTTTTACTGTTATAATGGTATATGACTGTTGTTGGTAGTTACCACTAACGATTTGTCCCCATTTTTGCGATTTTGTCAAGTTATTCGTTTGACTAGATTGTTTATTGGGCGCATATTTGAGAATTTCCGTTTTACGCCGCATATTAAAATCGAAGGCGGTATATGGTTTATTCGTTTTGGGGTTCAATATAGAACCATCATATGGATTTATAGGATTAAATCTAGTGGGCGGATTCTGTATTCGGAATAATCTCTGATTCTGGTTAAGAACATCACATATATTCGGTATTGTCATATATAGTATATAATATATATGACGAAAGGGGTACAAGAGAATTAATATTTATTATACCAACTATTGGCCAAATAGGATGCATTGGAAAATTGGCCGGTTTGATTTGCGCTAGAACTCGCGTAACCTTTATATAATTTGAGATTCGGTCCAGCATTTACAATACCATTAATATCTATGATAGAAAGTGCATAATTGAAATACCGGAGATCCGATATAGCCCCTCCAGGTGGTAAAGAATCTGCGATATGAATACTATCGGAATTCTGTCTAGGAGGTTGGGATAATACGCTTCGTACATAAATCGTTCCGTTAATATAAACATCAATGCTTTTATTCTGGCAACGTATGGCTATATGGAACCATTTATTAATAGGAATATTACTTATATCGATGATTTGTGTATTTGCCGATGCAACATTCGCATTTAAATCTGAAATATTCGATGTAACTGTATCTATCATGATACAAATCGTATTTGTAATAGGTGGAGATGCCGTATTAATACCACCAGGAATAGTATAATAATCATTATAAAGGTATAATCCAGGACAATTTGTAGTAGAAACATTTGCACTACCATCTAATTTACCGTAGACGGTATCTGTAGATGCTCCCGAACCTTTTACGAAAATACATCCGTACTTCTCTGAAGTAGTTGTAGAATCTCTTTTAACGGGTTTCAAATTCAACCAACAACACCAAGTAAATTCAAGACCACTCAATTGATTATTTGACCTCATAATAGGTATATTTGTCAAAGTTTTTGGTTGGGTATAATCGGTTTTAATAACAACACTATATGCCTTCATATCAGGTATTAAACCACTAACAACATATACACTAGTCGCACCACCAACGAAAAATCCGATAATTTGCATTCCTAAATAGAAAAAGAAGATGAATGCACCCAAAACCAATATCAAAAAGAAGAATTTTGCAATCATTCCATTTGAATTCAAGAAACCCGTACTGGCATTAATCACATTTTTCGAAGAAAAATCGTTCAATGTACTTGATACGGATTCTTTTGCACCAGAATATGCATTTGACGCTGTTTCTGCGGCTCCAGATACGGCTTGTCCTATACCACTAACACCTTCAGATGCTTTTTCTAATAAAGTTTTTTCTCCACTACTCATATTATATATATTATATACCTTTTATACTATAAGTTAACCAAAAATATTATTTTTAATACCATTTTCACCTACCTTATTCCATAAATGTATTGAGACACCGCCAGCACCAGGTTGTCCATTACCTTGTGTATATATACTATATGCAGTTGCAGGGTCTATCGGGTAAGGGAATCTCATGAAATTTCCTAAAATAACTTCTTGTTTATGTCCGGTTAAAGAACCGAATTTAATAAAAGAATTCGTATCAGGCATATATATTGGACTAGTTATAGCACTAGATAGCGCTAATTTACCATCTTGGTAAATATCTATAAAGTTAGTATCAATACTTACAATCACATTTGTCCATCGTTGTAAAGGGAAACTAGGATTAATAATAATATATTTTGTATCATATGCACCTTTACTAGGACTAGTACCAATATCGACTTTTAATGTCGCGGTATCCTGATCATCTAAATATAATCTAAAAAATTTCTTATCATTCGCTTCATTACAGAATGTAAATAATGTTTGATCTACACCACTTTTTTGTAAACTATCTACATAAATCCATATAGAATATGTATATGATATATTACGTATATTAGTAGAACCAGAGGTACCATTCGGCATAAAATTCGAATGTGAATATTGTATAGGATCAATCTCACTTTTTGTTAAATCAACTGTTTTTACTAAAACAGGATTTGGTTTCCAATAAACATATACATAATATAAAACTACTACTAATATTATTGCTAAAATAATATATATAATTGGATTCATATATACATAATAACATAATATTATCTATATTTTTATGAAAATATTTACCATATTTGGAATTCATTTGATAACATATTACGTCCACTACCTTTTGTAACAGAAATACCATAATGTATTTTACCATTCACAGCATTATTTTGACTTCCAGAAAAGGATAAATATGCTTTCTGTACAGCATCAGGGCCAAATGGGCTATTAAAAGCAGTTAAATCTGCTATATATACATCCTGTTGGTAACCAAATTGTATAGCACTCGTTGTAGGGGACGGTTTAATCATACCACCTGTTGCAGCAGATGTTACACTGCTACTTTTCATACCCGATGGCGGTTTTGGTGGATTGTATACATTTGTACTATCTAGTACTAAAGAGTTTACTAATTTACCATTCATATAAACATCCATTATAGGTGTTATAATATTCGTATTATCTAATACGACTGTAATAAATGACCATTTTTGTATAGGTATATTAGATAACGCCTTTATTGATTGGTAATTAGCTGCTGAATTAGAAGCAGTGGTAATAGTAGTTGTATTATAAATAACATATAAATTCTGTCCGGTACTATCTAATGCCCATGCGTAAAAAATATTATTCGATGATCTAGGTGTGTCTTTGGATCCCTCGATATTATTCAAATAGAAAAGTGTTTTTCCATGATTACCAGCAATAGTGAAAGAATTAGGAAGGGGGGTGTCTAGATTATTGCTAGGTGGACTATTCACATATACCCATGCATAAAAAGATAAGGTTTGCGATGTATATGTATTTGATCCTAATGTATTAAATGTAATAGGAGTAGGTACTGCATTTGGGGTTACACCCAAATAGAAGGTACTTCCCATTAATGTTATACCGGGTGTACTAAATACATATGAATATATTAAATATGCAATAATAATACCTACGATCGCTAAAATAATAAATTTATAGTCCATGTTATAAAGTAGTCATATAAAAATATTTTTATATGACCGTTTGAAAGGCTAGAATATAGGCATATTCTTCACAACCAAATAGTTATAATTTGTGGCAATTTTACCACGATCCAATGGTGTGGGATAATACATTACGTTACATACCGCGCCATATAGGCCATTTCGACTCGTCGTGTTTAATGCCGATGTATTCGTCGGTGCTTGTGTTGGTCCATATAGATCGGTATCGGTATTCTTATATGTAGTGGCATATAGAGAGGATGAATCTGTACCAATCGCCATAATATCATAATTTGAGAACATGGGGTTTACCGAGAGTTCTTTACTTCTTACTAAAACCCCGTTTATGAAAATATCTACCATATTTTCGTTATATGTAAAAACAATGTTATTCCATTTCTGATACGGCATAATATCAGTATCAATCATAATGGGTTCTGGTATGCCTGATATGGGGTCTACCTGCTTTTGACTATCCACATATATCTTATAGTATCCATTATATGAAGTATCAATCGCATATGTGATCTGCGGATGGAATGATGTACCCGATGCCGTAATATCTAATGATTTTGCAGTTGGTAAATTTTCTGGGTCATTTGGTATACCATCCAAAAGCGTACTCGGTACATAAGTTGACCCATAATAGAATATATTGGACTCGGAACCCACGGGTATACGCGATGTATTCGGCGGATTCAAGAAAACCCACATTGAAATCGAGAAATTCGAACGTACATTTGTCATATTATTATTCCCCCCATCTTTAAATATTTTATTCCCACTAATATCTATATCTACAGTCATAGTATTCGTCGTAATGGTTCGCACTTCACCGGAATCCAATGATGTCAATTGATTGAGGAAAACGGCATCACTCTGTATGATAACACCGTCACCCTTTATATATGACTGTAATAGGGGCATAGCATAGATAAATAATAATATTAGACAAATTTCTATTACGAAAAGTGTAAAGAAAATCTGCGGTGTGGAATAGAAATCCTTCAATACATATCCTATAAAATCATTTACTAAACACGGAATATAAAATATAAGATTCGTAATAAATCCGATCCACCCCTTATTACGTTTTAAATTATTCATGATCAAGTTCGCGCTAAGCATAAGTCCTATAAAAATGATGAAAAACACGCAAATATTGATCAAATAGCCGATAATGACATTCTTCGAAATATCGGTTGAAATATATATGTATATGAGAACGACCAATCCTAATAGTCCAATAATAATATATAAGGTTTGACTCGTCAATTTACCGCCTAATAGAAGGAAAAATGCGAATAGAAGGGGGGCTATAACACCGATGGTATAGAGATATGGTCTTTGTATTAATGTTTTTGGGTCAGTGGATGCTAAATAGAGTATATATATGCTTATACCTAAAAATATAATAATTCCTATTATTTTTAATATTTTTTCACTTACTTTTGATAAAATATCTGTCAACGTAATTTCCATTATATTTACTATACATTTGTCATATAGAAGATTTATTCTATATGACATACATGTTCTAATCACGTTCTACAGATTTTCCATCGTCGTCTTTTCCCCATGGCATTCGCGACATAGTGCGACTAAATTATCTATATGATTACTACCGCCATACTCCAACCGGATTTTATGATCTACTTCGAACCATGCCGTCAATTGTTTCTGGCAATTCCCACAATGCCAGTTTTGCCTCGATGCCACGAACTTCTTCTTCGTCTCACTGACCGATCTCTTGGTCGCTTTCGTCCCCGACTTCAACATCCGCTTTTCATACGGCGAAACAGGCGCACTAAGTGTATTCAATGGCAATATAGGATATTGTGTCCCCTCTGCGCCGAAATTCTGTTTCGATGTAAAGTCCAATATAGGTGATATTATATTGGTCGTACCCTTATCTATCGGTAAATATTTGATATAATCATTCGACGCCATAATCATCTGACTCGCATTAAGTGGATTATGTTTGATCATCCAATAGACGAAAAATGCACCCACTACTACAGCGGCCATCTGGTAATATTTCTTCCATTTAAATAGCATTTTGGTATATTTCCCATCCGTATAAATATGCGCCACTACAAGTACAGTGGCGAGAAAAAGTATTATTTCTATACGCATCCCCCTTTCTATAATAGAGTCATATAATATTTCTATAGGACATTATCTATCTGACCAATACAGAATAAAAAAGAAACATATCATCAAAAACCCCAATAAAATATATTTCTTCTGGATTTTGAATTTATCAGATAGAGAAATCTGTTTGGGTTTATACTCCGCCAAATATTTCTCGATTGCGGCATCATATGATATCTCCTCTTTCCCTGTCATATAGTTGATTCTATTATGTATGAAATAGACCCAGCGGATAAAGGAATCGCGGTTTGTCAAATAGGGTGTTACTGGATATTTATCTAAAATCTCACTAAATTTATTACCAATCTCGGTGGAAGGTATGAAAATGGGGAGGTTTTGTATGAAATCATAGTATTTCCTCTTTATGACATCGTTCGGATACATAGGATAGGTCATCGCAATCGTCATGAGGAAGAACCAATAATGCGGTCCCCACGTATTTGGGTCATAATGCATTATTATATGATAGAAAGGATATAAAATTATTTGTCATATAGACTTAGTTCTATGATAAAAGATTATAAACACGGGTCATGTAATAATTGTGGGAAATACGGGCATATGTTCTATCAATGTAAAATGCCGATTACAAGCATAGGTATCATCGTATTCCGCCGTAAAAGAGATCAAATACAATATTTGATGATAAGACGGAAAGATACTTTAGGATTTATCGAGTTTATTCGGGGTAAATATTCGATTTATAATAAAGAATATATCCTGAATCTGCTAAACGAAATGACGGTAGAAGAAAAGAAATGTTTGAGAACCAAGTCTTTCCACGACTTATGGAATGGCATATGGTCAAATATAGATAATATCCAATATAAGAACGAAGAATCCATTTCTTTCGATAAATATAATGCCCTTAAAAGCGGTATTATACAACAGAATGACCCCACCGAAGTCATATATACTCTAGATTCTCTATTGGACGAATGCGAGAACCGGTGGTCAGAACCCGAATGGGGGTTTCCCAAGGGAAAGCGGAATACGAACGAGAAAGACTACGACTGCGCCCTGCGCGAATTCTGCGAAGAAACGGGTTATAATAAGAAACATTTGAGATTAGTCGAGAACATAGCACCTTTCGAAGAGGTATTCATGGGATCGAATTATAAGTCCTATAAACATAAGTATTATTTGATGTTTATGGAGGAAGAAGTAGATGTAAATCATCTATATGACAATTTCGAAGTGAGTAAAATAGAATGGAAAACATACGAAGAATGTTTGACTTCCATAAGGGATTATAATTTAGAAAAGAAGCGGATTATTGAAAATGTACATCATACGCTTTTAGAGTACAGCATCATATAAAAGATATTATACCATTATATATAGAGTATATAATGGATATAAGTAATAAAAATACTAGGAAGAAAAGATGTAAAAATGGGGAACATAGAGACCCTAAAACGGGGGAATGTATACCCAAGACGGTAAAGGCCGTTCCTATACCTATTGAAGCCATTGAAGATAAAAGACCTATAGGACAAGAGAAAAATAATAAGACGAAATGTAAAAAAGGCCAGCGGTGGGATAATAAAACGAAAAGATGTTTGGAAATGACGAAAGAAATGCGGGAATATAAATTTATATTACGTAAAAATCAGAGATTGAGAAAGAAGGGTTTACCTGAAGAACCTTTACCTGCATATCCTATAAAGGATTATGCCACGCCCGTAGAAGGCGCACCATCCGAAAGTTCGCCGGTAGAGTCAAATAGAAATGATTCTTCTTTACCCGATGAACTATCTCCTATTGTAATACCCGAAACACCTACTCCATCTCCAGAACGGAAAGAGAGGGAGTCCGATGGGGAGTCACCCGAAGGCGAGTCAGAAGGTGAGGTCGAAGGGGAGTCCGAAGGGGAGGCACCCAAAGGCGAGTCCGAAGGGGAGTCCGAGAGTCAAATAGAAAATATTCTATATGACCCTACGGCTACACCATTGGCCAGAGAACTCGCTGAATATGAAGCGTCCAAGATACCCGATCCTTCGGGTCTTGACCTCTATCCCACAATAGACGACGCCGATTTTGCGAATAAAATCGCAGCCAGAAAAGAATTCGCCGAAACTAAATACGAAGGCGAGATACATCCTATAGAGAAATATGCCAACCAACTCTGTTCCGCCAAATTCGAACTCCTACCCCACCAAATGTTCGTCAAGAATTTCATGTCCTATCAGACACCTTATAACGGCCTCTTATTATACCACGGCCTGGGTTCTGGTAAAACTTGTAGTGCGATTGGTATCGCCGAAGAAATGCGGTCATATATGAAACAACTCGGTATTTCCAAGAAAATATTCGTCATCGCATCCCCCAATGTCCAAACCAATTTCCGCGCACAACTATTTGACCCCGATAAGTTAGTCGAGATAAACGGCGAATATCAATTCAATTCCTGTATTGGTAATTCGCTATTACAAGAAATCGATCCCACCCAACTTCGCGGCCTATCCAAAGACGATATTCAGCGTAATGTCTATCATATAATAAAATCGAATTATCAATTTATGGGATACGGCGAATTCGCCAATTTCATCGAGAACCAAATCACCAATACTGGAGAGGGTTTCACAGAAACAGAACAGAAGCAACGGCGTATACAAAATATCCGCGCGCATTTCAATAATCGGCTTATCATCATTGACGAGGTACATAATCTCCGTATAACAGAGGATAATACCGTCATAAATAAACGTATATCGGTTTTGATGAGCGAAATCGCAAAATATAGTAAGAATATGCGATTGCTTCTCCTATCGGCCACACCTATGTATAATAACTATAAGGAAATCATCTGGCTAACGAATCTGCTGAATTTGAACGACGGCCGCGCACCCATCGAAGTGGCCGATGTTTTCGATAAAGACGGTGAATGGGCACCCTCCAATAAAGCAACAGAAGAGGATGGCCGATCACTACTCGCCCGTAAACTCAATGGCTATGTATCCTACGTCCGAGGTGAGAACCCCTACGTATTCCCATATAGGATCTATCCCGCCACTTTCTCACCAGAACGCGTTCTCAATAAATATCCTATAAGACAAATGAATCAGAAGGAGATCGAAGAACCTATGAAGCATATTCCAGTCTATATGACAAATATCGGAGAATATCAGGCCCGGGGTTATAATGCGATCATCCAATATCTAATGAATCGTACATATGGGGATAGACAATTACCGAGTTTCGAGAACATGGAGTCTTTCGGATATTCCTATCTATTTGGTCCTATAGAATCATTGAATATGATATATCCAAACGACGCCATCAATCGAATTACGGAAGGTGGCGCCGAATTGGGGGAAGATGAAAGTTCTCGAATATACGGGAAAAATGGGCTACAAAGTATCATCGAATATAAGACGAATGTGAAACCCTACCCTCTGAAATACGATTTCGAATATCGGTCGAAAGTGGTCGCGAAATATGGGCGTGTATTCAGTCCTAATGAGATTGCGAAATATAGTAATAAAATCGCCCATATATGTGACTGTATTCGTAAAGCGAAGGGGATTGTTCTCATATATTCCCAGTTTATAGAGGGTGGGTGTATTCCAATGGCCCTCGCCTTAGAGGAAATGGGGTTCTCGCGATATGGAACGGCGGGGTATACTCGTAATCTATTCCGAAAGAGTCCTATAGAATCCATTGATTCGAGAACTTTGAAACCTAGGTCGCAAGTCGACCCCGTGGAATTCCGTCCTGCGAAATATGTTCTCATAACGGGGGATCAGAATTATTCCCCTAATAATGCCGCGGATATCAAATACGTCTCCGGCCGAAATAATGCGGACGGTTCCATGGTCAAAGTCATTATTATATCAAAGGCGGCGTCGGAGGGTCTCGATTTCAAATGTATCCGGCAGATCCATATTATGGACCCCTGGTATCATATGAACCGTATCGAACAGATTATAGGACGCGGGGTACGTAATTTGAGCCATTGTGCCCTCCCATTCGCCGAACGCAATGTAGAAATCTATATGCATGCGACCCAACTGGCCGACCCAGATGTCGAGGCCGCCGATCTCTATATGTATCGTATCGCGGAGAAGAAAACGGTTCAAATAGGGAAAGTCACCCGGGTTCTCAAAGAAATCGCAGCAGATTGCCATTTGAATTATTCCCAGACGAATTTCACAGTTGAGAACCTGGCACAACTAGACGAGAACCAGAATATCGAACTATCCCTCGCATCGGGGAAGAAGGTCATATATAAGATTGGTGATAAACCATTTACCGAGATATGCGACTATATGGATAATTGCGCATTTAAATGCGCCGTCCCCCCTACACCGAATCCCAAATTAATCGCCGATACGTATAATACGGGGTTCATGCAGAATAATATACAGAATATCGAACAGAGAATCCGCGAACTATTTCGAGAACAAACGGTCTATAAACGCGACCAATTAATCGCCGCCATCAATATCAGGAAGAAATATCCTATAGAACATATTTACTATGTGATTACGCAGTTGGACGATATCGTCGACCCCTATGGCCGTATGGGCAGTCTTATAAATAAGGGCGAATATTACGCCTTCCAACCGAGTGAAATCGCGGATGAAAATATATCTATATATGACCGTACCGTGCCCCTGGATTATAAACGAGAACATCTAGTCATGGAAATCGGAAAACGGCCGCAAAATAGAAATATCCTATCAATGAATAATAAAAATAGTCAAATAGAAAAGAATTACCAGGATATTATCAAGGATTTGAGAAAGAATATCGAGAACATGTATAGTAAAACCCTCGTTATAAGGGGGGGCGACGATGATTGGTTTAAAAATATCAACTATATGACAGATATATTATACGAAAATCATAATATAGGACCCCTCGATCTGAATAAATACGCCATACAACACTATTTAGATACGATTCCGGTACAAGATAAAATCGTCCTCCTGAAAGAATTATTCGACGGTCGAGAACATGAACTCGCAGAAGACGAGCGTATGATATACCAGTATATGGAGAAATTCATCGTACAATTCGGCGAGAACCGAATGGGTATATTTATGTCGGATGGGCAGAAAAATGCGATTTACGTAGGTCAAATAGAAAATAATGGAATAATCCTATGGGACAATGGTTCCGCCGATGACTATCTACATATACCCGACGATTTACGCGTAAACCCTGCGAATATATCGAATATATTCGGATTCATATCCCCCTATAAGACGGGCGAAATGGTATTTAAAATAAAGCAGAGGAATGCTAAGCGGAATAAAGTGGGTGTTAAATCCATAAACGCGGATTTACTTTTGATTATAAATAAAATAAACGAACTCGCTGGAAAATCCATCTATAATAAAAATCCGTTTAATAAAAAAGTGGGGATATGTATCCTATTAGAAATACTTATGCGAGAACATTTAGAAAAGCATGGGGATACGAAACCCATCGTATTCTTCCCCCCTGAATTAGCCATCATAAATAATATATATGAACTATAACCCCTACCCCTACCCTCTGAATGGTCATATAGAATATTTTCTATAATTATTCTATATCATTCTATATCACAATGCGTAAAAACGTGACGATAAAGAAATTCAAATCCCTCATGACGAAACCCGAACCCGCGAAAAAAGGGATCACTTTTTCCATTGAGAAAATAGATGATTCGAATAACTATATTATAAAGAAATACGTAAATGGTAAATTGAATAAACAAAAGGTTGTTTCCAATAAAAAATTAAAATATTTAGTTCAAAAACAAGTAAAGAAATTGAAGAATAAAACCGCGAAAAAAGGGGGAAAGGGAAAGGGAGATGGATTAAGAGAAGCGGAAAAAGTACAAAAAGTAGAAGTTCATGTTCAAGATAAAACTTTTGTGCAAAATATGAAAGAAGGGGCTGCATTTGGTTTAGGTTGGGAATTAATGGAGACAGCAATTGAGTCAATCTTTAATAGTGATTAGGGTATAAAATTGATGCAAAAAAATCATATAAAAGATAAAATATATCATCATATTAGTAAAGATGGACGTAATGAGAAAGAAACCCCAATTCCGTAATAATATCTATTTGAATTCCGTTCTAACAATAAAGGTCCATATGCCAATCGGTCATATAGGAAGTAATATTGAATCGAATTTGAAACATTTGATCGCGCATAAAATCGAGGGCCGTTGTATCGACGAGGGCTATGTCAAAAAGAATTCTATTCGTATCATGACATATTCTTCGGGGAAAGTAAACGGCGACCTAATCGAATTCCACGTGACATTCGAATGTATGATTTGCCATCCTATAGAAGGTATGATTGTGAATTGCCGGGTCAAAATGATAAGCAAGGCGGGAATACACGCCGAAGTCATTGATGATGAAGATACCGTTCCCGTGGTCATATTCATTGCCCGCGATCATAATATGGTGGATTCGAAATATAAGGAGACGAAAGAGAATTTCGAGAACCTGAAGAAAAACGAGAATCTCAATATTCAAGCGAGAATTATAGGAATCAGATTCGAATTAAACGATCCGAATATATGCGCAATAGGCCATATTATGCAAGATAGAGAAAACTAATACAAAAGAAGTCATATAAAAAAGTATAGTATATTCTTTTATATGACAGAATCTATAATAGATAAAGAAAAGATAAAAAGAGATATCGAGAACATGGATAAAAATCATCATATAGAAATTCTGAAAATCATACATAAAAGTTCGAATACGATTATAAACGAAAATAAAAGTGGGGTTTATATCAATCTCTCTTTTTTATCGGACGAAACTATACGGGAAATTCAGAAATACGTGGATCATGTCAAATACCAAGAAGAATTATTGATACCTATCGAATCCCAGAAAAAGACTCTGAAGAATACGTTTTATTCGAATGAAGAAGAAAACACGCCGTTATTTTCTGCTACCTCTATGGGCGATTCGTCGCACTCTTATAAGGAAGTCCCAATTGAATATATCACAAAACCTAATAAAGATAACAATGTATCTATATTTAGTTACGAATGACCTCAAAATACTTGAACGAATTATTTTATCATGAATCTGATTTTTCATTTGATAAAATAGAACCTTTTTTCTTTACATATCAAATGTGTAATAGTCTATCTGACACTACGGCGCCAGCCCATACCGAAAGTCATATAAAAGAAAATATCAATGACTTCCTACCCAAATGTGGGGACAGGGCGGCGAAGCCGCCCATAGAAAATATTCTATTGGATACTACGGCGCCACTCCATACAGCAAGTCATATAAAAGAAAATATAGAACATAAAAACGACATGTCACAAAAAGGTGGGGACAGGGCGCCCTTTGAGCCCAACCGCCCCGATAAATTATTCTGGGCCATTTTCACCCATGTATACGGCCGCGAAGAATATGATTCTATAGGACATTCCTACGGAAACCGCGCACTAGAAGAAAAGACCAAAATCGGAAGTCATATAAAGAAAAATACAGCAGCATTTAAAACCACAATGAACTATAAAATCACAAATGTGATGATACAAGAAATCCAATCCGAACTTATGACGATGCATTCGAAAACGAGTCATATAGAAATTATTGCTATGGCATTCTATTACGGGATCGATATCGTCCTATGTTTCGAGAATAATACCTATATGACATTCTCGGGATCAAACTCGGGTAATAGAAATGAAGGTGTAGACCCCCTTTGTATTATATATCCACGGGGGAATACATATAGGTTGGAAATGCAGCCAAATAGCCAATTGCTGGATAATATGTTCAAACACCATCATTATTTAAGGCCACTCAATGCAATATCCAACTATAAGACAGAAGAACTCTATGCGATTTGGCATAAATTGGGTATGCCACCTCTTACCGGGAAACCGAAAAAACAGGATATCTACCACGCAATCGTGGAGAATTTATCTAAAGTCTAAACGAATTGTCCCATAAAATTGATTAAATATAATATCACCGTACTATATATAATCACCATGAATACCGAAATGTCTAGACCCGATACGAAAGAAGATAAAAAAAAGGAAATGGCCAAACTACTCGATTTTTATTTAGAAGGTGGTAATCCTATGCTTTATTCTAGAGGGAAAAAAGAATTCGAAATCCGGTTCGGGTCAAATACAAGTGCTAGGTCACCCCTTTCGAAAATAGATTTCGATAATGTGATCAAGCAAATCAAAACCGCCGGATTCCGCACAGATAATGAAAAAGGCGTACATATGTTACGCGTACTTTTACGCCATGTGACGAATGAAGGCGCAATCGTTCAATCCAATGTCCGCGCGGAAATCCACGGTCTTGATCTTATAGAACAATATTGCGCACATAACAGTCTATTAAAACTCGCCGATAGTCCGGCAAATATCATGAAAGATAAAATATTCTTCACACAGAAGATCTCACCGAAAGGGACAGATGGTAAACCTATAAGACCCGTCGATTTCCACGATATGAATTTTCGCGTGGATTATAAGATAGAAAAAACGTTCAATATACGCGAGTCCGAATTCAACGATGAGACGAAATGGCAGAATTCGGAGAAGGCATTCCGTTATATTAAACGCTACCAATTCTACCACCCCGACTACCCCTTCTTCATCGATCTCAGTATAGTAAAATCGTCCAATAGAAAAGAGGGTAATCGTAATGAATACGTCCAGACATATACCATACAAGAATCCGGCGTATTTAATAATGTAGAAAAATACGAGATCGAAATCGAGATTAATAACCGCCGGGTCGGAACGGGAACGCCCTTCAATACCCCGGAATCGATCCTACATGAAATCCGTAAATGTAGCCGAATCATACTCAGCGGTATTCAGGGAACGAGTTATCCGATTTCGTTTACGGAACGCGACGTAGTCCTACAGTCATATATGAGATTATTACACGGGGATAAATATCAACCGAGAAAAGTCAAAGGTACGGATTTTATAGGACCCCAATCCAATACTCTTCAAATAGAGAATATCGCCGAAGTACAAGAAGGGTCAGATATGCCCAATATCCGCCAACATTATTCCGTCACGGAAAAGGCGGATGGAGATAGGCGTATGCTTTTCATCGACCCAGAGGGGAAAATCTATCTATTTGACATGACCATGAATGTCATATTCACCGGTTCCAAAACTAGCGATAAAGTCCTATTTAATAGTCTTATAGATGGAGAACATATCAAATTCGATAAATACGGGAAATCGATCAACTTATTTGCCGCATTCGATATTTACTATGTGAATGGGAAATCCGTGAGAGAAAAGGCCTTTATCCCGGAAAAAGAGGATGATCTATTACAGAATTTCCGCCTCCCCATTTTGAACGAAGTCATAGAGAAACTCAAAGTGAAATCGATCCTACCGGAAAATAATCCGATATGGAGAGAGTCGACGAATAAAAAAGGCGAAACATTTTGGATCGACCAAAGAAATGGCGTCTTATCAAAAACCCGTCCTATAATCAATCCGACCTGTGTACTCCGTGTACAATGTAAAGAGTTTTATGCATCCGCCGATATTTTCCAAGACTGTTCTACTATCCTTTCGAAAATAGACGATAAAGCCTTCGAATATAATACAGATGGTCTCATATTCACACCGACGAATATGGCTGTAGGTGGGTCAACAGTGGGCGTGGCCTCCAAACTATATAAGGCCGTATGGAAATACTCATTCAAATGGAAACCCGTGTCACATAATACGATTGATTTCTTAGTCACAACCGTGAAAGACGATACGGGGAAAGATAAAATCCACCATAGTTTCCAAGAAGGTCTTAATCTCCAAGGTTCTCAAAATATTGTCCAATATAAGACTCTCGTTCTCATGTGCGGATATAATAAGAAAAACGGGCTTATGAATCCATTCCACGATCTGATCCACGGTAAAATTCCGAATGAGGGGGAGTTCGATGGAGAAGAAGATGCATACGAGGCCGTACCATTTATTCCCACAAATCCATATGACGCAGAGGCCTGTCTTTGTAATATCGCATTACACGATAGTGGCAATGGATTCTATATGACAACGGAACCAGAAGAAGCCGATAAGACCAATCTAGACGATACTGGGTCGATAACACGGGATAATGGTCATATAGAAGATTTTGAAAGTGGTATCTCGACCAAGAAACACGGCGATATTTTCGAGGATATGATGATTGTCGAATTCCGATATGATAAGAAAGTGGTCGATCCTAAATGGCGTTGGAAACCGATCCGTGTCAGATATGATAAAACCAGCGAACTTTTACGCGGTATCCCTAATTATGGGAATGCATTCCACGTGGCGGATAATAACTGGCGGTCTATTCACCACGAGATTAGCCCGGAGATGTTGAAAACGGGGGAGAACATACCGGAGATTTCCATCGAATCCGATGCTTATTATAATAGAACATCCGGCGAAAGATTCACCGAGGCCATGCGTAATTTCCATAATCTATTTGTCAAACAGAAACTAATCAAGGGAGTGTCAAATAATAATGGTACGGATATGCTGATTGATTACGCAGTGGGTAAGGCGGGCGATCTATCGAAGTGGATACATTCCCATTTGAAATTCGTATTTGGAATAGACCTATCCCATGATAATATTCATAATACGAAAGACGGTGCATGTGCCCGGTATTTAAAAGCCTGTACGAAATATAAGAAATTACCTGCGGCCCTTTTCATCCAAGGTAATAGCGGATTCAATATCAGAGAAACGGGTGCCGCATTCCCGGGAGATAAAGATAGTAAAGAGAAGAAGATTGCGGAGGCCGTCTTCGGTAAAGGTCCTAAAGATGCCATGGTATTAGGCAAGGCGGTATATGATAGATATGCCGATGCGGAGAATGGGTTCCAAATCAGTTCGTGTCAATTCGCCCTCCATTATTTCTTCGAGAACCCCAAATTGCTACATGGGTTTCTCCGGAATTTGGCAGAATGTACGGCGATGAATGGTTATTTCATTGGTACGTGTTATGACGGCCGTACAGTATTCAATGTTCTCTCAAGGAAGAAGAAGGATGAGAGTTTCATCTTCAAAAAGATGGTCCGAGGTAGAGAACAGAGAATATGCGAAATCAAAAAGATGTATGACGAAACGGGATATCGGGACGACGAGACCTCGATAGGTTATCCTATATCGGTATATCAAGACTCGATCAATAATTATATCGTAGAATACTTGGTTAATTTCAACTATTTGACACAACTCCTGGAGGACTACGGCTTCAGTCTCATAACAAAAGAAGAGGCGAATCATATGAAACCGGATCCTCTTCCAAATGCGACGGGTATGTTCAGTGAACTCTTCGAGATGATGGAACAAGAAATCAAAGAGACGAATGGGAAATCGCGGGCCTATTATGGAAAGGCGGTCAATATGTCAGAGGAGGAGAAAGATATTTCCTTTATGAATCGCTATTTCATTTTTAGAAAAATGCGTACCGTGAATGCGGCTAAATTAGAGAAACACTTTCTAAGAAAACATAATTTCGACGATGAAGACGAAGAAGATAATCGGTATATTAGAGAGATGAAGGGTCAAATAGAAATATTGGAAAAAGAAGAGAAACCGATTAAGAAGCGGATTCGTAAAACGAAGGCGACTATTGCCTTGGAACCCGCCGAAAAACCCGTCGATAATATTGTATTTGAATTGGATATAGAGCCCGAGAGAACCGAGAAAAAGGAAGAAGTGAAAAAAGAAAAGAAACCCAGAAAACCGAGAGAGAAAAAACCATTGGAAGAAGGTCATATAGAAAAAGAAAAAAAGCCTAGGAAACCAAGGGCAAAGGGACGAGAGAAGAAGGAAGAAGAGAAGAAGGAACAAGAGAAGAAGGAACAAGAGAAGAAAGAGGAAAAATAATCATATAAATACAAAATCATATGATTTATATGTCATTCTATTTATTACCAAGATTACATAATAATTTTAAAAAAAACGTATATTTTTTATTGGAAAGTCCTATAGAAAAAATAGAACCAGTTATATCAAATTCCATGGCATCTTATTTATATGGCATAAAAGAGAATATCACATCCCGCGAAAAACAATGGGATACATATAAGAAATATACTAACCCATGTGAATATATCCATTCTATTATCCCCTATAAGAAACGTAGCGTATCGAAATATAAACCCCTCTCTCGTTCGTTCTCGAAAATGATTGAGATTACCAAAATATTCAATATGCTATTGGAAAAGGGTCCTATAAAATCATTCCACTTGGCCGAAGGCCCAGGGGGATTCATCGAAGCCCTCGCATGGCGCCGACAATGTCCGGATGATCAATATATTGGCATGACGCTTTTATATGATAAGAATGATTCGAATATCCCCGGATGGAAGAAGACCCAACAGGTTCTCAAAGAATACCCCAATATCTTTATAGAAAACGGCGCAGATGGGACGGGAAATATACTATCCGTCGAGAACTTGCGCCATTGTATAGATAAATATGGTCATTCGATCGATTATATTACAGGCGATGGCGGGTTTGATTTCTCCGGCGATTTCAATCGTCAAGAAGAATTCATCGCCCGGCTTTTATTCGGCCAAATCGTATATGCCATTCGTATGCAAAAACCGGGGGGTACATTCATCCTCAAGATATTCGATTCATTTATGCAACATACCATAGATGCGATTGCCTTTTTATCCGCGTCATATAAAAATGTTTATTTGACTAAACCGCAGACGAGCAGATATGCCAATTCGGAGAAATATTTGGTATGTATAGATTTCATTGGGAATACGGCGGTAGAGGATTCTATTCTATATGACCAGTTCGCCCGAATGTGCGATAACCCAGATGCGCCTATTTATCGGATGATTTCGAAACCCGTACCATATTATTTCATACAGAAATTAGAGGAATATAATGCGATATATGGCCAAAAACAGATACATAATATTAATTTTACTATTTCGATTATAGAGAATAAATTCAAACAAGATAAAATAGACGAATTGATTAAAACGAATATACAGAAATCGGTGGATTGGTGTATCAAATATGATATTCCTTATTATTCGATGAATAATATGAATATGTTTTTGGTATAAAGTCACGCCTATTTGTATAATAAATATTCCAGCGGGGTTTCGTTTTTGTCCAATAGAATAGATTGTCCTATTTTATTCACATAGATATTATAAACGGATTCGCTAAAAAGTCTCAAATAAACAAAATATATCAAGAATAGCGTAAATGTCACATAGATATCATTCGGTAGATTCATTCTATATGGTTGTAATAAATATAACGGAATGATTTTGAGAACCAGAATACTGATTACATATTTCGCAATAATATACCAGTTCGCATTTTTTACAAATATATAACATAAAACGCATAGGTTCTCAAAAAGGGCACATAGGAGGGCGAATTTGGGATTACCATATTTGATAAAATGTTCTACTGTTTTACTCTTTTTCAGAAAATTTACTCTAATATAATATATTAAAAACCATGCGATTAACCAATAGGAAAAAATGTAATCCGCACGAATCATCATATCATATAGTGATATTTTTATCTATTTTATAGTGTCATATAAAAATTATTCTATATGACATAAGAGAACCTATTTATGACAATTCGATTTATCTGAAATACATACGACTTTCCCATTACTCACGTAAGGATATTTCGTATCTGGATACCCCAATTGTACTTTTACTGTATATGGGTTCTCAGAAACGCCATATGCCATAGCATTCGCCGTCGAAGTTCCTATATATTTTATCATATTATTCGCGGTGGTCGTAAGTGCGTTATATTTTTTACGTAGGATTGCCGCACTCGATGATACTGCGCCTTGTTGGGCGAATTTAGAATTACTTGGCTTATAGTTAACTCTCGCATAATTCGGATTTAATAAATGATTGGTATTTGATGCTGATTGCTTATTCCTTATATTTGTATCGGTTGGTAATTGATTATAATTTCCCGCGGTGAAACCGATTACTTGTTGAATACCCGTTTGTGGAATTATAAAATATGGCATGTTTTGCGAAAAATTATAAGATGATAACGCTGTATTGGTTAATTTATCCGTATAAGCAGAATAGTCACTTACATTCGCATTCGTGGATTGTAGCAAAATCAAATTATTTATATTATCATATGCGATGGTTAATAATTGGGCAATCTGTTTATTCGCGATATTTATCAAATAGGTATTATTTTGATATAGTTGTCCATTGAATGCAGATACGAATGAATTGAAGTTATATGACCCAGGTGGGATAGTGATTGTTTGGGTAGTACCATTGATCCATACATATTTGAAAGAATCATTTATTCCTTTATTAATAATCACACTATCGCAATAACTGATACCTCCCGCCGAATATATATTCGTAGCTGCGGCACCTGGACCCGGTGTAAGCGATGGGTTTCCCTGTCTCAAATAGGCATATTCATTCGTAGAATATGAAAGATTCCGACTAATCAAATATTGGGCCGTATTTGTACAATAAGAGGCATTATTCTTAGTAGGATTATAAACCCGTTTTATCATACCCGCACTCCTTACGCGCTTTCTCGCATTACATGCCTGATCCGTTATACATATTTGATTATTACATACTGTCTTACACATACCCGGTAATTCAGTAGTATTATTCGGGATTTTGAGATCGACCGTATCACATATACCGACGGGGTTGGCGATTTTCGAGGAGACCACTGTCGACCCCGGCATATTCAAATAATCGATTTTATTGGAAATACGCCGATTACTTATGAAAACCGGATTGGTCTTAATACCAGGATTAATTCCGCCGTATATACCAAGTTCTCGACGATAGATTTTCAGAGGCTGTGGCATACGTAATTGACGCGGGGTCAATGTCTTGGCATTATTTTGATTCTGTTGAATAGCGCTAGATATTTGGGTAAAAGTACGGCCCTTCCACGGAAAATACGTATTTGTCATATAGAAAATATTTGCATATGGGTTAAAAGCACGTGACATATATTATCTTGTTATACTAAAATCTTATAATAAAATATGATAAATAACATAAATAGATTTCCTATATTTGAATAGAGTTTATATGAATATTATTATACCTTATACAAAATTCGAAACGGATTATATCTTCTTTATCGAGAAAAAGTCTTTTCGAAAACCCATTAACTCCGATATTATAGAAAATGATAAATGGTATAATACAAATAAAATGACTACTGGGAATTATACTAAAATCATGTATTCTACTAAATATTTTTCTATGAATGGGGTTTATTTATCATTTCCAATAATAATTTCGACCATAAATAAAACCCATATTAATATTTCTCTATCTGACCTATCCGATGATTTTTTATATGCGATGAAGAATATAGAATCAGAATGCCTCGCATTTTATGCGGATTTCTATGAAATAAATAAACGCCCCGTATATCACTTATGGAATCAATTGATGAGTGGTTCTATAAAGTATTATCGCGAGAACCATGGTTCTCAACTCTATCTCAAAATTTCGGGGATATGGGATACCGAAATCGAATACGGAATTACTTATAAAATAATTATGGCATAAAGTCATATAGATCGGATTCTATATAATCCTTCTATATGACCTGTATACCGAAAATATTACATCAGATATGGATCGGTCCATTGGCCGCACCCTCCAATCTCATGGCGACGTGGCGCGAAAAACACCCCGATTTCGAATATATTTTATGGAACGAGGCGGAGATAGAGAAACGGGGGCTCCTACTCGAATGCGAGAAACAAATAGAAATCATGGGGGAAATCAATGGGAAGGCGGATATTATCCGATGGGAGATTCTCTATAAATATGGGGGCTATTTCGTAGATGCGGATTCGATTTGTATAGAACCTTTCGATGCCTTTTTCGAGAACCAGACCGCATTCGCCACTTTCGAGAACGAGACGGTACGTAAGGGGTTAGTCGCCACTGGTACCATGGGTTTCGTACCCGGGCATCCTATATGCAGGGATATTATCGACTGGATAAAGACCCCGGAGGCCGAAGAAACAATCCGTAATTATCGGGCTTGGTATAGCGTGGGTCCTGCGCTTCTCACGAAAATGCTGGAAACGAAGAAATATCGCGATGTGGCGATTTACCCGAGTTATTGCTTCCTACCGAACCATTTCACGGGGCCTAAATACGATGGACATAAGAAAGTCTATGGTTATCAAGAGTGGGGTACTGCCAAACAATCCTATGAGACCATGAACCAAGTCGTCCTTCCGCCCGAATTTCGAGAACCTGAACTATGGATTTCCGTACTGATTACGAGTTATAATACGAATCCCTTTTTCGTAAGGGAATGCTTACAATCTATTCGGAACCAGAAGGGATATTTCGGTATCGAGGTCGTATGGATAAACGATGGGTCAAATAGGGATTGTACTATTGGACTAGAACGCGAATTGGACGATTTCCGGCAGAATACCCGATTTTGTAGGGTCATATATAAACATTTACCAGAGAACCGTAGGACGGCCTATGCATGTAATCGGGGTCTGGAATTATGTACTTGCGAACTGGTTTTCAAGATGGATTCGGATGATATTATGCTTCCGCAAAGAATGCAAAGTCAAATAGACTATATGACAAAGAACCCGGGGGTAGTCTGTTGTGGCGCGAATTTACGTATGTTCTCGAATCCAGATATTGAGAACCTGGCGGTTAAGACATTTGGGAGAACGACCAGTCACCAAGCGAAGATGACATGGGATGAATTATATAGGACAAAGTCGGATTGGTATATCAATCATCCGACTTTATGCTATCGTAAATCGAAAATATTGGAAGTGGGGGGGTATGACGAGACAGATAGGAGATTGGATATTACACACGAGGATTATGAATTGATGGCGAGGTTACTTAGGAAATATGGAGAACTTCATAATATGCCGGATGTTTTATTGTTATATAGAATACACCCGGATCAATTGACGCATGGTTTACAGTCGTTTTCCGAAGAAAACGTTAAACTGAGAGAGGACATAATCTGCAGGGCAGGGGAACCTCCCGGCGGTAGTGTCAGTGTGCCCCATTCGGGGCACATCGACATAGGTTCCCCCCGCGCCCCCCTCCCTTGCAAGGGAACCTACGGTTCCCCCCGCGCCCCCCTCCCTTGCAAGGGAACCTACGGTTCCCCCCGCGCCCCCCTCCCT
>Ga0114973_10000014_pt1 | contig 106918 bp, 93 predicted proteins | sample M_140807_MF_Meta_FD_87025 | JGI IMG/M metagenome (GOLD analysis project Ga0114973, IMG submission 87025) | Freshwater microbial communities from Lake Montjoie, Canada to study carbon cycling - M_140807_MF_MetaG | ecosystem: Environmental > Aquatic > Freshwater > Lake | place: Lake Montjoie... | reverse complement strand
GGTCACCCGGAATTCTTGTTCCGGGTATACCACCACCCATCATCATTCTACGGCTCATACGGCGTCTACCGCCCATTCTTCTGCTCATTCTTCTGCTCATTCTTCTGCTCATTATAATATATATAAAGAAAAAATTTATATTATAAATTTTTTTTTATTTTATACAATTTTATAAAATTTTAATTTACTTAAATAAAATAAAAACTATATTTTCAAAAATTATTATCAAAAAATAATATCATTTGATGTTTTCCACATTTTGTTAATAAAATGTGAAAAACAATAGAGAATTTTATTGCATAGTTTAAATTATGCAATTTAAATAATATGTGCAATTCATTTAAAAGGCGCACCATGGATTACCAAAAGCGTCTGTTGAACATTTTCCACCCCCCATCATCATTCTTCTGCTCATACGGCGTCTACCACCAAAAATACCCCAACTATTGGGGTTACCCGGAATTGTTGTTCCGGGTATACCACCTCCCATCATCATTCTACGGCTCATACGGCGTCTACCGCCCATTCTACGGCTCATTCTTCGGCTCATTCTTCTGCTCATTATAATATATATAAAGAAAAAAAATTTTATTACAATTTTTTTTCTATTTTATACAATTTTAATTTACCTAAATAAAATAAAAACTATATTTTCAAACATTATTTTCAAACATTATTATAAAAGAATAATATCATTTTTTTGTTTACATTTCCACAATATCCATGCATTTAAAAATTGATTTATTGGACAAGCTTAAATAATCTTTTGATTTGCTTAATGATAATGATTCAATAACTTTCAGAAACGATAAGTCATTTATTCTTAAATATGTTGATTCTATCCATTTTTTATTATACAAAATTGAAATATTCTCAATAATTTCATCTACCTCACTTTTTTTATTTTCTTCTTTTATCAACACTAAAACTTTATTCAATAAATCAAAGCTAATTTCAATTATTTGCTCTTTTTTAATTATACCATTATGAGTTAAATTAACAAAGAATAAACTTAATGATTTGCGCCGTTCATTGTTTTTATTTACCTTGCAAAATTTTTCATAATCTTCTTCAGAATTTGCACTTTCTATATTTTTAAAAATATCCATGAATTCGCTAAAGTTTTTCTCAAAGACTGAAGACATGATTTGTAAATTTTTTACTAGTAATGTGTATAAATCAGCATATAATTTTGAAAAGAACCTATTGTTTGATGCAATTTCAAATATTGCATTTCCTACGCTCATCATTTTATCTTCACTAGTTCCTTCAAGCATTAAATTATTTAATATTTCTAATATTTTATTTGAATTTTCTTTACAATTTGCTTCTGTCATTTTATTCAAAGAAGCTCGTATTAAATCTATTTGAGCATCAATACCTACTTTTTGTTCAATTACTGTTGCTTGAAAAGTTCGAATGCTTTCCCAATCATCATCATTTAAAATTTCTACTGCACGGTTATCTTTTCTTTTCTTTTTATTTTCAATGTTACTTGCACCATACCCTAAATTTGAAGATTTTAAATTATTTTCTTTCTTTTCAAAAGTTGGGGTTCTAATGTATGTAGGCGAACCAACTTGCAATGCCAACTCAGTTATTCTATTTATAGTTTCCTCAGGTAAAGTAATTTCAAACCCATTAAATGTAATATTGGTAAAATCTTTTAAATTATATATCATTGTTTGCATTGACTTATATTTAATTATATAAGTTTCATTTATATCAATTTTTTTTTATATTATTATTGTAAACCCATTTAAAAATAAAGTAGATATATAGTATATCATGTCATTTACTAATGAAAACGAAAACGATGAATTAATGGAAGAGGGTAATACATATGACTCTTCGTATGAAATAAATTCTTGGGATGAATTAGATATTCCTACAGATTTATTAAGAGGTATTTATGGACATGGTTTTGAGAAACCAAGTCCTATTCAAAAAAAAGCAATAAAACCTATAATAATGAAAAAGGATATCATTGCCCAAGCTCAATCAGGAACAGGAAAAACGGCTACTTTTACTATTGGTGCATTAGCAAATATAAATGTTAAAGATGAAAATGTGCAAGTTATTGTTATGTCCCCTACAAGGGAACTGACTATTCAAACTGCTAAGGTTTTTAGTAGTATTGGAAATCTGATGGAAGGTTTAAATATTCAAATATTAATTGGTGGTAATTCAATAGATGAGGATATTAAAAATTTAAAAAAAAACAGACCACATGTTATCGCAGGTTGTCCTGGTAGAATATATGATATGATTCGAAGAAATGCTTTATCTGCAAAAAAAGTAAATTTAGTAATATTGGATGAAGCGGATGAGTTATTTTCAAAGGGGTTCAAAGAGCAGGTATATAATATTTTTCAACATTTTAATAAAGATATACAAGTTGCGCTTTTTAGTGCGACATTACCATCATACATTTTTGCAATTATTAATAAATTAATGCGAGACCCTGTTCGCATCTCTGTTAAAGCTGAACAATTAACTTTAGAAGGTATTTCGCAATATTATGTAGCAGTAGAAGATGATAAGCAAAAATATTTAACATTAAAGGATTTATATTCTGTAATATCATTATCACAATGTATTATTTATTGTAATAGTGTTAGACGAGTATCGGACCTTTATGATGCAATGCTTGAAGACGGGTTTCCTGTTTGTAGAATCCATAGTGGTATGGAAAAAGCGGAGCGAGACAGTGCGTTTGCTGATTTTAAAATAGGTAAATATCGTGTTTTGATATCATCTAATGTAACATCAAGGGGTATTGATATTCAACAAGTTAGTGTTGTTATTAATTTTGATATTCCAAAATGTGTGCATAATTATTTGCATAGAATTGGTCGTTCAGGAAGATGGGGAAGAAAGGGTGTAGGCATTAATATGATTACTAGACGAGATATTGCAAAAATGAAGGAAATTGAGGGACATTATTCTTGCGAGATTAAAGAAATGCCTGCTGCGCTAGACAACTTAGAAAAATAAATTAATTGTTATTAATTGTTATTAATTCTTATTAATTGTTATCAAATATATAAAAAATGTAATTGCAGTCGAATTCGCGTAAAATAAAATAATAATTATTCTATTTTTTTTATAAATGTTATCAAATATAGAAAAAATAAATGCTCAATTCAAAATTCCAATAATTTATAATAATGAAAAAATAGAATTAAATTCAAATATAATAACTGATTTAGAATTAATAAAAACAATAGACCCTTCGTGTAATTCAATGTATGAATTTACTTTTCAACCCAAAACAGTGTTCGGTAAAAAAATATTAGAGCAATATCCGTCATATTATACGACGGATATATCATTTTTAAAAGATAATCAATCCTTATTAAAAAATTATAAATCCACACCCGATGAAATATTTAAACCAGATTATGAAAATATTATTGAATTATGGGATAATATTAAAAACGAAACAGGATTTAAAGAAAAGTATCAATACATTGATTGGCCATTTTGGGAAAAATATAACAAAAATGATTTATTTCTTCAAATACTTAGTATCTATAATCTTTCATCTCCGGTTCTTTCCTTATTGTTTCCTTTAATAATACTTGTTATTCCTTTTTTTGTTATTCAAGCAAAAGGAATTAGTTTAACTTTTACAGAATATGTTAATATACTTAAAATAATTGCTTCCAATCATGCAATTGGAAGACTTTTTACAAAATTCAATTCTGTTAAAATAGATGAAAAAATGTATATGCTCGTAAGTGCTTTTTTTTATATTTTTTCGATTTATCAAAATATTCTTACTTGCATTCGTTTCAATAGTAATATGAAAAAAATACACATTTACTTAAATGATGTAAAAACATATATTCAGCATACAGAAAATAACACCCAAAATTTTTTATCTTATTCTTCTGATTTACCAACATTTTCAACTTTTAACCAAAAATTAAAAGAAAATATGAATATTTTGAAAGAATTTAAAGAAAAAATAGAAAAAATAAGCCCATACAAATTCACAATAAATAAAATATTTCAATTTGGATACATTTTAAAGTGTTTTTACGAATTATATGATGACAAAATTTATAATGATGCATTTTTATATTCATTTGGGTTTAATGGATATATTGATACATTAGAAGGTTTTATTAATAATATTAAAAATAAAAAATTAAATTTTGCAAAATTCAAAAAATTTAAAAAAAATAAAAAAAATAGTGCAAAATTTGTAGATTTTTACTATCCAGCTTTAATAAATAAAAAACCAATTCATAATTCTATTAATATTGATAAAAATTTAATTATTACTGGACCAAATGCATCTGGAAAAACTACTATTTTAAAGTCTTCTCTCATTAATATTATTTTAACACAACAAATGGGATGTGGATTTTATTCTTCAGGAACATTAACACCCTACAAACATATTCATTGTTATTTAAATATTCCAGATACTTCAGGAAGAGATAGTTTATTTCAAGCCGAAGCGAGAAGGTGCAAAGAAATAATAGATGCAATTCATTCAAATCCAGGTGAAAACCATTTTTGCGTTTTTGATGAATTATATTCAGGAACAAATCCGGATGAAGCGGTTTCCAGTGCTAAAGCATTTATGAAATATTTAGCAAAATATAAAAATGTAAATTGCTTACTTACAACTCATTTTTTAAAACTTTGCACACATTTAGAAAATAATAAAAATTTTAAAAATTTTCATATGGAAACTATGAATAATGGAGAGAAATATCAAGATTTTGATTATACATATTTATTAAAAAAAGGGATATCGAATGTTCGCGGTGGAATAAAAGTATTAGAAGATATGAATTATCCAAAAGAAATAATTGATGATTCTTTTTTATAATTTTATAATTTATAAATTATTCGTTTTATTATAAAGAAAAATATATATTACAACTCTAATAATGAATTTAACTAATATTTTTTCCTTATCTACTATAATTTGTTTAGGAATTTCATTTTTACTTATTGGTATTGTTGGTATATTTTTCACACAAAGATTAAATGAACAGAATCATAAAATTGCATCCATGCTAAGTTTAGTATCCACAATGGCTGTTGAACTTGATAATGTAAAATCACATGTTCAATCTTTATCTTCAATATCAAATGTGTTTCAAAATGGAGGATTTGGAAATGGTTCATTTGTTGAAAAAAAAACTGACCCATTAATTAATGTTTCTGATGATGAAGATGATAGTAAAAATTCTGAAAATATAGATGATGAAAGTGACTCTGATGAAAATGACTCTGATGAAAGTGACTCTGATGAAAGTGAAGGTGATGAAGACGACGCTGATAATAATAAAAAAATATCTGAGCAAAATATTCGAACAATAAATATGAGCGAAACATTAGATATAAATCTTTACAGTGAAGCTGTAATTGAAAATGAAAATGAAAATGAAGCTTCAGAACTGGAAGAAAATTCTGAACTGGAAGAAAATTTAGATTCAGAAGATGAAATTAATAGTTTAAGTGACGAAATTGAAAATTTAGAAAACAATGACACAAATGAAAATTTATCTAATAATATATTAAATTTAACAAATAACAATTTTATTAAATCTATAGACATCTCTTCTTTAGATGATAATCTTAATATTTCCGAATTAGTAGATTATAAAAAAATGTCCCTTAACAAATTGAGAGATATTGTAAACAAAAAAGGAATTGTTGTAGATTCTTCAAAACTTAAAAAAAATGAACTGTTGAAATTGCTCGGTTATGAATAATTTTATGATTTTTAATAAAAATATTAAATGTTTATTTATTTAATATTTTTATAATAATAATGTATATTAAATGTCTTGGGCAACATGTTACAGTGGTTCAAATAATATTCATTTTAATTATCCGCCTATTATGGCAGATGGAAGAAATTTTGCATCTTGGCAACCCGAAGCTGTTGTAAATAAGAAAATTCAGCAACAAGAAAATATAACTTCCAATTGGGCTTATAGGCAATTTTTAACAAATAATGCAATGCAAATCATGAAATATAATAATCAAGAAGCGTGCATTGATTTAGGATTAAATACGCATATTCATACTGAGAATACACCTTCTTCTAATGTCCCTTATAAATTTTCATCCGTTATGGACACAAGCCCTCCTGGTTTTGGATATCCTACAAGTGATTTAAAAAATCCGTATTTATCAAGACAGCAATTACAAGCAAGAATGATATCACCATCAATTTATTTACCGGTTAATCAAAACAATATGTAATAATTGTTTAAATTATAAACTGCCATTTTATAAAATTTAGGGATATTTTATTTGTATAGTATATAATGGCTTTTTCAGTTAAAAACTTGTGCACTCCAGCAAGCATTTATTTTTGGCTATATTTGATTGGAATTTTATTTATGTTAGTTACAAAATTTAACATTGTGACTGCGATAGTTAATTTGCTTTTTGTTTTGTTATGGACCATGTTTTTGAATTTCTTATGCAGTAAAGGATATTCAAACATTTCATGGTTTTTACTCTTTTTACCTCTACTATTATTTTTATTTTTTTAATTTAAAATAGGTTTGTTTGAAATTAATTCTTGAGCTATCATTCCCAACGAACCAATCATAGCAAGTCTACCATTATTAATTTCAGCATTCAACATAAATGTTTCATTATTTTTCAAAAATGATTGTTTAGAATTAAACCCTAAGTTTCCTGGCTGATAATCACTTTTCATTAAAAAATAATTGGATGAATTTACAAATGGATTTTCCCAACCTAATAACATAGATTGTAATTCTGAAGCTCCAACTATAAGTGTAAATAATGTTAAAGTAATTATATTTGCGTCATCTAAAACATGAATAGCCTCTTTATGAGTAACCAGTTCAGTTACAGGAATTGCAACACTAGATATCATTCCCCATCTTCCATGCTTTAGTTCAGCTTCACGAAGTTTAACTAACTCGTATTGCTTTTTGTTGTGTGTAAATCCAAGAGGGTCAAAAAATCCAAGAGGTTTAGTAGAACCGTAAAAATTAAAGCTACTAACGCTGTAGCACATTAAAAGAAATAATCCAAAACAATTGTACATTATGATAATAATTAATAACATTTATTAAGTATTTTTTACTAATTATTTAAAATTTTTAATAAATATTATTGCATATATAAATGTTATAAAATATATATATATTATGAAACTAGAATTATTATTTATAGGAGTAACAGCATTTTTAATATATAACGCATATCATGATGGAAAATATACTAAAATTGTTTTTTCATATAAAAAATATTTTCAAATGGGTTTTTTAGCATTTCTCGGTATTTCTTTATATTTACTTATTAAAAGAGACCCTAAACAATGCAAAAAACTATTGTTGCATGCAAATAATGTAGTAAAATATATGCCGATTGATAAAAATTCAATGGATATGTTTTCTCCAATCATTGATTTTACTAACGGTGCTGGCGCTGCAGGATTTATGAGTGAACTAAATGAATACACATCTTTCAACCCACTACAACAAAATCAACAAAATAATTTTGAAAACAAAATGATGCAACGCGGTGGTGGTGGCAAAGGAACCAAAAGGTCTGTTAGTGAAACAAAAAAAAAATTTGTGGCTTCTTGTCAAAATTGGAAATGTGGAAAATGCAGCAATCAATTAAATCATACTTTTGAAATAGACCACAAAATTCGACTTGAATATGGGGGAACAAATGAAGTAGATAATTTAATTGCATTATGTAGAAATTGTCATGGAGAGAAAACCGCAATGGAAAATATGTAGACAAATAAACAGTATATTTTTATAATTATATAATATATATTTAATTATGACTAGTATAAAAAATTATTTAACTCCAAGCAAATATTCTAGTTTAAATCTGTTTGCAAATTTGAGCGCGCAATCCATAAATGAAAATAAAGACACTATACTAGGCAGACTATATTTAAACAAAAGTTCAATCTTTTATTTATGTTTGCTAATTAGTTATGTAATAATAATTTGTCATTACCTTTTAAATAAAACAGAATTTATTAATAATTACCCTTCACTTTTTACAATAATGATAATGTTAAGCAGTGCATTTATATTTTATATAAATATAAACACCTTAAATAAATATTTTATTGATTTTACATTTGAAAAAATAAAAAATTTTATAGTATTATTCTTTTTCATTGTTTTATCATTATGTTTTTATTATAACAATCCTAAAAGCGATTTTATGAATTATTTTGGAATAATTGTTTATATTTTAATCTTTACAACTGGTTTATATTTAATGTTTTTATTATTGTTTTATTTTAATTCTTTCACAGATTCAATAATTGATAATAGTAATAGTAATAGTAAATTGCAAAATTTTATTACTAACTTGAGTAGAGTTTCAAATTTAATGAGATTATTTTTTATTTTAACAATGTTTATTTGCTTATTTACTATAATTACATTATTCGGGAGTAATATTACTTCTAGTTTTTCATCATCCGATTCAACAAAATTATTTATAAATATTATTACTATTATTATTATTGCTGCTTTTGTATTTAAATTTATATCTTATTCTAATATTTATCAAGATAGTCCACTTTTACAATTAATAATAAACATTATTTTTTATATACCTTGTATTTTAGTTTCATTTGTTGATAATTTTGTTAAAATTACAGGAATTGATGTAAAAGGAAATAAAGACCTTTTTAAATCTTCTAGCACCGATTATATTTTACTAATTATTGCAATTTTATTAAATGCAGGGTATTTTATATATCCTCACATTGCAGGTAAATTTGCAAAACAAGGAGGAACAATGCTAGTAGATAATCCAGTTTATACAAATACAAAAAAAGAATTAGCCTCTTATTTTACTTTAAATAAAAGTGAAGATTTTAATTATAATTATGCGATATCATTTTGGGTATATTTAGATGCTGCAAATCCAAGCACTAGTATTGCATATACAAAATATACATCATTACTTAATTATGGTGGCAAACCTAACATTTTATATAGAGGAATGGACAATACAATAATAATAACTATGGATATAGCTGATTTTGATACACAAATAAATTCTGAATTAAAAAATGTTAAATTACAAGTAGAATTTATTAAAGCTGAGTATAAAATTATTGAGGCATCCGAAGAAAAAAATTTAAATAATAATTTTTCATTGTTGCCTGCCACAATTAATATAATTCAAAAAATAATATCCGTTTTAGAAGATTTTAATAATATTGTAATAAAAATTCAATATATAATTGCAAATACAAATATTTCAAATAATTTGAAAAATGATATAAATACAATGCAAAATAATCAAATTCAATTTAATAAAGAATATTTACAAGTGGCAAATGAAAAATCAAAAGATAAAAAAATAAATGCATCATTTTTAAATGCAATAAATATTTCAAATAATACCGTTATATCTAATGTATCTAAATACATAAGAACAATTGAAACACTTTTAATAAATACAAAAAATAATAAGTTAGCTGATAGAACAGATACAGATAACGCAATTAAAAGAAATTCAACAGATTTATATGATTTAGATAAAAATGGAAATGCAATAATTTGCACTATAAATAGTGTATTATTACAGAAATGGAACAATATTATTATTAATTACACTGGCGGAACTTTAGATGTATTTTATAATGGCGAATTAATAAAATCAGTTATTGGTATTATTCCTTACATGAAATATGATAAATTGACTATTGGGTCAAATAATGGTATTCGTGGTGGTATTTGCAGTGTTAATTATTTTAATAGTAGTTTAAATGTACAACAAATTTATCATTTGTATAACTTTTTAAAAGATAATACACCACCTGTATATAAAAGTTCACAAGAAACTATTAGCAATGTTGTTAATGATATTCCAAATAATATTACTGAGCAAAATATAAATAATTATACTAATACAATAAAATACAAATTTAAAAATGTATAATTTTAATCATTTTAGATAAATTAATATATCATAAAATCTTATAAATTTCTATTATTATAATATATCATGAAAATTATTACTATACTTTTTTTAATTATTATCGTGGTTTTATTATACATTGTAATACGATATGTTGTGTCTGATGTTAATACTCTAACAGGTTTAGCTTCAGGAACTACAATGATGACAGTGGAAGCAAAAACTTTAGCAAAAACTCAATTAGGAATTAATACCAGCAATTTTGCATATTCTATATGGTTTTATGTAAATGATTGGAATTATCGATATGGTGAATCAAAAATAATTTTTGGAAGAATGGGAACTACTTCAAGTTCAAGCCTAAATAGTTTAGATGATATTTTAAATTTGAGACCTTGCCCTGCAGTAGTATTAGACGGTTTAACAAATACTTTGTATGTTGCGTTAACGACTTGGCCTGGAGATGATTCTTCTAGTAGTGCTGACGGTGCCGGTGCCGGTGATAATAGCAATAGTTTAGAAAGTTGGACAAATTGTTCTAAATGTTTTATTGGAGACTGTTCTGGATGTTATCAATCTTATTTAAATTGTAAAAGCTATAATGATGTATTGGGATGGGGGGATTGTGCAAAGCTTTGGTATGATTGCTCGGGTTGTTATAAAGATTGTTCAGGTTGTTGGAGTAAGTATTCAAGCGTTTCGGATTATTCTAGAGGTTATAATAGAAATGGTGTAGGAAGTGGAACTAGAAGTAGTAGTGAAAGTGGAAGTGAAAGTGTAGGCAGTCCTACCTATTCAACTCTTAATAACGTTCCTATTCAAAAATGGGTTAATTTATTAATAAGTGTTTATGGTAGGTCATTAGATATTTATTTAGACGGAAAATTAGTAAAAACAGAAGTTTTACCAGGTGTTGCATACATAAATTCAACTTCTAATGTATATGTAACTCCTAATGGAGGGTTTTCTGGTTGGACATCAAAATTTCAATATTATCCTAATCCTATTGACCCTCAAACAGCATGGAATATTTATCAGCAAGGATATGGTGCTAGTATCTTAAGCAAACTTTTTGGAAAATATCAAGTAAAGTTTTCACTTATTGAAAATGGTTCAGAAAATAGTAGTTTAACTATTTAAAAAACTATAATCAACCTTTTTCTTTTGTAATATATATGGATAATTCAGCATATAATTCAAATAACACAATCCAAAATAGCTTATCAAATTTTTTAAATTCAAATAGTTTAGTTGCAAAGGTTTCATTTTTGTTACTGGTAATATTTGTTTTTATAATTATATTACAATTATCTATTAATTTTTTAGGCTGGTTTTTTAATTCTTCGGATTCACCACATTTAATAGATGGAATGGTTGATGCTTCACAACTGTTAATTTTTCCGCAAGACCCTTCTTTAAAAGGTGCGAGAACAATTAATCGTTCTGTTAATGAAAATAATGGTATTGAATTTACATGGTCTGTTTGGGTTTTTATTAAAGATTTAGGAAATTCACATAATAAATACCAACATGTTTTTCATAAAGGTAATGAGACAATGAGTGATAATGGATTAAATTTTCCAAATAATGCGCCTGGTTTATATATTTCACCGCACACAAATGAATTAACAATTATTTTTAATACATATGAAGCTATTAATGAAGAAATAATTGTTCCAAATGTTCCTTTAAATAAATGGGTAAATGTAATTATTAGATGCGAAAATACTAATATTGATGTTTATATCAATGGCACTATTACAAAAAGTGTTCAATTATTAGGTGTTCCAAAACAGAATTATGGTAATGTTTATGTAGGAATGAACGGCGGGTTTAATGGATTTATTTCTAATTTATGGTATTATAATCACGCACTTGGAACTTTAGCTATTCAAAATTTAGTTAAAAGAGGACCTAATACTAGAATGGATAGTTCATCATCCATAAGTATGAAAAATCCTAATTATTTATCTCTTCGTTGGTATTTTTTTGGAAATGGGGACCAATATAATCCATAAATTAATAATTTTACAATAAAATTTTTTCAATAAAAAATTTCAATAATATATTTATTTTACAATACATATATTATAAATATGTCATGTTTAGGACCAAAATATAATCCAAATCCACCAAAAGAATGGTATCGTTATCAAAATAACTGTCATCCATTTATTCCAGCTGTTGAAATTGCTACTTTATTAAATCCTGAGGCATCTAAGTTGATACCAAATTCTTATAAATATTTTTTACCAGTTTATATTAAAGGAAATATACTTCAATATAAAAAAAATAGTGCTAATTTAACAAAAAATCAGCGCTATTCTCAAATTGCAAAAGGCATGTGGACAAATAGGACTAAAACATGGAGTTCTCAAAATGAAAGAGCATCCAATCCTAATTCAGACCTTTTACAAAGAGTTAATTATACAACAACCATCGTTCAAAAATATGGCTTAGATGGCACTGAAATTATAATCCCTATTAATCCAGATTGTATAAATAATCCCGCAAATAATTCTAGTTCCCTTCCACCTAGAAATTCATCAAGCTCAAATGGTGGAATACCACCACCACCAGTTAATCCACCACCACCAATTATTTTACCACCTAAGGTTAATAACCAAAAATATATTTACTTAAATGAAATTAAAAATGGCGGCACATTACTAGGAAATATTATTCAAAATCCTTGTAACGACGAAATACTTCAACAAACATATCTTCAAGATTGTTATCCTACTTCAGATTCAGATGTACCTGGACCATTAACATCCTTATGTTGGAATGATGGATTACCTACTTATTACCCAAAAACAAAATTAACATATGGAACAAGCGATAATAAATGGCCTACAAATGCAAAATTCATATTTTCAGCAAATTCTATTACACCTATTGTATAATGTATAATGTATAATGTATAATGTATAAAAAAATTACTTAAATAACAATTTATCTACTGTTGTTCTAACACAAAATATATGATGTAAAATAATTCCTAAAATAAATAAAAATATTAAAATAAGAATAAATTTGTATTTTGGAATAAATAAATGAATAATAAATGCACCTAGCACCGTAAACAATACATCTGCAATTGCTATATTAAATATTCTATATGAATGAATACCTTCACCTACTTTACCTAACATATTTTTGTATTGACAAAGCATTATATAAATACTATTTTATTTTTATTTAATTTTTATTTTTGGTTTTGTTATGCTTTATGCTTTATTTAATTATGCTCTTAAATTTGGATTTACACAAATTTCTTGACTAGGAAAAATATCTCCTGACATGCATTGGTCATTTTCACCGACTTTTATACAACTTCGAAATCCTCTATCTTCACCAATATAGCACCATCCTGATTTTCCAGCAGTTTTGCTCGATTGAATTGTACTCGTTGAATCATCTGCGTGGTATGATGGATTGTCATTATTTGGTTTTGTTGCATCATTTAATGCTTTGTTTAATGAATTATTATATTTTGATGATGCATTTGAGTCAAATAATGAATTTATTTTTTCATTATTTTTTAATATAGATGATGACGACGCAGCCGATATATCACTTCCTGCTTGATGAATTGCATCTAATCCTTTTGTCACGCCTCCAGCGACAATATCAATTCCTGCTTTTGCACCTGTTGCTCCAACATTTACAGTTTGTTTAGTCGCATCAATAGCTGTATTACCAAATAATTTTGCAACAGGAGCAGATAAATCAGCAACTATTTGAGTGCCTTTTGCTAAATAAAGAAATATATTTATTCCTAATATTGCTAATACAAAAATAATTAAAAGCCATATACGCCAATCAAAATTACTTAAAAAACCTGTATTATTTGAATCACTCAAAGAAGGTATAGAACTAGAACTAGAACTAGGATTGGAAGGACCAGATAAATTATTTTGCGATATCGAATTTGCAGAATAAGGTGTTTGTGTGCTCATTTATAATAAAAATAAATATTATTAATTTTTATTTTTATCTTTACTTTTTATTATGTAAAAGTTAATAAATAAAGGAATTGATTTAAATCTCCTAATATTTCATCCCGAATATTATACAAATCTGAATTCGACATTATATTCATTACTTTATTTGAATTTAATCCTACTAAATATCCCTTAAAGTTATTAACTTCTCTTTTCATTTGTTCCAAAGAGCTAAAATCTCGAAAAGGTATAGATTTAAATTTTAATAAATTAACCCTATTTCCTATTTTTCCCAATAATACTTCGACAAAACTATCCATATGGTCATTTAATTTAGAATACAATTCATCGGTTGCTTTATGGGTCGCGTAACTATGTGTTTTCCAATGATAAATTTTTACAATATTTAATATACTTAAAAATTTAATCACTATTTCCTGTTCGAATTTTTGAATTGAAGTTTTACAAGTACGACCATTGATGCGGTTTTTATTTGTTTTATGTTTATTATTTATTATTCTTTTAGTTTTCATTATATTATATATATATTAAAATACTATAAACGAGGTATAAAAGATTCGCCAAAATTATTCATTTTTTCCAATTTTTCAATAGTTTTATCTAAATTTGTTTTACCAATTTGATTAAATAAATAATCAGTGTTGGGTGATTTTTCGTTTTTTTTAATTTGTTTGTAAATATTATCTATTTTTGAAACCACGAGGTTTACTTGGTCTTTATTTTTCACAATTTCTTCATTTAAATCTGCTTGGTCTATTAATAATGAAATTGCATAATAAATTATATACCTGCGTTTTTTTCCACAACTATTTGAATATTTTAAACAAAAAATATTTAATAAGCTCTTTATTATTTTTTTAATTAACTGATTAGGATTTTCATTTGATTCTTTTAATATAGTATCCCATATTATCCATATTATATCCATTTGGTCTTTACTGTTTACAGGAATTGTTTCCCTTCTTTCACATTTGCATTTTTCTCTTTTATATTTACACATATTTTCAAATTCCATTATCCACTCGAACCAATAACATGCATTTATTGAGTTTTTACCATCTTTTGAAATGCTAAAAGCAAATTCATTAATTGCAATAAATAATTCTTTTGGGTCATTTGTCATCATTATTTCTGAACCATACGAAACATTTGGTGCTTTAAATCTATCCGTCATTTGTGTCATATCAAAATCTTCTTTATTTAATTTTATTTCATCAAAACAATGTTTCCTTTTTGCATTGCATAAAACACAAATAATCTCTGCAAATAATTTTCTTATTTTTAAGTTATTACGCATTTTAAATTCATTATTTATGTAACCAGTGCGAATTATTTCTTTAAAATTGTCAATTCTTAAATTTAAATAAATGGCTAATTTAGGATTACCTAAATGTATATATTTACTATAAAATAAAAAAATAATTTCCCATAATTCACTAAAATGACCTGCACATATATATTCAGCACTCCAATAACAAGCCTGTTCTATTTTTGAATTTATTAAGTTATTTAGTAATTCTTTTTTAACATCTGATTTTTTAAACTCTGAAAATGTTATGCCCTTAAATTCAGCTTGTTCTCTTAAGTCATTTATTTCGGTTTCTGACATATTTATAGTTTATATTTATAGTTTATAATTTATATTATAACAAAAATATTGCGAAAATATTGCAAAAATATTACAAAAAATATGAAAAAAATAATACAAAAAATATAACATTAATACATATAGAAAGATATGAAGTTTATTTCATCTATTAATAAAACATTTAATAAATTATCTTTATGGGGAAAAGTGTTATTATTTACTGTATTTTTATTAGTAATTATTGTTTCTTTTAATTCTTTTAATAAAAACAAAAAACTTTATTCAGAAGGGTTTGAAGAGCAAACAAAATTTATTTCAAAAAAAGGCAATGAAATTTATGATGGGTTTTACAGTGATATTTATGATAATTTAGTATATAATAATTTAAAAGACACTTATGAAGTTGGCGAAATTATAAATAAAACAACACCCACAGAACAAAGCATTATATTAGACATTGGTTGTGGAACTGGACATCATGTAGGTGATTTAGGCTCTAAAAATTATAATGTAGTTGGCATCGACATATCTCCTCATATGATTAATAAAGCAAAAAGCAACTATCCTGATTATAATTTTATGGTAGGCGATGCCCTTAAAAGTAACATGTTTTTACCCAATTCATTTACACATATTCTTTGTCTTTATTTTACAATTTATTATATGCAAAATAAAATGCAATTTTTAAAAAATTGCATGAATTGGTTAAAACCTGGCGGATATTTAGTACTGCATTTAGTAGACCGGGAAATGTTTGACCCTATTTTACCTCCGGGTAATCCTCTTATCATGGTATCTCCTCAAAAATATGCAGATAAAAGAATAACAAAAACAAAGGTTACTTTTACTGACTTTAAATATGAAGCCAATTTTGATTTAAATGAACAAAATGATATTGCTTTATTCAATGAAAAATTTAAATTTAATGATTCAGGAAAAGTTCGAAAACAAGAACATAAAATGTATATGCCACCGCTTGAATCTATAGTTCAAATGGCACAAGAGGTTGGATTTCTTATTCAAGGTAGTGTTGACCTTGTTAAAGTTACATATGAATATCAATATCTTTACATATTTGTAAAACCTAATTAATTTTTTTATAATATTTAAATAAATACAAATGCTAATTAACTATTTAAACTATTTAAACTATAATAAAATTTCATATATAAAATACATATTTTTGATTTTTATATGTATTATATTAGCAATTTTTGTATATATACGATTTAAATACAGGTTTTGGTGTTTGCAACCAGTTTTTCATCTTTATGATTTACATTATTATTTATTTCCACCTGGTATTATTCAATATTCATTTCCTGAAAAAAACAAATATTGCAATTTTAAAAATATTAAAACACTTGTTTTTTCAAATATTGAAGATTTTAAAATCAATAAATTTATGCATTTTATTCAATCGCATTATTTGCAAAATAAAGAAAATATTTTTTTGCCTGTAAAAGACAATATTGTTCCTTATTTTACAGGACATAATGACAAATGTTTTATTTCTTTCTATGAAGATTCCGAATTTTTATTAGATATTAAAACAAATTCTACTATTGAAGATAATAAAATAATTTCTGTTATGACAAGCAGGCCTCTGCATGTTTATATTAATAATGGTAATCGTGATGCATATTTTGATGCATATTATGTAGATTATTTATGTGTTGATAAAAATTATAGAAAAAAAGGAATCGCTCCACAAATGATACAAACGCATCACTATAATCAACGGTTATTAAGTAAAGAAATACAAGTTTCATTATTTAAAAGAGAAGGTGAGCTTACTGGTATTGTTCCACTATGTGTATATTCCACTTATTGGTTTAATATGAGCACTTGGAAAAAACCTCCTAAAATGCCTCATGAATATGGCGTTATAGAAATTGGACCAAAAAATGCACATCATTTAGTTGATTTTTTAAAATTAAAAAACGCCTATTTTGATATTGTTATTATACCTGAAATATCTAACATGTTAGAATTGATAAAAACAAATAATATTTATTGTTATCTTATTGTTCAAAATTATGAAGTTTTATGTGCTTATTTTTTTCGTAAATCATGTACTTTTATTAAAAAGAATGAAGAAATTTTATCTTGTTTTGCTTCTATAAATGCATCAAAAAATTATACTGTTTTTTTAGAAGGATTTAAAGTTTGCCTTTGGAAAATTTGTAAAAAACATACGGGTTTCAAATTTACTGTTATAGAAAATATTAGTGATAATGATAAAATAATAAAAGACATTATGATACGAACATCACCTTACTTCATAAGTCCAAGTGCTTATTTTTTTTATAATTTTGCGTATTTTACTTTTAAATCAAATAAATGCTTAATTATTAATTAGCTGATATAAAATTAAAAATATTTTAATTTATAGGTGTTCCATCTTGACGATTATAGAGTGTAGCACCAGGTATAGCAAAAAAACCTCCTCTCATTTTACGAGACCGTCTTCTTCCCCCAAAAAATCTTGCTAGTGCATTTCCATTATTACTGTAACCACCCATTGACATCATGCTTCTCATTCTGCGACTACCTCTGCGACTACCTCTGCGACTCATTCTGCGTGCCATTATATATATATATAACAAAAGAAAATAAAAATATATAAAATTATTTTTCTAAATATATTAAAATAATTTTAAATGTATTAAAATAATTTTAAATGTATTCTCATTATAACTATAGTCATGTTTATGTTAATCCACCAAAAGCAGCACCATTGCCTTGACCCATTAAACGAGTACCAGTGCTATTAAAACCGAATGTAGGTGGAACATAGTTATAACCACCATAATTATAATTATAACCCCCCCTTCTAGAACGCGAACGCCTTCTTCCCCCCATTGACATCATGCTTCTCATCCTGCGACTACCTCTGCGACTACTTCTGCGACTCATTCTGCGTGCCATTATATATATATATAACAAAAGAAAATAAAAAATATATATTTTTTTCTAAATAAAAAAAATTTCCTAAATATATTTAAAATAATTTTAAATACAAAAATTTACCTGGTATATTTTCCTACGCGTGCAAATGAATCAACTATAAAAATAATAAATATTCCTAAAAAAGAATATAATACAACTTCCTCAGTTACATTATTTGTGCGCTCATCTTGTTGTTCTTCCAATAAATTTATCATATAGTTTAATTTTTCAATTAATAAATCACTAGACGACCCTTCATATCCTGTTTTTGCATTTGGTAATGATGTAGAATTTGAAAAATTATAATTTGGAACATTATATGGCTTTGTATTATACATTTCTTGATAATTGGGTATAAATCTTTTGTAATAATTTTCCGACATATTTTGATTATTATTTTCAGAATAAACATCATATGTGCTGTTATTATCTAAATTACCACTTGTATTATTACTTATATTTGAATATACATCTGGTGTAACTTGTTGTAGAAAACTAGGTTGTTTCGCTTCTCTTGCTATTGTAGATTGAACACCCATTGATGTTGGTGGTGGAATTGGATTAAAATCAGCCAATTCATTATTTTGTTGATCCGGAAGATTGTGAATAGATTGAATAACAGATAATACTTTATCAGTGTCTACATTTTCTTTAGGGTTTAATGAATATCTTTTTTGTGTCTTATTAAGAGCCGTTTTTTTTTTACCAATATAATTTGTCTTATCATTATTAACTATTTGTTCATCATCATTATCAAATGGAGCTGCATACATTGCTAAAGACATTCTTAATAAAAATTAAGATAATAAATTTATAAAACACACTGATTTTACAAATTATTCTAAAAAATATATATCTAATTTATATATGGCAAAATTATTAAAAGGTTTAAATATTCACCTTCATACTATAATATTTGTTGTTACATTATTAATCATTTTTTATATAATAATGTTTCCTTATTATCTGCATTTTTATTTTGAAAAAACTTTAGGAAGAGCAGCATTACTATTTTTTATAATTGCAATTACTTATTGCAGTCCACTTCTAGGCATTTTAACTAGTGCCATATTTATTGGGCTTTATAATAACAGAACTATTGAAGGTGCTATGGGTAGTATGAACATTGATACTGCAGCTATTCAAAATATAGATGTTACTAATAGTCCGCCTGCTTTAAATAATAATAAATTTAATGATTTTTTAGGTATCTCTAGTGATGAACCAAAAATTAAAGTTGTTACGGATAAAAAATATGCAAAAAGTGATGATGAACCAAAAACTACAGAGTCAAGCACATCTGGTATGCAACCCACTAATGTTTCAAATGAATCAAATGATTCTAATGCTTCTGATAAAAAAACTAGTCCTCCATTAGATAAATCTTCAGAACCTACAAATGTGTCTTCAGAAAAATCTACACCTTCTACTGAAAGTTTTGAAAATTATTCAAATTCATATTCAAATATTGGAAGAGATAAAATGCTAACACTTGAAAGTTATATGCGTAAGCCTAAATCATCAAAAGAAATGTTTATTCCTAAATTTAAATATATAAAAGAACCAATGGCAAATTATAATACTTCTAAATATGTTTCTGTATTTGGAACTGTATAATTATTTGACTTTACACAATATAAAAATAAAAATAATTATATATTTTATGAAATCAATATATAATTATTTATTTTTATTTGTGACAATTATTTTAGTCATATACTTGCTTAATGCAAAAACAAATAACAAAGAACAATTTATACCGGGCGTTAAAAAAATGTATAGACCATATTTAAGAACTTATCGTTTATATATAAATAATAAATGGAATTCCATTATAAATAAATTAAATATAATTGCAAAAAAATTTAGTATTTGGTAATTATTATTGTTTTAAAAAATATTTTATTTCTTTATTATATGTCACCTAGAAATAAAAAAAATATAAATATTTCAAAAGCAATTCAATCATCTAATGCTGGTGGTATTCAAGGGTTTGGTCAATACCCCCACCCTTATAATGTTAGCTTTTTTAAAAATCCCATGCAATATATACATGACCATGTCCATTTTTTAAATAATAATAAATTTTTTGCAGGTATTTGCATGATTATGTTGAATATAGGTTCAAAATTTATTTCTGTTCAATTTAGTAAATCAACAGAAGAATATCTTAAATTGTCAATAACTAGACAAATATTAATTTTTACAATGGCTTGGATGGGTAGTCGCGATATTTACACTGCTTTTGCATTAACTGCAATTTTTATTGTTTTATCTGACCATTTATTCAATGAAGAAAGTGATTTTTGTATTGTTCCACATGAACATAGAGTATTACATAAATTTGTAGATACAAATAATGATGGTATTATATCAAATGAAGAAATTAGTAATGCTATTGCTGTTCTTGAAAAAGCTAAAAAGGAAAAACAGATGCAATCTCAAAAGGACTCAATGAACAATATAAAATAAACATTTTATAAATTTAAAATATTATACATTTATTTTTTTTTATAATATTCTAAATGTATTATATGTTACCAGTATCAAATACTCAAATTCAAAATAATTTTATAACATCAATACCTAAATCGATACCTGACTTGAGTGAAACAAATTACCCTAAAACATTAACAATTTTAATTAATACTCGAATTCGCGGTTATCCAAAATTAAAATATGAACCCTCCATGAGCGTACCTAATATTAAAAGCGACACCGTTTATTTTGACCCACTTGTTAAATTAAATAGTAGAATAACAGGAACCGTACCACCTGGTTATCCTCCTTCTGAATTGTATACACAGTTTTTTAGTAAAGGGTCTTTTGAGAGTTTATTAAGCCGTAATTTAAATTCGTTTTTTAGTCTCGGTCAAGGAAAAAAAACAATTGAACAAGCAACTGAAGACGGATATGTTGATAATAACATTAAAATTACATTAAATCAATTATTCAAATCAGGCAGTATTTTTTACATTAATGGTAAGCCTTTTACAATTTACAATCATGATTGGAACTTTGGTGATTGGCAAATCGGTACAAAAAATATTCAACGAGTTTTTGAAACAGGAGCTTATGGTAAAGGCGTTAATTCTTTACTTCAATTCCAGTTTTCAAAAGAGGAAGAAATTGCTGCGACACAAGAATTTAGAAATTTTGAAAACCTTCATCCTACAGTGTTAAAAGGTAAAATAAATCCGAATTATTCAAGATTCTCTGATTCTGGACTTTTATTAACAGGGGTGGGTCAAGGACTTAAATCATCTCCTTCATTATCACTTTCAACAAATGTTCAAACAAGCGAATTACTGCAAGCAGCATTACCTAGCTCTGCTGTTAAATTGCTCGGAAGGGATTATGTATCAGAACCTGCATTAAATTTAGATTTAAATACTCCATCGATACATAATGACCCTATTTCAATTTCTATTTTATATAATTTAGACAGAATTTATTCAGAGGAAATTCAAAAAAATAAAAATGCGGATTTAACTCGTTTATTTGAGTTATTTCTTAAATCTCTTGAAGAAAATAAAGCATCATTTGAAAAATTTAATATTTTACTCGGAATAGAAAACAAAAATCCTGAAAATATTCAAACAAATAAAAAAGAAAACATTGATTTAAGAAATGAACTATTAAAAAATAAAGAAAAACAAATTCAAATTCTTGAAATTTATACAACTGCTAATAAAACCTCTAATAGATATGATGAAATAATAAATAAATTAAATGAAAGAATAGAACAAATAGAGACAAATAATCCACCACCACAACGAATACCAGGTGGTTTTGCTATTGCCGATGTTGCGCAACCAAATGTATTAATTTCACAAATAAATGATTTAATGGATTCAGTTTTAAAAAAAAATAATGAGTTAAAAATAAAAATATCAGAATTAAATAATTTAAGTCAAATTACAAATCCAAATGAACAATTAATAAGTCAGGTATTGCCAAATCAAATAAAACAATTAAAATTATTACAAGAAATATTTCAAATACGAAATACTATTGATGCAAAAAATACCGAGATAGATAATATATTAACATACAGTAATATAAATTACCTACCCCCACCACCAGCAAACCCACCATTAATTGCTAACAATAATCGAATTACAGAAGATGAAAAACAACAAATACAATTGCAATTGCAACAATTAAAAAAATTATTGCTAATTCAGCAAAATTTATGCGTTCAATTTGAAACAGTTCTAAAAAAGGTAAATTACGATTTTTTATTACCACAAAATAAAGAAACTAGTGTTCTTTTAATTAAAGCCGATATAGATAAATTAATGAATGAATTATTTTATTTAATTAAAGAATATAAAAATAGTAATATTGCTTTCAGAGAACTAATATCAAATAATAATATTAAAAATAATATGTTAAAAATATTAAATAATTTAATAAAATTAAAAAAAGATTATTTAAAAGCTTGCGGAAAAACATTATATGCTCTTCAAAAAAAAATAGAAAATCAAACAAATTATATTACCGCATTTGTTAATTTATATGATGAACTGTATAATTTTAAAAAATATCAATATAAGAAATTAATTTCTAATAAAGTTCAGGCAATTGATAGATTAAAAACTGCTATTGAATTACAATTAATAAATTTTGATTTATTGTCTTATAAATCTTTACTAGAAAGTCAACAATATAAATTGCGAAAAACACATAATTACAATGATATTAAGCAGGCAATAACTAAAATTGTAAATGAGGTTGAAAACCCAATAAATGCGTTAGAAGAATTAGAAAAATATTATGATAGCCGTGCTTTAATAGCTATAGAAAAATATCAATTTGATGTTTATTATCAAATGATTTTATTATTCAATGAAAAAAATGAAGAAATACTATGGGATGTTTTATCTTCAGAGACTACTAAATTTTTTTCTAGTTTTAAAGAATTTACATTTTCAAAAATACACGATACATATGTTTTATATAAACGATATAATGAAACTTATAGACCTGGTGAAAGAGCATCTTTTTTAACTCGTTTAAAAAGCGAAAATATATCTTTACAAAAACAATCATTATTATCATTTACTAGTTTAACAAAATCAAAAGATACTGATAAAAAACAGCGAGAATTATATTTTGAAATGATTAACGCTGAAGTTACATGTTATGATTTAATTAGTTTATATGCAAAATTAGATACTATTCAATTAGCCAAAATTATTGGTTTTAATACTGTTAAAAGAAACATTTTAAAAATTGAAGAAAATATTTCCGAAGTTCTTGAAAGATATTATCGTCAAATTAAAGATAACATCAATTTTGTAAATGGATTAATTCCTACTTCTATTTTTTGGTCTACAGTAAATATGGATACATTAATAGATATTAAAATAGATGAAAATAAAAATAAAAAAAGCAAAATAGATTATAGTCTTACAATTGTCGATGAAGAATTAAATGGATTTCAAAATAAATACACTGATGCATTAGAGCTTTTGTTACCGCAACTCACGAATTTTGGTATTTTAAATACTTGCAAAAATATTACTGATGCGGAATTAGAAGAGGTAAATGATGAGAATGTAGAGCTTACAAATTCTCAAATAGAAAAGATTTTTTTTGAAAATTTTTTAAAAAATGTAGACCAAGATGAAACAGAATTATGCAAGCAACAATTTATGGATATTATTAAAGAACAAATTAATGATGGGTGCGGTCCTGAAATAAACTCATTAGGAATTACAAAGCTATTGCAAAATTGGAAAGTTAGTGTAAATTATGACAACCCTGATAATTCTTTTTTTGAAACTGTTGCAACCGCATTAAACGGTCAGTTAATAATTGACCAAAAATTAACTTTAAATCCATATGTTGAACCACAAGTTTATAGTGAGCAATCTATTGATAATGCGATAAAAAGTAAATTTACTGTTAATAGCTTGAGAAGATGTATTAATGAAAATATTAGTCTTCAAAAAATTAATTATTATATTGAAAAAGCATATGATTTTATTGGTGAATTACAACAATATGCATTAATGCCGGGTGGCAGAATTAATCCGGATAATAGCCCACAAGCAAAAAGGGAAAGGAAGGAAAAAAAGCAATTTTTAGAAAATAAATGGAAAATTATTAAATTTATGTTTACAGACTTAAATTTTGATGCAAATTATCAAATAGTTGCAAGAAACCCTTATTATCTTCGTGCTAATTATAATGCATATGGTTTATTAATAGGAAATAACGCAAATATCACACCTATTCGAGATAGTATTAATTCAAATTCATATTTTGGGGATAATATAGCAATTCAAGTTTTAGAAGAAGTATTTAAAATAAAATTTATTATTATAAATAAATACCAAGAAGATGATGATAATTACATGTCAAAATATATTTTATTTCGAACAAAAGACCAAAATGCAGATGAAGAAAAAATAGAAAGCGGTTATATTGTTGGAAATAACCGAAATCTCGCAGGTATTAACTTCACTACAGTAGAAACATATAATCATCAAAAATACAGATTTTCAAATTTTAATAATATTCCAAATAATAATACTAATAGGTTTATAGGATATGTGTCTCCATTTTTTAATCTAAATATTTTTAATGAAAGTCCAAATGTTATAGTAGACGCTAATAATAATAATTGGGTTTATTTATGCCTTTTGTTTGATAATAAAAAATATCAATACAAAAATTTATACAATTTTTTAGATAAAAAATTTTTATATAAATTTGAAGAAATACCTATGTTTTTAAAATATTTATTTGCAAAAACAATGAGTAATTTTGGGTTATCTTTTTTTAGACCTGGAGGAAGATTTAATAACTTAACATTTTTTTACACAAACAACAAATTTAAATCTTTAATTGAAGAGTATAATTTAAATATTAGAAATAAAGCTGATGAATATGAAAGAAATCACCCTTTAATTAGATTAAATAGATTAAACCCTTTAACACCACAGCAAATTAATAGTTATTTAAGCCCTCCAGCGTCAATACCTCAGCCAAACCCTAACATTTTTATAGGCGGGCAACCAAGAATTAGCAACAATTACACTAGTCTAAATAATACAATCTCAAATCCCATTTTTTCAATCAATAAAGATACTCGTTTAAGTTATTATGTTATTATTGACCTAGAATTATATCCAGGTAAAGATGGTATTCCATTAGCTCAAAAAGCTGTATTAGCTTGTCAAAATCGTTATGAAAAAATCCGTCAAGCATGGGCTAAATTATTTGGAATAGTGTATAGACCAAATGAATTGTATGTTACTGGTCATGTTGCACCCCCAACCGTTAAATATTCAAATGAAAAAAAAAGTAAAAAAAACATAACAAAAAAAATAAATAACTATAGAAATAACTATAGAAATAACTATAGAAATAATGATATAAATAATTATTAAAATATAGTGGATGAGTAAAAATAATAAAAACATAATGCGAATACGATTTTTTTCTAGTTTTTGTGATGGTGAAACTTGCAAAACTAATTTTGAGAATTTTTTCGAGTTAAAATTATTAGACTATTATGGACCTAGTCCCAACAAAAAACTATATATCACTAATGATGATGATTATACACATGTTATTATTTTAAATACCGCAATGCCTGTTATCAAACCATCGGTTCCCAAAAAAAATGTTATTGGATTGTCATATGAACCAATATATTTTTTAGGAATTACACATGAATTTGTTGAATATGCAAAAAAATATATAAACAAATATTTTATTGGTGATAAAAAAAACTTACCCGAACCTTTTATAGAAAAATACAGTTTTATGTGGCATACTGTCCCGTTGAAAATGCTACCTATCAAAAATAAGTTAATGTCTATAATGGTTAGCCAAAAAGCCTTCGCTCCTGGTCATAAATATAGGTACGATATAGTGAATGCTATTTTAAATACAAATCTTCCAATTGATATTTATGGAAGGGGATGCATAAATTTTTTCAAAGAAGATTCAAGATTAAAAGGAGAATTTACAGATAAAGAACCGTATGAAGATTATCAATTTCATATTTGTATTGAAAATTTTCAATGCAATGAATATTTTTCGGAAAAAATTATAAACTCGTTGTTATGTTCTTGTATGCCAATTTATCTTGGGTGTTACAACATTAAAAATCATTTTAATGAAGAAAATATCATATGTTTGTCAGGTGATTTAAATTCAGATTTACAAATAATAACAAATGTTGCTTTAAAACCCGAAAAATATTACAAAAAAATAGAAGTAGAAAAAATAAAAGATATAACCAATCTTTTTAGAAATTTACATGAATTGGGATTTTAATTTTTGATTTTTGATTATTTATATATAAATCTTCAATGATGTAAACAAATTTTTACATTTTATTGTCTATAGTATGCAAAATTGTAAATTCGCAAATAAATATAACATTATTTCTTCAATAACTTCACATTCTCTTTTAATTCTGTAACGAGTAATATCAAATCCGCAACAAAATTTTTTATGAATATTTTTGTAAATGCGAGAATAATGGCGGAGCGCAGCCAAAATTATTTTTGTGAAATTTTCCATGTAATATACCGAATAAGGCAATGGATTTTTTTCACTTTTGAAAAAGACAAGTGAATATACTGAAAAATTGTCAAATAGTTGTCCTTTGCCATCTGTTACAATTTGTAATATGTTATTCGCAATATCCGCACATTTCCACATTTTTTTTAAATCTACCTTATTTTTTGGTATTTTTTGCAACTTGCATTTGATAAATTTTGAATTATATTTATACTTTAAAATTTCTAGCCTTTTTTTATTTGGCAAAAACTCCAAAATAATATTTATTATTGCTTCTGGCAAATCATCAAAATCTGTTTTTTTTCTATTTCCGTCTTTTTCTTTTTTATTATCTTTATACATGTCTATTTGTAAATTATTTTCATCTGCTTTATCATCTGCTTCATAAGCAATATTCTCATCTAATAAGTGTTTATAATAATTTCCAATGCGCCTAGATTTATCGTGCTTCTCATCTTTTTTATCTTTTACAGATGAAAAAGATGAGTTAATTTTACGAAGCTGAAATAAAGATTTTTTGTAATTCTTACTTGAAGATGACATTGTTGAAATATTGATTGTTGATAATATCTTTAATAGTGTAAATATATTATCAATTTTTTTTTATATTGTTTATTAGTTAATGAATATAAATTAGTATTTTATTTCATTTCAAGAAACAAGAATAGATTGCATAAATTCGCCAACTAATTGTTCAGGAATATAATTAAAATCAACCATTTTTTGATTAATTTCATATTTTTTATAAGCATCCTCTTTTTTCATTCTTTCATCAAAATACTCTGGGTTATGAAAGCATTTAAGCGCTGTTTTTGGACCACATTTTTTTAATACAGAAGGGATGTTATCACTAATATCGCCCATAATTATTTTACAAAATAGGTCTGTCTTAGCATCTCCTACACTGCTTTTTTGATGAGCTATATTTTTAAAACCTAAATCAAAAATTTGAACGCGTGGCTCTACAAGTTGAAGATAATCTTTATCGCTAGTAATGATAAATATTCGAATATTTTCATATTTATTCAATAAATATTTCACAGATATAGCAATGCAATCATCTGCTTCTAAGTGCGAATGATTCAAAATAGCATGAACGCCGCCTTTTTGAAAAAGTTCTTCTTGATAAGCCATTTTGAAAAATGGTCCACCTTTAAACCCATTTTCAGGCCCGGTTTTTCGTGTTCCCTTGTAGTTATCTTGAAGAGAATTGCGCCAAATCTTGTCTCTAGGGCAATCCTTTCCGACAATCATAACAGGTTCTAAATCTTCTTTATGTATTCCTAAATTTTTTGGTATTTCTCTAACATTATCGACAAAGGTTTTTTTAAATTTTTCAACAAAAACAGGATTTTCGTTTGGGTCGTCATTAGCCTTTTCAGGATGTGCGTTTTTAAGCCACCTTAGCATTGAATAATAACGGTGAAAGCAAAAATAGCTACCATCAATAAAGATAAAAGTAGGTATTTGGGTTTCGTTAGTAATAAAAGATTGAAACATGGTTTTTTTAAATTTGAAATTGTCGAGGGTTAATTGAAGGTTGTGCATTATATTCTTATATATAAAGCAAATCAATTTTTAAATTATAAGTTTATTAAAGTTGTAAAAGTTTGGTTAAATTGTAAAGTTTGGTTAAATTGTAAAAATTCTTTTTTCATATTATCATATATTTAATTTATAATATGAACATTTTTGGATATAATGTTAATTTAACAAATTCTCAATTTAAATTTATTATATTAATAATTATTGTTTTTGTTATTATTAGTTTTTTAATTTCAGTTGTTTTTGCAATATGCAGTTATTTTATTTTTAAATATTTAAAAATGAGTCTAGAAGAAAATAATGTGTTTTTTTATAATTATAATAAGAAAACCCAAAAAATGTTACACCTTTATGGAAATTGTAAAGTAACAAAATTGTATCTAGTGAGGCAACCATTCGGTAAATTAGTTTCTTTTCTACTAAATATATTTACATTTTATAAGTATGACAAACTTATTAATGAAAACCAAGATAATCTTCCTTATCACACTTTCATGATAATCGAAATAAAATTACCAAATAATATGAAAAAACTATTATTATTAGAAAAAAATAATTGTATTCAATTGAGTGAAAACTTTTTTGTGAATTACCGTCAAGATATGAAAATCATTAAAATAAAAAATAAAAAATATACATTAAATTATATATTAAATACAACCAAAGATAGAATTGGTGATAAAAAGTTTTTCAATTGGCATATATTTAAAAATAATTGTCAAAAATTTATGAAAGAAATACTAATTACAATAAATAAATATAACAATTCAAATAAAGAATATATATTAAGAGATAAGTTTTTTAAAATAATTTATTTTACCGATTTTACAGTTCATTTTGCAAATAGTTTTTTTATGATATATAATATATTTTTCAAATACATCTATGATAATAATATTTTTTCTTTGTAGAAAATTATAAATATCTCATTGTTTATAATTACCTAAATACATTTGAAAACATTTTTAATGCCAACTCTTTTTGTTTTACATAATCCACTATTGGCGAAGGATATTTTACTGCTTTAAGTTCACTTTCTCCACAATACTTATACCATTCATGAATAATCTTGGGCTGAACTTCTCTCAATTCTGGTATCCATTCTTTGATATAATTTGCATCGGGGTCATATTCTGCTGATTGAAGCCAAGGATTAAATATTCTAAAATAAGGCTGTGAATCAGCCCCAGTACTAGCACCCCATTGCCAATTTCCGTTATTCGAAGCAGGGTCATAATCTGTCAATTTTTGTGCAAAATATTTCTCTCCTTCTTGCCAATCTATCAGTAAAATTTTGATTAAAAAAGAAGAAGTTATCAGTCTTGCTCTATTATGCATGTATCCTGTTTCATTTAGTTGCCGCATCCCGGCATCCACAACAGGAAAACCAGTTCTCCCAGTTTTCCAAGCATTCAACCAATTTGTATTTTTATGCCATCGTATTTTGTCATAAGACGGCTTCATCGGTTTCCCTAAAACATAAGGAAAATTAAAAAGAATATTCGCATAAAAATCACGCCATATTAATTGTCTAACCAAATCATGATTACCACGAAATGCCTTACACACTTCACGAATAGAAAGACAACCAAATTTAATATATGCAGATAATTGCGTTGTTGGTCTATCCAAATCATTATGTGTTTTATTGTAATGCTTTTGAGTTTTTAATGCTTGTTTCAAACATTGAATCCCATTAGGTCTTCCACCTTTAACAAGTATATTTGCATTCTCCATTGTAAATTTCGAAAAAGCATTATTGAGAGAAATTGCATTTGCTATGTTTGCGGATGATTTTGCAAAATGTATTTTCTTTGCAGGTGACGGCATTTGCATATGTTTTTTTGAAGCAATATTATAATAAGGAGTAAATTTTTTATATGGTTCACCTGACCCATTTAAAATACTGCCAGGTGGATTCAAATAATAATCGTGTGCTGTTTCCATTTTAACCCCCAATTTGTTACACAATTGCATTATTTCTGCATCGCGCTTTATAGCATAAGGAGAATAATCAGAATTAAAAGCTACAAAATCAATATGAAATGCTCTTATGCATTGATTAATAATTTTATCGTTTTTTCCAAAAAAAGTATATAAATAACCACCATTTTGTCGAATTTCAATAGCCAAGTTTTCCAAGCTTTCAATCATAAATTGAACAGCATTATCTGATTTAAAGTGATTTGCTTTAGTTACTTGTTCGGGTGTAAAAATAAAAATAGTGAAAACCCGTTTGCATTTTGTGTTTATCATGTTTAACCCATTATTATCTATAATTCTTAAATCACGGCGAAAAATAAATAATCCATTTTCAAATGACATTACTCTATTTTATATTATATTACTAAAGCAAAATAATATAATATTTTATAAAACTTTTTTATAAACTTTTTTATAAACTTTTTTATAAACTTTTTTATAAACTTTTTTATAAACTTTTTTATATTTGTATTGTAATTATTTTATGTGATAATCTAAATATCTAAGCTAACCGTATTTTTGTCTGATTTTGGTTTGCGTCTACTACGCTTAGGCATATTACCACCTGATTGTAATTCTTTTAAGTCAGAAATACTTATTGTGCTACTATCATTTACTGTAATCGGCGATGATGTATCATTATATACGGGTTGTTGCTCTTGAATATTAATTGTTTTTGTTTTTAATCCATTTAAAATATCCGAAATATCGCTAGGTCCTTTCATTTCATTACGGTTTGAACGAGGGATGTCGGTTGTGCCTCCATAATTCTCTCGAATATTAATGCCATCGTTTTCATTAAAAACTGGTCTTGCTGATGAAAATCTAGAGCTTGAACTAAAATTAGAACTGGAACTAAAAGAATTGTTATTTCCTGGTCGGCTAGTTGAACCTTCATGATTTTGTGTTGCCATTGGTGGTGGTGGTGGGCCACTATAACCTACTGATGGTTCGGGATTCATCATATTATTCATAAAACCTGAAAATCCTGGACTGCTCTGACTCATCGTGTTAACTGCGGCTGTTTGAAATTGTCGCATTAAATCGGGGTTTTGTCTTAAAATATCATCCATTCCAGGCATCGCGGATTTAAACATTGTATTTGTCATATGTATCATCATTGCACTACCTCCCAATTGAAAAAGCAGTTTTAATTCAGGTGCCATTGAAGCCTTGGTTTTATATTTATCATATAATTCCCCAAATATTTCGTCATAATCATTTAAATTTTCATTAATTTGGTCACTCCAACCATCTAATTTAACATCAAACGGGTCAAAACGATTATTTAAAAATTCTATACCATTTATGCACGCCATTAACATATTACCTTGAAACTTTATTGAGTTTTGCTTTGATTTTTCTTCCATAATCATTTCATATTCACCTTGCATTTCAGCAAGTGGTGATTCCATTGTATATTTTTTAGTTAAAGTAACACCTTTCGCTTCTAGTGTCTCTAATTTTCTTAAAAACTTGAATTTTTCTCTTAATAATTCTTCTTTTGACATTTGCGGTTGTGTTTGAATTGGCTTATCTGGATTTATTGGTACATTATTAAATTTTTGAAACCCATCCCATGTTTTATTTTCCGAATCGGAATCAGCTGTGGCTTGACCTAAATTTTGGTTTGAACTAGAACTTGTATTTGAATTTTCGTCAAATCTGACAGAAGGCTTGCTATCAAAATTAATTGATTTACTAAACAAATCAGACCTAGATTCAAATTTATTGCTTTCATAATCACTAGTTAATGTATTTAATTCATTTTCTAAATTAGTTAAATCATCTATTTCAATATCTGAACCTAAACCTTTTTTTGAACCTTCTTTTTTTTTATCATTCATTAACAATTCAATACCTCCACCAAAATTAGTGCTGGTATTTTTTGAATTATTACTATTCATATTCCAATCATCATTTAAATTTTCAGAAAAATTTATTGAAGATAATTCAATTATATCATCCATTTATGAATTAAATAGAACATTAAATTTAAGTATTAACGAATAATAATATATTTATTTTATTATTTATAAAATAGTTGTTATAAACTATTATTATTATCATACATTATAACATCCATTATTTTACATCCAATTTATTGTTTATATACCATAATCCTTGCAAAAAAGAATCAGCCAAATCATCTTTTTTTGCGTGTTTTTTAAAAAAATCAGTCCAATCTTGATAATTCGGTTGTGACAAAAAATCTAAGGACTGTTGTATTCCTAATTTTTTTCTTTCACTATATTTTAATTTTTCATTCTTTTCATTTTTATTGTCTTTTTCGTTTTCCGATATATTTTTTAATTTATTTGATGCATTTACAAAATCTATTTTTGAATCATTGTTTTTCATAATAAAATATTGAGCTATCATACCTTGAATGGTTTTCATTCTGTTCGCAATTGGACTGATTTGATTTTCTATTATTACTTTATCAATACTTAATAAATAATCTGCAAGAATTAAATCAAAATTATGTTGAATATTTCTACCAATTGTAACTAAATCGATTTTTGAAGCATTTGCAGTTTCTATTGGTTCAAAACATTTATTGTGAATATATTCATTAATTAAAGAAAGCATTTCTGTTTTTTTAAATGGTTTTGTGTAGGAGATTTTATAATCATCTGCAATTTTGATTAATTCACATATTTTCTGTTTACTTAAAAAAGCTGGTTTTAATTGAGATGTTGGAATTAGAAAGTCTTGTTTTTTAGAATGTTTTAAACAATAATATTTAGAATTTTTTGTAAATTTTGCAGGTTTATTACATTGCTTTTTCTTTTCGACTTCACAACATTTTGCCTCTGTATTTATTTGTTGTGTTAGATTAATGGTATCCCATTTTAAAACACTGTTTTTTTCGGAACTTGTTTCTAAAAGGCAAAATGCTAAATTTTTAATTCCCACATCAATGCTTAATATTTTCATTTTTATAATATATAAATACTTATTTATATGTTATTTTTGTTTTTATATTTTTATGCTAGAACCAATTATGCATTAAATAATAACTATTGGAATTACCAGCATTGAGGTAAAACTGGTCCCGCAGGACTTAAGCAAATTGAGTCCACTGGTCCGGGTTGACCAAAATGACTACCCCCCATCATCATTCTGCGACTCATTCTTCTGCGACCACCCATTCTGCGACTCATTCTTCTGCGACCACCCATTCTGCGACTCATTCTTCTGCGACCACCCATTCTGCGACTCATTCTGCGACTCATTCTGCGACTCATTCTATAATATATCAAAAGAAAATATTTTTATTTTTTCTAATTGTTTTTATTTTTTCTAATTGTTTTTATTTTTTCTATTTTTTTTTGTATTTACTTTTACACTTCGTTTCATTTTTGTTTGTTTTTGTTTGATATTGTTTGTAATTGTAAATATAGTCCATGGCATTTCTGGCCTATCGTGCAAATATGGCCTTAAATATTCCCATTGTCTATTTTGATTACAAAAGTCATTTTTTAAAAAAGGAATACCGCAAGAATTTCCATAACGCAATTCAAAAGACATATTTTTCGCCATTGTTGTATCAATAACGCAGCCATCCAGCGCTCCTCGTGGTGCATAAGGTTTGGGTCTACTCGGGTCCGACATAAATTCACGCGCATCTAAATCATAATGAGAACAACTTGTTCTTGAACAAGGGTTGGTTTTATTTAAATAAACATCATAATGGTCTGATATTATTTGTTTTGCAATATTTATATTAATTTTTCCTTTATTTTCCTCCATTAAATCAGTTAATCGAACTCGTCTAGCTCCTTGATGTCTGCGAATATCATCGTAACCTGTATTGGAACATTCTAAATTACGAATTTCTGGGTCATAAGGAGCATTAAATCCAACATAATAACCATTTTTAGTGCGTTTTACATTATGATATTTTAGTCCCAATTCTAAAAGCATAATTTCATTTGTATTAATATCACCAAACATCCATGCATTTGCATAATCACCCGAATTTCCTTCTAAAAGCATCTCAACATAATCGTCTAAGGTATTTCCGTATTGCATTGCCTTACGAATGCGACAAGAAATTGGATAATTATTTTCAAAAGGAAGAAATCCACCTATTGTTGTTTCAGACCCAATAATACCTTTGCTTGTAACAAAAAAATCTGTTCCTGACCAAATAAAACCAGGAAAACCTTGATATAAAATACGGTTCCCTTTATCACAACGAATATCTATAACACAGTGTGCATATTGACCATCTACAAAATTGGAAAAATTATTATGTGCGCAAACAATTTTACCGTCCTCTGTAAAATCCTTGCCTGTTGCAATAAACGCACTGCATCTATCTTGCTGTCCTTGCCATGCTTTTTTATGATAATTATTATTATTTTTATTACTATTACCACCACCTTCACCATGATGGCTTGTAGGAGCCTTGCTATCTTGTTCTCGATTTCCATACCAATTTTCAGTTAATGCAAAAAAATTATTCCAAGCAATTATTTCATCTAATGAAGTTTTTGTTCCACCTGCATTAATACCTTCAGCAATTCCCTCCATTTCAAGATAAAATTCATTAAATTCTTTCATTAATTTTTCTTTATAAAGTGTTTTTCCAGCATCAATAAAAAAATCCCACTTTACACCAAAATCTTCAAAAATAATAAAATTCATCATTTTTTGTACTTCCTTAAATTCTTTTGCGACAAATAATCCGTGTGCATAACCTCGTTCTTTTGGAGAACCACGAATAGACATATATTTCCAACCATTTAAATCATAACATATATTGTTTTTATATTTCATTACATTATTCATCTTTACTATAACTTTATATTAAATATTTATAGTTAATAAATATTTGATATTTGATATTTGTAATTAGTAAATATAATTTTTTAACTCATCATTAATGCAGCAATTATAAATACTAATATAAAGGGAACTAATATCATAAACCATGCAATTTCTGAATGTCCATCTTTACACATTAAATTTAAAATCCAAGTCCAAAAAAGAATGTAAATAAATTTAACAATAAAAATTAATGTTGTATTTGGTACGCGTGCAGAAAGATAACCTAAATTAAAAATATTTTTATTTCCCAAATTTTGAAAAATAATCACTATTAATCCTAATACAGAAATTGTAAAATATAAAAAAGCAGGTGTGCATAATTCTTTTAAAGTTCTTGGAAATCCCATAATATATATATATATATTTAAAAAATTTGAAAAATTTCAAAATAATCTATCGCAATTGGTCTTTATAAGGTAAAGGGCTTACTCTTTGTTGATATCCATTTAGTGCATCATAAGCACTACCTAATCCATATGTAAATGTTCTTCCAAAATTTAATAAATCTTGTGGGATTAAACTCATTCCGCCTTTTTTATTTCTTTTTGTACAATGTTTTTTTTTATATTTTTTTCCACCTACATAACTATTTGCTAAAAATAATGACCCTGCTCTTTCTTGAATTGTTTGGGTTTGAGGGTCAACTGGATAATTATTCATTGAAAAATGATTTGTAACACCATCTTGACCGGCAACACCTGGCCAATTACTTATACTAGGTGTCCAAGGGGAACCAACTAATGCAGGCGGTAAAGAAGGCAAATGAGAACCGCCTGTTTGTGCACTACACATTGCGCACCCCGAACCGCCCCTCATTTTTCTACCACCAGTTAAAACTCCACAACCACATCCCGAACCACCTTTTTGTAATTTTGAGCTGCATCCTTTTTGATTCCATAATCGTTGAGTTTTCATTTTTTTTATTTTATTCATTTTCCTAGATTTATTATTACGCATAAATTTAGTATATACTTATAATAGAAATTTATTGTTAAGAAAACAAAAATTTATTTACATTTTATTTTTATTTTATTTTATTCTATATCTACATGTGTTAACAAATGTCTTCTACAGCACATTTTTCTTATGCCTAACTCATCCATTACTTCACCTTCTGCTGTTTTTTCATGAAAATCCTTAGTTAAATATAATACTTTTTCTATATCTGCCCCCTTAGCGATTTTCTTTTTTCTTACTTCTTCAACATAATGTCTGTATTTATTCGCAATTACCATTCCACAAGTAAAACACTTAATTGGTATTATCATCTTATATTCTATTTATAAATATATTTATATTCTTTATTTAAATTCAATTTTTTTAATATTTTTTATTTCATTTTTATTTCATTTCTATTTTTATTTTTAACAATTTCCATAACATTTATTCATATGATAATAGCTATCCATATTTATATTATTTCCATCATTATCCGTTTTGAATGTATGCCCATTTTTACTACCAGCGTAACATTTCTCTCCTTCACTGTTTTTTCCCCAAACGCAACATTTAGTATTTAAACAATTATCACGAGTCAATTTATTGCACGCACCATTTAATTCCATTGATGTGTCACTTGATTCATAAACTTCACAAAAACTATCCTCTAAACTAGTATTTTCATTATTTGTCATCGATTCTATTTTCACTGAATTATTAAATAAAATAAATATTATTAAATTTATAAAAATAATTAGACTTAATAACAAGCTTAATATTTGTAAATTCATTTATTATATAAATATATTTAAACTTATAATATTTCTTCATTAAAAACAGGTTTAAAAACATAATAAAATTTAGTATATTTTATTATATTTTATGCAAAAAGATTATTATCAATGTTTAGAAAATCCGTATTTAATAGATATTGAAGACAAAATGGAATACACAAATGAAGAATTAGACCAAATACAAAATTTATTGAGGGAAAAATATATAGATTATATCATTGAAGATGGTTATAATGAAAATTTCAAATGGCCGTTTTATTGGGTAAGGGAGAGATGCACTAAAAGTTTATGTTCAACACAAAAAATAATTGATTTATCTAATAATATTTTACCTTCAAAAAAATTATATAAAATTGGCAATGGTGGAGATGGTAAATGTTGTTTTGTTAATTATACACATTTGAATACAAACCGTTATGACGCATCAAAATTAATGCTAAAATCTTTAGAAGAAGTAGATTATAATGGTCATTTTTTATTATTTAATGGCGGTTTTCCAAATCCTACTGGAACTGAAATGAAATATGTAGGGGTTCCTTATTCTTTTAAAATTTTTATGTTACTAGAAGCTTATAATAGGGGATTTACTAAAGTAATATGGCTTGATGCTGCTTGTTATGCTGTTAATAATCCAGAAAAATTGTTTGATTTATTAAACAAAAATAATATTATGTTTAGATGGTTTTATCCTAATGTTTTTGAAAATGAACCAAATGCAAATACTTGCGAAAGAGTTGTTTTACCTCAAACAATTGAATTATTAAGCAAACTTGTAGAAAGAGATATAAGACAGGATTTTAGTGTAAATAGTATTGTTTTTGGTTTAAATTTTGATTCTCAAATTGTAAATGATTTTATTAAAGAATATTATGAAATGGTTAAATTAGGATTACCATTTTTATCCACATTTCCTGAAGAAATTGTGTTTGCTGCTATTTTTAACAAACCTAAATATAACCATGTTTTTAAATATCATAATCCTGAAATTACGATACTTTATATTAATGAAGCTTACCAAAATAAGGAAACCGCTAAATCAAATGGATATTTTTTTTTACAAAGAAGTTATAAATAAAATTATAATAAAATTCTATTTAATTAAATAAATTCATTTTAATTTTAATTTTTTTTTATTTTTTTTAGCAATATAATGTATATGGCAAGAAGAAGAAGTAGTCACAGAAGGCATAGAAGAAAATCTTCTAGTATGCAAGTTCCAGGTTTGAACACTGTTAAAATGATTGGAAATAAGTCAGTATCTGGAGTTAAAAAGGGATTTTCAGGCATTTTTGATTTTTTAAAAAGCGGTGTTGGTTTAGCAACAAATACCGCAAAACAAGGACTTAAAGTTGGCACCAGTGTTTTTTCAAAAACACGCAAACATCGTCGCAGACATCGTCGTTAAACTAAAATATATTTACTGAAATTCCCTTACTAGTTTTTATTTTTTTAGTGCGTTTATTTTCTTTTTTATCATGAATTTTCATGTGACATGTTTCACATAAAGACATTAAATTCGCAGGATGATTTTTATGGAATGTAGAACCATCTATTGCTACAATAAATCCATCTTCATTTGCATCTTTTTGGTGATGCAAATGATGAACCTCCTTACCCATTTCGGTTTCACACATTTCACAATATGTAACTAGTTTTTTACTATTAAAATGTGACGATTTGAGAGATAATATGCTTCCAGACATTTCTTGGTATTTCATTCGAATATTATGCGCTGCTTCTAAAAAATCGTCAGGTAAGCTTAAAGCCTTACAAACCTCCAACCCATACATATTATCACCTGGTCCGTCTTTTAATTTACGGTCATAAATAAGCATATCTTTTTGCTTATCATACATAACTTCCATATGTTTAAGCGCCAATGTATTTAAACAAGTTATCTCTTCATAATTCACTATTTCATGCAAATGTGTAGCAAATATATAGCTACATTCTTTTGCCGATAACATTTGAATACCTGCAACAAAAATGCTTTTTGCAGATATGCTTTCTGTTCCTGAGCATAATTCATCACCTAATATTAAGCTATTATTATCAGCCAGGCGCAAAATAGAGCGCAATTCTGACATTTCTACAGCAAAAGTAGAGAGACCCTTGTGTATGTCATCATTACCCAATATGCGTGTAAAAATATATTTATATGGAAAATACTGAAAAGACAAACAAGGAACATATAATCCCGCTTGAGCCAAGACTACCGCTATACCGATTGACCGAATAAAACTGGTTTTTCCTACTGCATTTGTTCCATAAAGAAGAATACCATTGAAAAACTTGTTTATTTTGTCTAAATTTTTTGAGTTGTCTGATTTGTCTAATTTGTCTGATTTGTCTGATTTTATTTTACCCAATTGAATATCATTTGCCACATATAATTCATTTTGCTGTATATACTCAATTAAACAATGCCTCAAACCGTTTGCATTAATAAAAGATTTACTTGCTTCTACAATTTGAGGCTTGCAATAGTTAAACTTTTTGGCAATGATAGCTTTTGTATAAATTAAATCCAACATTGTTATAAATTCAATAATACAGTCAAAATGTTCTTGATAATTTTCTAATTTATTAATGACTGATTTTATATAGACTTTTGTTAATAATTCTTTCATTTGCACTTTTATAGTTGAAATATTTTTACATAATTCTTTTATAATTGGAATACTTATTGTATCGTTGCTTGCTGTTTGATTATGAAATTCTAATATTTCTTTTGATAATTTAAAAGAAAAATTGTTTTCTTGATTATCATAAGAAGAAATGTAAGAAAGTGTTACAGTTTCTTCATTTGAATTAATTGATTGTTTCAATAATGTGCATCGTCTTTTTGTAGAAATTAAACTAAAATTATTTTTTTCAGTTTCATGAATTTTTACATAATCAGAATTTTTATTTTTTACATTTTTTTTTTCATATTTTTCAATAGTTTTATTGAAATAATTACAAATAGACTCCAATTTATCTTTTGAATTCATTAGCAACTTTGAATTTTCATCTAATAAAGAATCCACATTTTTTTTAAAAAAATTAATTTCAAATTGTTGAGTAGCATCAATATCTTCGCACAATGACATATCCATTGTTGATTCAAAAAATTGTATTAATTCTTCACAAAAAAGTGAAATATTTTTGTTTGTCTTTAAATAACCTATTATTTTTTTGTTATCACAAATATTTTTGTAAATATCATTTATAACAAACAAATTATTATAAAGTAAATAAAGTGTTTTTGGAGATATTTTTTTCATAATTATTTGCCTATTTAATTTTGCAATATCTTTAATTAAATTTAATTTACTAGGCAAAAAATCATAATCTTTTATATTTTGTAATATATATTCTGTCGTATCATACTCATTATTTAAATATGAAATATTAGTTGTAGGATTTAACAAATGATATGAAAAGCGGCGTTTTCCCATCGGCGTGATACAAATATTCAGCATTCTTTCTACAGAAGACAACTTATTTTTTTGCTCATATTTTTGGTCATCTATTATATTTAATTGCTTTAAAGAGTGATTTGCCAAAATTAATCTATCGCTGCAATTTTCGAATTTGGGTTCACTGATTTTATTTACCAAATTAGGATTATGTTGATATATAAAATCTAATAAAAAACAAAAAGCCTGAGTTGCAATTGTATTTTCATAAAAATTTTGAGAGAAAACATTGTAATCTTCTATTTTATAAAATCTAGAAAACAACTCTTTTTGATATATTTGTTTCTCGCTATTTAATGCGCGTTTTATAATTTCAGAATTATTATTGTTTAAAAGTGATATTTTATGAACTAAACTACAATTCACATTTGTAAAATTTAATATTTCTGTAATTTCAGGTTCCAATAAATTTGCAATGATTATAATTTCACTCGGTTTATATATTGAAATAAATCTTTCCATTTCATCAAAGGTCGTTGGCGTTTTTAAATATATTTCTTTAAATTCAAAAATAGATGTTTTACCTGTATAAATATCAATATTTGCCAATCCTATTTGAATTATTTTATTTGATTTTGTATCTTTTGTCGCTATTTTTTTTAAAATAATTGAAGATGCAACATCTATGACATTTAACCAAACGGCTGTCGTATTATTTGTTATTTGACTTGCCTCTGTAGAAAAATAAGTTCCTGGTGAAAAAATGCCAACTAAATTTCTTGTTTTAACATCATCTATATCTTGCGCATATACCACAACAGTATACCCATTTTCTTGAAGTTTTTTCAGATATTTATCAATCATGTAGTGCCCAAAACCAGCCATTACAACTTTTTCTTTACCAACACATACTTTTTTGTCAGCTATATTCAAATCACAAATTTTTGAAAAATCAATTATTTCACTTCCGTAAAATTCACAGGTAGTCTTATTTTGCAATCCATAAACCTCAAAAAAAGCGCCTACTTGCATAAGTACAATTGTTGTTTTACCATATTCTAATTGATATTTATTAGTTAAATCTATATATTCTTTTACTAGTGCCATACTAATATTATATTTATATCTTTAATTTTATTTTATTATTATTTTATTTTTTATATTCAAACACTACAAAATCTTCATCCGGTATTCCAATCCAATATGTTAACAATTTGTTTTTAAAATACCGAAAATTATCTTTGCTTATTAAATTTAATTTGTAATAAAAAAATTTTAACAATATAAGAACCCAAGATACATAAAAAGGTAGTTTTGTTTTTCTTATATGTTCATATAAAATTTCATCTTTTACATTTTCATTATAAATTGAAAATTCTATTTTAAAACCATAATCTTTATTTTTATACATTATTTTATTACCAAAAACAAGTTTATTATTGTAATTTAATCTCCATGCAAACTTTTTAAATGAACTGCTTTTTACTTGTAAAAAGTGTTGCAATTTTGTAATAATTGATGATTCATTTTCAGTAAAAATATCTATATCAATGTCACTATAGCCTGGAAAATAATCATTGCGTTGTATGCTGCCAAAAAAATAGAGTTTAGTTTCCAAATATTTACTTAATTCATTGAAAAATTGCATTTCATTTTTGGTGAGTTTATTTTTTGTTGTTTCCATTTTACATTAATATAATATAATAAATATTATATATTATATTATTTTTTCCATTGTTTTTAACATTGTTTTTTCCATTGTTTTTTCCATTGTTTTTTACATTATTTATCAATACAAACAGAATACGCAACTGTTCGAATTATTTTATTTATTCCAATATCATCATCTGGAACAGTTGCAGTCATGACTTGATTTGCAATACGCATATATTGGTCATTTGTTTTTGTTGTTCCATCCAAAGCTTCTGGATGTGAATCTCTCCAAATTGGGATGTATTTTACATTTTTATGCGCGATTTCAGCTATTACTTGTTTCATTTTTTCCTTATTATTATCTTTTTCCCATACATCATTATTTTTAATATATAAAATTTCGCGTTTAATATCATTACAATGAACTGGTCTCATGGTTTCATCCAGGTTTTTCAAACCTTTTACAAAAATATTTGAAATACCTTGAACATAACCTAGTTTTCCAATATCTTCAAAATCATTATCCATTATTTTAATTGAATTTACAAAATCACTCATGTTCATTGCATTTTTGCATTTTTCATTTAAAAAAACATTCAAATTAAACTGTTTATTATTACAATTACTAGTATTATTATTTGTAATAATCGTTGGCTTATTAGCTAATTCCAACATTTTACTACTTTGCTCCAATATTAATTCTTTAAATTCCTGATTTTCTCTTAATAAATTTTTAAGCGCATCTGTTTCAGTCATAATTTTTTCTTGGTTATCACATTTTTTACGATGAACAAATAAGCTCTGCCGATATTTGAATGATTTACCACATACGCACACCATTAATGATGTGGCGACTTTTTGCGACTTTTTGTCAACATTGTGTAAACATTCATGCTTCTTGGTGTGGATGTGTTTATTGTAGTCATTCTTCTTACATGTAACATAGTCACATTTTTTGCATTCAAAAACCGTGCGACTTTTTGCGACTTTTTTGTCAACATTTGTCAACATTTCTAAAAGATGAGAAAAAGATTTTAAATGCTTTTTTTAAAAAATGAAAAAAAAATATGATAACAACTTAAATTTTTTAAAATTCGTTTTTAGAGCATTATGCTCACAACCCATTTTCGGCGGCGAGAAATGTTGGAAAGTCTTTTCCCTTTTGAAAAATGGACAAAAAAAATGTCCAAAAACGAAAACCCAAAATACTTTTCAGCTTTTTTCGGCGCCGCCTCCGGAAAGTGATGCGTTTGCTATTTTCTTTACCTAGTAGAAAATATAAAGAGAGCAAGATGATTATGTTACCATTTATAGTGTTAAAATATATCACCTCCAGTTTCACTCAAAAAATTATGCAATAATACATCTTTATTATTATTGGTAATATCTCCTGTTAGCATTGATGCTTCGTATATTTTACGCACAACATCATTGGGAGCAACACTGCCTGCTTTTATTAATCCATGGTCTTTTAAATAATTTTTAACATCATTTAATGGTTTTTTTTTCAAATCTTTGTGAGCATTTAATACCTTTTTTCTAGTTTGCTTATTTTTTATAAGAACACCTACCTTTTTTTTAATGACTGATTTTCCAAGAGTATATTTTTTTTTTATTGTTTTTTTAATCATTCTTTTTGGGTCATCTATATATTCATTTGCAATTTCTTGTAACTCATTATTATTATTATTATGGTTTTGTTGAAAATTGTGATTAATACTAATATTTTCATTTAAAACAGGTTTTGAATTAATTAAAACATTATCAGACATTAATTTTTTTTCTGATTGCATTGCTTCTTGCTGTTTTTTAATTTTGTCTTGTAAATTCTTTAGTCTATTCTCTCTTTCTGTTGAATGAGAATTATTAAATCCCTCATTTAATATAGTTGCATCTTGAAAAGAGGTTGTATGGTTTATAGGTTGCTCAAAATTCTTTCTAGATTTCCACATTCTAAAAGTAGGTTTCATTCCACCCTTTAAACATCCATACGGAACATCTTGTAAAGGAGGCATATTTATTTTAATTTCAGGAGCAGTTGATATAGGTTCAATATTATTAAATGATATTGGTATCAATGGATTAGATTGTAATTCTTCAGGCAAATCTAAATGAACAGGTAGCATTGAATAACTACTTTCACCATTATTGATAATATTTTCATTATAACCACCAAAATTTAAGCTTGGCTTAAAATGATTTTTAACAGTTTTATTATGTGAATTGTCTTGTTTTCGGTTTTTATTTTCTTTAAATTTATTTTCATTATTTTCATTATTTTCATTATTTTCATTATTTTCTTTTATTTCCAATTCTTTTTTTTCTTTTGATAATGAATTTAAATAATTAATTGAATCCATAAACTCATCTGTAAATGACGAAACATCTTCTTCACTTTTGGAACTGGACCTGGAAATTTCATTTTTAACATTAAAATTTTTCTTTTCATTGTTTTCATTATTTTTATGCTCTTTAATTCTATTTAATAATTGTTTTTTTATTAAATTTGGATTGATTAATGGTGTTTTTACAAATTTGTTTTTTCTCTCCCTATTTTTTTTTGTTTTTTTTTCGTTTGTTAAATTAAACAATTCTGGGTTGATTTTTATTGTTTTTTTTTGTGACATTACTATAATTGTATTATTATAGTAATGAAAAACATTTTAATTAAAAAAACACAATTATACATACATTGTTGATTGTAAATAATCTTTTCTGTAAGCTATATCTTTTCTATTTTTTACTTCTTCATTATTTAAATATATTTTTAAACCTTTCTCTAAATCTTTAAATGTTATTTTTGTTTTTTCCTCCTGCTTTTTACAAAAAACTCTTCTACTGTGTGCAATTTTTATTTTAGATAGTAATGCTTCTATATCCCTACCATAATATTTAAAATATATCATATTTTTTTCAAACCATGTTTTCATATTTTTTTCATCGCTTATTTTATTATCTGTTTCATCTATTGACCAATTACAATCTTTTATTTTTTTCAAGAATATTTTATTTAATTCTTCTGCCTTATAATCATCTGTTTTAAATCTCCATGTAAACCGAGATTCTAGTCCTTGATTATATGCAAAAAAACATTCATTTAATTCTTTTTCATAACCGGCGATAATAACCATTAATTCATCTTTATGGTCACTTAATGCTTCACATAATGTATCAATACACTCTTTTGAAAAACTATCGCGTTTATCACTATTTCCTAAAGCATACGCTTCATCTATGAACAAGCATCCACCTAAACATTCATTTATCGCTTCTCTTGTTTTTATCGCGGTTTGACCTAAATAACCTGCAACTAAATCACTTCTTGTTACCTTTTTAAAAGTCCCTTTTTTTAAAATACCTAATTTAGAAAATATTTTACCCAAAATTTTAGCTATTTCTGTTTTTCCTGAACCTGGTGGACCATAAATAACCGTATGCATATAATCTCCACTCGAAATGTTGTTTACTTTGTGTAAATCTTGTATATAGTATAAAATTTGGTCCACTATATTTTCTTTAATTGTGTTCATACCAATCATACTATTTAATTCTATTAACGGGTCTTTAATTTTATGAAGCGCACACATGTTTATATTGTATTTTACTTTTTCATCATATGGATAATCATTTATTAGTTTAATTAATCCTTCTAAATTTTCTATTTCCACATCAATATTACATATTTTTAACAATTGTTTTTTTTTTGAATTAATTTTTTTAAAATATATTAAATCATCAAATAAATCCGGATTATTTATTTCATTGCTTGTAAATTCTTTATTTTTGTCCCAACCTAAAAAAGTAAATGAATTATAATTATTAAATTGCATATTCATGTTTTTTATTAAATTATCCATGTGTTTTTTATCATTAATTTCATTATTATTATTATTTTCTTTTTTTCTCTTATTTTCATTTTTATCTATTGTTTCCAAAAATGATTTATACAATAATTTTTTATTTATACCAAGATTGCTCATTTAAAAATATAAAGTTTATTATTTATATTCTTTACATTATTACTAAATTATTAGTATTTTACTAAATAAATTAAACAAACAGATTGTGTAATAGAAAATTATAAAAAATATATCGCAATAAATTATAATTTGATTAAACAATATAAAAATAAATTGAAATATAAAATAGCTCAACAATGTATTCAAATATAAATCCAATGACAGAATCAATCTCAAAAAATATGATGACAGAAACAATGCCAAATGGTTATGTTGAAGAACCTTGGACAATAATTGAATCTTATTTCAAGGGACAGCATTTGGAAAGATTGGTAAAGCATCAATTGGAATCTTATAATGATTTTGTTAGTCAGCAAATAAATAAAACAATAGAGATGTTCAATCCTGTTCATATTGCATCTGAACAAGATTACGATACTAAAACTGGTAAATATTCATTAGAACTATTTGTTACATTTGAAAATTTTCATATTTATCGGCCACAAATTCATGAAAATAATGGTGCTACAAAATTAATGTTTCCTCAAGAAGCACGGCTAAGAAATTTTACATACGCATCTGCAATGACAGTTGATATTAATATTAAATTTATTATTCGAAATGGTGAAAATTTAGAAAATGCGCAGATATTTTACAAAAATCTACCAAAAATTCATATAGGCAAACTACCCATAATGTTAAAATCAAATATTTGCGTATTAACACAATATAAACATGTTAGCTCTGCTAATACAGGTGAATGCAAATATGATGCAGGCGGTTATTTTATTATAAATGGTTCTGAAAAGACTGTTTTAGGTCAAGAACGTGCTGCAGAAAACAAAGTATATTGTTTTAATGTTAGTAAAAACAATACGAAATATACATGGTTAGCTGAAGTGAAATCCGTTCCTGATTATAAGTGCATATCGCCAAAACAAATTAATATGATGGTTTCGTCAAAAAACAACGGGTTTGGATTTCCATTATTAGTGCAATTGCCTAGAGTAAAACAACCGATTCCTTTATTTGTTGTTTTTAGAGCACTTGGTGTTATTTCTGATAAAGAAATTTGTGAAAAAATATTATTGAATATAAAAAGTGATAAATTTAAAGAAATTTTAAATGAATTGCAGGCAGCTATTATTGATGCTAATACTATTCTTACGCAAGAAGAAGCTGTTCGCTATATTATGAATCATGTCATGTACACACCAATTAATATGGATAAAGAAACAGGCGCCAAGAAAAAAAATGAATTTACCTTAGATATTTTGAGTAATGACCTTTTTCCGCATTGTAAAACGGCAACGCAAAAGATATATTTTCTAGGTTATATGGCAAATAGGTTATTACAAGCCAGTTTAAATTGGGTTCAACAAGACGACCGTGATTCTTACTTAAATAAGCGTATAGATTTAACAGGTTCTTTGCTTAATAATTTATTTCGTAATTATTTTAACAAATTAGTAAAAGATATGGAAAAACAAATTATCAAAGAAATAAATACTGGTTCTTGGAGGTCGACTGATGATTATGAAAACATTATAAATCAAACAAATATTTATAAAATTATAAAATCAACAACCATTGAAAATGGAATAAAACGAGCATTATCTACTGGTGATTTTGGGATTAAACATACAAATAGTAATAAGGTTGGCGTGGCTCAGGTATTAAATCGATTAACTTATGTTAGTAGTTTAAGTCATGCTCGCCGCATTTCAACACCAACTGATAAAAGTGGTAAATTGATTCCACCTCGTAAGCTACATAGCACATCATGGGGTTTTTTATGCCCTGCTGAAACACCAGAGGGTCAGTCAGTTGGTGTAGTTAAAAACTTAGCTTATATGGCACATATAACTATTCATTCCAATTCACTTCCCATTTATGAATATGTTATGCCAAATATTATTGATATTGAAACTATACATCCACTCGATATGTTCGAAAAAGTAAAAGTATTTATAAATGGTGCATGGGTAGGTATTACAGATAACCCTAAAGAATTGTATGAAATGTTGAAAGAAAAAAAGCATCAAGGTATAATAAATGTTTATACTTCCATTGTATTTAATTATAAAATGGCTGAAATACGAATTTGCAATGATGCTGGGCGTTTAATGAGACCACTTTTAAGGGTAAAAAAAAATAATATTTTATTAAAACAACAAATAATAAAAGATTTAGAAACAAATAAATTAGAATGGAATGACTTAATTACAAGCTGCAAACTGGATGAATCGATTTTAGAATATATTGATGCAGAAGAGCAATCATGGAGTTTGATAGCAATGAAACCCAAAGATTTAGTTCCTGATAATATGGCTATACAAAATGGAGATGTTTTTAAATATACACATTGCGAAATTCACCCTAGTACGATTTTTGGAATATTAGCATCGTGTATACCATTTCCAGAACACAATCAATCTCCTAGAAATACTTATCAATCGGCGCAAGCAAAACAGGCAATGGGTGTATATGTTACAAATTATGACAATCGCATGGATAAAACCGCATATGTTCTTAATTATCCAGGTAGACCATTGGTGGATACGCGTATAATGGATATGATTCACATTAATAAAATTCCATCTGGTTTTACAGTTGTTGTGGCAATAATGACACATACTGGTTACAATCAAGAAGATTCACTTTTGTTTAATAAGGGTTCAGTAGATAGAGGGTTATTTCAGGCAACTATTTATCACACAGAAAAAGATGAGGATAAACAAAAAATTAACGGTGATGAGGAAATAAGATGCAAACCTGACCCGAGTAAAACAAAAGGAATGAAATTTGCAAATTATAATAAAGTAAATAGCAAAGGTGTAATACCTGAAAATACTTTAATAAAAAATAGAGATGTCATTATTGCTAAAATAACACCCATCAAAGAAAATCGTAATGACCACACCAAAGTAATTAAATATGAAGACCAAAGTCGTGTTTATAGAACAGATGAGGAAACTTATGTTGATAAAACTTATATTGATAGAAACGGTGATGGTTATAATTTTGCTAAAGTGCGCATTCGAACCGTAAGACAACCTGTTATTGGAGATAAATTTTCCAGTAGAAGTGGACAAAAAGGAACAATCGGTAATATTATTCCTGAGGAAGATATGCCTTTTACAAAAGATGGTATTCGACCTGATATTATTTTGAATCCACATGCAATCCCGTCTCGTATGACAATAGCCCAATTAAAGGAAACCGTTTTAGCAAAAGTATTGCTACAATTGGGATTATTTGGAGACGGAACAAGTTTTGGTGAATTGGATGTAAATACGATTTGTGATGAATTAATAAAAGTAGGGTATGAAGCACATGGGAATGAATTGATGTATAATGGTCTTACAGGTGAGCAACATGAATGCAGTGTATTTACGGGGCCAGTATTTTATCAAAGACTGAAACACATGGTAAATGATAAACAACATAGTAGGTCAATTGGACCAATGGTAAATTTAACGAGACAACCTGCCGAAGGTAGGTCGAGAGATGGAGGTCTAAGGTTTGGAGAAATGGAAAGGGATACAACAGTTGCGCATGGTGCTGCTCGTTTTACCAAAGAGCGCCTATTTGATGTATCCGATAAATATAGTGTATTTGTATGTAAAAAATGTGGTATGATTGCATCCTACAATGATGAAATGCATATTCACAGATGTCGAACCTGTGATAATAGGACAGATTTCGCTTATGTTCAAATACCTTATGCATGCAAATTATTATTTCAAGAGTTGATTACAATGAACATTGCACCCCGCATGATAACAGAAAATTAAAATGATTAAAACCAAAGATAAATTATTCCAGGTCCGCCATTAGCACCGTTAGTAACTGATGCGTACTGTCCAAAATTATTATTATATTGAGCGCCGCCACCGCCACCACCACTACCATAATCACCAGTTTTAGAATATCTACCACCATTATTACCATCCTTACCACCAGAACCGCCATAACCAGACTGTAAGCTATCATCAAAGTTACCTGAACCGCCGTAAGGATTTGTTGATGTGCTAGCTGCACCACCACCGCCCCCTCCCCAACAATATCTAATGTTATCTAAAAATCTTATACCGACACCGCCATTACCACCCGTTCCATCGTTTTTACCATTATTACCAGTACCAGCACCACCACCACCGCCGCCACCACCATAACCATCGCTAGGGCATGTTCCACCATTACTTTGATTACCATAACCAGGTGTATTAGTCCCACCATAACTGGAAGCACCTCCTCCTGAGCCGCCGACAGGGTTACCTGGTGTACCCTGTGCAGGTTGGCCATTATTATTTACATCATTGCCACCAGCACCTCCTCCTGAAGCAGTATAACTACTACCATTATAATTTACAACTGTATTCCCTCCATTTGCCGCAGGAAATAGTTGAATGCCTGGTACTGGAAGGGAAGAACGCCAACTACCAGCTGACCCACCATTACCTACAGTAAAATTGTATGAAGTATTTTGAGTAAAATTAACATTATAATGTATTAAATATAACCCAGCTCCACCACCTCCACCACCTTCTGCTCCTGAACTACCACCGCCTCCACCACCACCGCCAGCCATTTCAATAGTGGCATTCCCTAAATTATAATTTGTAAATTGTCCGCTACTTTTTATAATTATAAGTAATTTATAATCACCATTTGTAAGTGGAAAAGCAAGATAACTTCCAGTATAGTTAAATAAAAGAGGTGAAAAAATATATCGCAAATCAGTACCATTCGGAATTTTATAATTAGTATCATAATTTAAAGAAAAACCAAAATTTTTAGCATATATAAAGCCAATATCGGTTCCACTTGAATTTCTGTAACCAGTATTTCTTTCATATCCTGGAAATGTACCGCTTTTTTTTAAAAAAATTGCATCTAAATCTGTATCACTTGTTCCATTAAAAATTTTATAATTAGTAGCCATAATATTATATTATAATATATTTTTTATCGAATTATATTATATAAATGCTGATAGATTTTGAAGACATATCTAATTTTTCAAAAACAAGCGATTATTTGCCAATACTAAATGGCATTTTATTTGTAGAGCTATTATTTATTTATTTAACCCTTAAAGGTATATTTATACATTCAAAAGTTCTAAAATATTGGTACAGACATTATGGTTTGTTAGCAGTAATTGCTGATGTATTAATAATAATGATTGGTTTTATTTTAGCTCGTTTTCTTTACGGATTTTTCTTTACTAGTTTTAATATTATTTTTTTCATTTTAATTGCTGTTATTATTCAAATAATACACGATATATGTTTTTACTTTTTTTTCAGTTTTTATCCAAAAGGTGATAATCGTATGATAGATGTGTTTAAAAAATATGCAAAAGAAATGGGTGGTTCTGCAATATTAGGAGATAGTATAATAATAATTTTATCTTGCTTGCTTGCTTCCTTTAATGCAAGTTCGTCTTTAAATACTAATATAATACATTTAATTGTATTGCTTTATTTTTTACCGTATGCTTTAAATGATTAAATTTTTTGATTTGTTATTTTGAAAGATTTTCCGCAAAGTCATAAAGTTCTTTTATTTTTTCATTATCAATTTCGTCATTAAATTTTTCAGATATAAATTTTATTAATGCCTGCAAATTTATTGGATATGATGTTTCATGTGTAGAATGCATTTGAGCTGGCATTTCTTTATCAGTCCATGTTTCATTCACATTTTCAGTTTCTTCGTCTTCTGAATCATCTTCTGTTTCTACTTTTCCTTCTAATTCCTCTTCTAATTCCTCTTCTAATTCCTCTTCTAATTCCTCTTCTGATTCAGCGTCTGCTTCAGATTTTTTTTCAGATTCTACTATTTTTAAAGTAACTTTCTTTTTGAAAAATTCTTCTGCTGCTTGCTGCTTTTGCTTTGATGCTAAAGCAGATGCAGCTTGTTTAGCTTGCTCCGCTATTTGAGCCTGCTCAAGTCGTTTTTGTTCAGCGATTTCGCGCAATTGTTTGTTATAATTATCAATAACAATATTAAAATAATCATCTATTTTATCAATATTTCTAGCTTTTAAATACCATAACAACCCTAAAAAGGACTTGGGAAAGTTTTTCTGGTTTTGTCCCTTATTTGCTTGTATTCCCATTTCAATATCCATGCGATTTTGCTGTGTTGAAAATGTTGTATAATGAATTTCTGTTCTATGATAAAATGTTCTAAGCATTGCATTACCGCCAGCACGGCTCGTTAATACATTAAAGCCGTCAAGGTCAAATTCAGTGTTGTATGATAAATTGCGATAAAGCTTAATTTTTGGCAAATAATTTTTTAATTGTTCCGCACCGTGTGAATCCGCGGTTCTTCCATATTTAAAGAATTGTGCATCATAGCTACATAAATGAAAGGCTGCATTTGATAATCTAAATGGTTGCGTTTCATCAAATATTTGTTTGTCGTAACGCATTCCATTGAATACTTCATATGTCCCAATATGATTCCACGATTGATGGATTAAAACAGGTTTTAAACTTTTTACATATGTTTTCATAGTCAGCGGTTTTGCTGCTAGCTTTGCTTCCATATTCTCTTCCGTCTCTGAATTAACCCAAATATACCTGTCTTTATTGAAAGAATCAACATAATGTTCTATTTTTTCGATATTTTTTCCTTTGTAATATTGCGAATCGTTATCTCCGAAATATTTATATTTTGGCAAACGAATATGCGGAGTACCATCCGATTTTTCTAAAATAATTTCACAATTCGCGTAAGCAAAAATTATATCCATTCTTGTATTTAAATCTACAATTTTATCGCGCTCATTTTTACTAAATTGTGAGTTTAATAATTTCATAAAAATATCTGAATATTCCCATTGAATAGTTGTGCCATGATGAAATTGCTCATTTTCTCGGTCTTTCTTAAATTCATTAATTTCTTCTTCATTCATTTTTTGAATTATAATTTGTTCATCCCATATTTTTAAGCGCATAATATCATTCCAAGGAACAGTAGCCTTCCAATAATCGCCGTATTGTGTTTTTGTAAATACAGTAACTGTTGTTGACTCTCCGTCTTCTTTTTTGGAAAGAATAAATTGACCCTCTTTACCACCGAGTCCGGAAACACCAATTGTTTGATGAAATTCATGATTTTCGCGAAACAATTCGAACATTCCTCCTAATTTTGTATTATCCATTCCAATGCCAATATCAATCATTTTAATATTTTCACGAGTGACTTTAAATTTTACTTTAGTTGATTGAGCATCACAACTGTTGGCAATTAATTCCGAAATGCTTTTTTCAGGTGTAAATCCAAATCTGCTAAAATTATTAAGCAACCCAGATTGGCTTGTAGAACCTACTTTTTGGACAAATTCTATATTATCTTCAACTCTGGGCTCTTGCATTTCAATCCAAGATGGGATTATAGTTTGATTTGTTGAGGTTTCAATTTGAAGTGACATTATTGTAAATCGGTTTGTTTAATGTATTTATTTTATTTTTATTATTATTTATTTATCTTCAATTTTTTTGTAAAACATAAACAAAATAAGTTGTTAATGCAAATAAAACACCACCCCATAAAGTATCGACAATAGCCGTTTTATAAGACCAATTTTTCAATAAAGTCAATGTAGTGGTTTCATAAACAGCATAAATAGTAAGACCTAATAAAAACGCATCTGATACACTTTTTTTCTCTCGAATAATGAAATAGTATATGCCAAAAATAAGAAAAATGTAGCAAATAATCGCAGCGTATATATTCATTACGACTGGCGAGCCTTGAACAGCAATGATTTGTTTAATAAACACAGACCTCATTGAATATAAAAAAGCAAAATCGAGAGAAACAAATATAAAAATGGTTAAAAGTAAAGTGCCTATATTGATTTTCATTATATTTTGTTTATATAATAATTTTTTATAATAATAATTTTTTATAATAATAATTTTTTATAATATAAATAATAATAATTATATTGTTATTTATATATATAATGGCAGGATTAAGTGTATTTTTATATGGTGGAACTGGCATAACACCGAGACTAGCAATGGGAATGCCGGGATATTCTACTTTAGGTAAAGGATTAAAAGGTTTTGTTCCGCATCAAATCCAAGATGTAGATGTTACTTTTGAAAATTTTGAACAAAATCGTTTTCAAATTATACAGTCTTGGAATAATGTATATAAATCACAATTAGCCGCGACTACTGACGCAACCAAACAACAATTTGGTAGAGTAATAACACCATTTCGCGCAGTAAATAATGCAGGTGATATATTAAGTCGAAAAGATTATTCTTGTAATACAGGATGTCAAACTTTTCAGTATAGACCTAATTTGCACGGGTTGAAACAGCGTTTTGGGTCACAAAGAGTGCAATGTGACAATACTTTAGTGCCAGCAGGTACTTGCAACGGTAAATATGTGTATGATAGTTCTGATTATTCGAGATATTTAAAACAAAAAGCATTAGCAAAAACATATAATATTTTATCATATGGTGGTAATGAAAACAGTGGCAGTCAGTCAGTTTGGAGAGGCATTCGCCAGCATCAATAATTTAATTACTGTTTGATAAGCACATATATCAAACACTTGATAAAATTTTTTTGCTATTAATATCATTATTTTCCATAATTGTTTCCAATGATTTAACATTATTTGACGCCATTGTGTCACTTGTTAAAAAAGAAATTAAATCTAAAATTACCTTTATTTTCTCTTGAGTCCATTGCTCGTTTAAAGCATTATTTAATTCTTTTGTATAAAAACTGGTCATCCCATCTTTATAAAAAATAGAATCATTATATTTTTGTTCAACATAATTTGTTATAATGGCATAATAATAATTTAAACATAAACTTATGATTGAACAATTTTTATATGTTTCAATTAAATTTTTAATTCCAATTTGTGCATAAATAAACAAGCTTTTAAGTCCAGGTGTTTTTTGAAGACTTTCTTTTGATAAAAAAGTTGCACATGCTATTTGTATTGGATTATACATGTATTGTAAATCTGTTTTATTGGTATTGTAGAATATTCTTGATAAAGATTGAAAAATTCCTGGCTCTTGAAAATAAATTACATTGTTTTGAATAAGTATTTTTGTTCCGATTGGTTTATTTCCCAATATAGCAAGTTTAATTATAACTGATAATGGGTCTAATAAAAATAATTTAATATTTATTTTTGTGTTATTTTCAGGTAAATTGCTTAAAGAATTCATATATTATTTTACTATTTATAAAATAATATATAATTTTTATATAGTTTTATTATTTTTATAGTTTAATTAATTTTCAACTAATAAAAAAATTCCAATAATAGTCATTAAAACTCCTATTTTTTTTGTAAATGTTAATTTTTCATCTTTAAATATATAAAAATTTAAAAAACTTATTATTAATAATGGTAAAACTTTACCGCATACCGTGGTGATTAAAACGCTATATTTATAATATAACATATTATAAATTACATAAACAAGCATATTTGTGGTTATAAAAGTAATCGCAAGATATATGATATTATTTGTTTCTATATACAATTTAGGTCCATAAATTAAAATTGTGCTAAAAATAACATTCAACAATGGTAATAAAATCATTTTATATAATTACAAAATATTTAAAAACTCAAAAATTCAAAAACTCAAAAACTTTAATTTTGTATAAATATCATTAATAATAGGTTTTGTATAAGGTTGAATAAAATTTTGGATTTTACTAACATAATTTTGTATATAATCAGTAAAAGATATAATTAAAATGTATATACCTGCTGAATAACAGACTTTTCTGTCCAAATCGGTAAATTCAATTTTGTTTTTTCTGTATTTATTAAACCGATAGATTAAAAACAAAGCAAGACAAACTTTTACAAAAAAATTAACTTCCAAATATAAAAAAGGTTTGTCTTGAATAAACCCAAATATAAATAAAAATACAATAAATTTAGTCAAAAAACCAAATATTTTTAAAAAATAATATTCAAAATTATAAATATCTTTATTATCAATTAATATATCTTTCATATATTTTTGTTATATAATAAAATATAATAAAATATAATAAAATATAATAAATTCTTTTCGTTTAGTATATTAAATGTCAAATAATTATGCATCCTATTATGTTTCACCTTCATCCGTTCAATATGATAATTATGTTTCTGCTCAAACAATTGGTCCTTTAAGCAGTTCGCAAACACCTAGTCAAATTGGATATCATAGTTATGGTGTTTTGAATGGTGTTCATCCAAATCCTCCGCATTTTTATCCAGCAGATGGTGCAAGTGAATTTGCACAGGCTCGGTTTCAATACGCAAATGTAGATACATCCAAAAAACAGCAAATGTTGGCTAGAGCAAAAGTGTTAGCTGCTGCTCGCCCTTATCACTATTTTTCATCATCTTCTCAAAGGGAAGTTCCGGTATCAAGTTCCCATTTAAATTATATAGTTCCTATACAATCTTCTATGCGAACATCTATACTTAAAAGACAGGCTGTAGGAAAAAGTTCTTATAAACAAGGACTTCCAGCAGAAGCTCCTTTGAGTTATAAAAGTTATTTTAAAACTGATGTAAAAGTGATTTTAAATAGAGTAAGAAATGCGAGTTGTGTAGCGCCTGCAAAAAAAGGGTCAATTTACAATCGAACATGTACTGCTGGGGGTGGAATTTGCAATGGTGGCGCGATTTCAGGACAAGGATATTAATCCCAAAACCCAAAATTTGTAAAAAAAAATAAAAATAATAAAAATATTTAGAAATATTATAAATGAACAAATACATTATTGAATTTTTAGGAACACTTTTTATAGTTTTTGTATTTTTAGCTACTGGGAATTGGTTAGCGATTGGTGCCGCTTTATCCGTTACATTTTTGTTGGGTGCATCAATTTCAGGTGGAGCGTTTAATCCTGCGATAGCGTTGGTTCTTATGGCTGGAGGAAAAATATCTACTAAAGAAATAATTCCTTATATAGTTGCGGAAATTGCAGGAGCTTTAGTAGCATTCGAATTGGTTAGATTATTTATGAGATAATACATGTATTTAAATATATAACATATCATAATAAAACATATTTTTTACAAATATATTATAATTTCTCTAATTATAATATATGTCAAAAAAAAGTTACAAGGGAAGAAGTCGTAGAAGTCGAAGTCGTATGAATAAAAGAGGTGGTCAATCAGTGGCACCTCCGCCTCCTGTATATGGACAACAACCGGGTCCCGTATATGGACAACAACCAGCACCTGGTCCATTAGAGTCAGTTGGTATGGCTGTTGAAACTGGCGCAAAAAGCGCATTTACAACTGTTGAGAAAGCAGGTGAATATGCAGGTGATAAAGTTTTAAATTTTTTGGCAAAAGATACTAAAGATATTGGACAGCAACCTGTTGATGAAAAAAAACCATGGTGGAAATTTTGGGGAGGTGGCAGTCGCCGTAGAAGAATGCATAGAAAATCAAAAGGTTCAGGTTCTAGTTCTTTAACAAATTTAATGAATATGTTTGGAATGAAAACAAAAAGACATAGAAAACAGCGCGGAGGATTAGGTGGCAGACCAATAGGTTATGGAAATTTAGAAGGTTCTAATTTTCCTTCTGCTGCCAATGCGCAAGGAAATAATATATATGATTTAGCACCTTTTGACCCAAGCAAACCATTTACAGGTGGAAAATCTAAAAGACACGGAAGACGCAGTAGACGACGAACGCATTATGGTGGTGTAATGCAAACAAATGTAAAAGTAATTGGTGACGCACCGGCATAATATTTCTTATTTTTTATTTCGCATCATTAAACGATATAAAATATATACTCCTAATGCACCTAAAATACCATAATAAATTTGAACTATTGGGTCATCTGGTAAATATAAAGCGGGTTCCAATTTTGAATTCATACTTGAAAATGTTTCACGACAGCTTGAAGGAGGGTCTGTAAATGGATTTTTTCTATCTAAAAAACTACATGGGTCCATATTTTTTAAATCCACTAAGCTTACATAATGTGTTTCAGTTCCTGAGTTATTATTTGAATTTACTGTTTCTAATCTTACTGATGCACAATCCGGTGTTGCACCAGATAAAAATGATTGCAAAATAGCAAATGGATTTAACACATTAAGGTCACTTATTGTTCCAGGAATTAGACCTTTAAATTCAGAAAAATTTACTCCTAATCCAGATGAAATAAAAGGAATATTACCTGACGGCACATTATTAATATAAATATATCTATCTACTTCTTGTAACTTACAGTCTTTACCTTTTCCATCACAACTCCTAACATCTTTACATTTACCACCTGTAGGAATAAAAAATTTATTTCCTAAAGGGCGACCCGTTTTAGATGCACCTTTACCTGTTACTAACACTTCAACATATTTTATTAAACCATCTATATCTTTACCCAATGCATCTAATGTGCCATCACTAGACATTCCAATTTCACTAGGGGTTTTGATTTGATTCCAATAATCATATGGTTCCCCTAAAAAGTTTTTCTCAACACTTTTTACATTATTTAAAACATCTTTAAAAATATTTGACATTAACTTAATATATATTTATATAATTTATAAATTTATAAATATATAATTGCATACCTGTTATACTTATTATACATACAAAAAATTAACTTTAAGCTCCAGTAATTTTAACAGGTTTATCTCCTACTAATTGTGTCATTGCATCTGCTTGTTGCTGGACTAAAGAGTGAACTTGCTGGTTCAACTGCACTACATTTCCACACAAATCCATTACACTTCCTTTAAGGTCCATTAAATCATCAATTCTCTGCTTCAAATATGAAATATTACCAGCATTTTGTTGAGATAATATTAATGCACTATTTGGATTGTTTGGATTATTAGTATCATAATTTTTATAAGAAAGTGTATCATCTATACCTTCAACTAAATTTGCTCCGTATATAGCTGTAAATATTTGATAAACTAATAATAAAACAAAAAAAACTATTAGTATTTTAATTAGCATATTTAATATATACAAATACTATTTATTTTCTTATCATAAATTATAAAAATGTCTTCAGCTTATTTTTCACAAGGTATGCATTCTTATAATAATTCATTATTTGGTCGTTTAACTGGACCTTATTCTACTTGGAAAGGTTCTGGTGAATATAGTTACCCAGTTGCAATTACAAGTGGAAATATTCGCCCTTTAACAAATAAAGACCCAACCAATAATGCTTTTCAAAAATTTGGATTACCTCGCCCTCTTAAATGGCAATTCAGAAAAGGCACAACTACTGAACCGTTAGTAACTATTGTTAATCCAAATCAACCAGACCAATATATTCAAGTAAATAGAGAATCACGCTCTTCTAAAATTCATTCACTTATTGGTCAAACTATCGACCAACCAGGAAGGTTTAGTGTTAAACATAATCCTATTGATGAAACAAATGAATCCCTGCAATTGAATAAAGATTGCTCAACTTGTCATGGTATTGGAATTGTTACTAGTTATTCACCTGAACCATTTTTAACTAATAATCCAGAGCCAGTATCATGTAGCCAACAATTATGTTGCAATGAAGAAAATAAAGCATTAAACCGAGTTATATATGCAAGTACATACTTAAAAAAAAATTATTATACTACTCATCAACAGTATCGAGAAAACCGCTGTCAAACATATGAGCAAAAGGCATTTAATTTTTATTCTGGTCCCGAAGTGCCTGCAGTATACGCGCAATTAATTAAAAATAATCCTAGCTTAGCAAGTAAAATAAAAAATTCTAAGCCAGGTGACCCATTTAGCTATTTAAATATGTATGTAGCAAATTGTTACCCAAATACAGACCCGTCAGTAACTTCACAAGTCGGGTTTGTAACACAATTATTTCAAATTATAAATAGCGCAAATGCATTTACAGTTCAGGATATAGAAAATTACAGCGGTCAAACATTTAATACACTTGCTGAGTTTAACCAATTTTTACAATATATTTCCGGGAATAAAACATTGGCGATAAATATATTTAATGGTTTTATAAATAACCCAAATTATGTGGGAGCGCTAACAGGACCAAACAATCCGCGTGGGTGTAAATTGGTAGTTTATAAGCCAAGTAATCCTCAATTTGCAGTGCAAGGAGGTGTTAGCAGTAGCACAAGAATATTAAAATTAACAGTTGATACAATTAGCACCAATTTATCATCAATAAAAAAATTAAAAGGAGCAGGTGCAGTGGTTAATAGCATAGGCGGTAAACCATATACACCTTTTATTTATAAAAATAAAGCTGAAACATGTAAACCTGGTGTTTATATTAAAAATGGAAATCCCAAGACTTGTTTTAAAAACGCTGACGATTATATGTATAAAGCGTTATCAAAGTTGGGAAATATTGGTGGAAGTATAGGTGGAACACAAGTATCAGAAGTAGGAATGAGTCGCGCTAGATAATAATATTATTTTCTTCATTTACCTTTTTATTTATTTCTTTCTTTTCTTTTTTTTCTTCTTTTTCTTCTTTATTGCAATCATAATTATCATAAAATAATTCAAAATTATCATTATCATCACTTATAATTATATTTTCAAATTCTTCAGTTATTTTTGGTGATAAAAATATGTTTTTTTTTTCTTCATCTATTTTTTCTTCATTTAAAAATATATTTACTTTATCTATAAATTTATTATATGGTATTTTAAACTTTTCACACCAAATTATGCATTTTTGAATATTGTTTTTTTTTAAAATATCAAATTTGTCTTCTTTGTTCTTACTTTTACATAAAGCAATTAATTGATTAATATATTCCAATTGTTGATGACCAATAATTATATTTAATTCTTCTATTTTATTTATGAAATAATATGGGATATCATTTTTTAAAATTGATAATATAGTCTCATTTTTTTTTGTATCTAGTAACATTTTTAAATTTATTAAATACATATGATATAATTTTAATTTTTGAGATTTGAATAAAAATTTTTTACATACAATAAATTTTTCATTTGTTAATACATTTGACATATTAGGTTTAATAATGTAAACATTTTCATAAATTCCAGTTAATATATACAAAATTTCTAAAATAGGTTTATAATAAATATTATCTATTTTTATAATAGAAACACCATCTCTTTTTTGATAATTAAATATATTACATAAAATGTATATCATTCCAATAATGTAATTTTTGTCTGTATAATCTGTTTCATTCAACTCATAATATAAAAAATCATAAGTATTAAACCTAAAATTTTCTAAAAATTCACTATAATCTGAATTTTGAATATTATCGATATTAATAATAGAATTTATATTAGTATCAATATTTTTTTCTCTTATAATATTTAAACATTCTATAATTGCAGTCGAATTATTTCCATAAATCATTGTGTCAATATTTACATTTTCAAAAAAATCTAATAATTTGAATACATTTATAATTTCTAAAATTATATAAAACATATTTGAAAATGTGTTCAATTTACTAACTGAAAATTTAGAATTTGGAACTTTTGTAAATATAAATTCGTATGGATTTATAATATTAATTAAATTTTGCATTAAAAAATCATTATTATGTTTTTTTAATTTCTCATATGCATGAGATAAATAATTGCACAAACTAAATGAAATTTGCGGTTTATATTCGTTTTCTTTCATTTTCGAACTTTTTATTAAATTAAAATCAAAATCTGTATTTTTTTTGGGTAATATATAATAACTCATTAACTATATTATATATTAATTATTTAAGTATATTTTTTTACCATTGATTTGCATAAAGTAAATTTACATCCTGTAAAATTTTAAATTTATGGTTCTTCCAAATCATCTGGTGCTTGTGGGTTTTCGGGTTCTTTTTCTTCCACAGGTTTAAGTTTTGCAGCATACTTAATTTTTCTCTTTTTAATAGGTATTTTCAATGATTCTTGAGGACCTTCAATTTTTTCTTCTTCATTTTCTCTTTCTTCTTCCCTTTCTCTTTCTCTTTCTCTTTCTTTTTCGTATTCTATTGCTTCAGTTTCATCTTTTAAAATTAATTTTACTTTTTTGGCAGAAGCAACAGTTTTTTTCGGTTTTTTATCAAATACAGATTCTTTTAATGGCAATGATGCTTTTTCTTTTTCATTTTGCTCTTCTAATGCCTCTGTTGCAGCAACCAATACAAGTTTGCTAGATAATTTTTTAATTTTAGATTTTTTACTTTTAGCTTCTTTTTCATTTTCTCTTGCTATTTCTTTTGCTACACTTACAGCTTGTTTGGTTTCTTTTCTTTCCAACCTGGCTTCTTCTTCTGTTTCATCTAAAAATTCTAGTGTTATTTTTTCGGCATTTACATTTCTCACTTTTTTATATATAAAATATCTGTTTAAAAATGATATTTTTTTTTCGTTTGCAGTCATTGATAATGCGGATTCATAGGGATTTTTTTTATATTTTTTTCTTTTGGATTCATCCAACATTAAATTAAATAATTCGCTAAATAATCCCGAACCTTCAGGAACTCCTAATGCCTTAGCTTCATCCCTCGTAATTAATTTAAAACCATAATTTTCCATTGACCTTTCTAGATAATCAAAATTAACTAAATATTCTGAAAACAATTTGTTTATAGATTCTTGGTATACTGATATTTCATATCCTATGCTAGTTGCATCGTCGTCAAAATAATCAACATCGTATTCTTTTATGATTTCCCAAATTTTAACACCATCTTCATATAATTGAATACTTTCTCCTACTTTTTTACTTTTTAACAAATTATATATTAATTTACCATCATAACATGCTCCTATAAAATAACCTCCAAGTTTTGTGCATTCTGAAACATTTCTCATAAAATTTTGAAAGGTATTTTGACTTTCAAAGAAATAATGTAATGCAAATTGACAAGATGAAACATTGAAGCCCCCTTCACCTTTACCAAATTGCCTAGCAACAGCTTTTCCGAGTCTTTCTTCAACACCATCCTTAACACCCTCTCCAAAAACCGCTTTAGTAATTTGTATTGCCTTGTCATTTAACATTGCCCTTCCTGATTTAATATTCACACTGCTATTTCCATTTACAAAAAGAGCATAGGGAACAAATTTAAAACTTTTTCTATAATTTAAAAATCGCGCACAAGCACCGTCTAATCTATTTTCTAAATTATCTTTTGAAATATCAATACCAAAAACGAATGACAAATTTGCAGCAATCCATTTCGAAAAATCGCCTCCTTTCCCACAAGCATAATCAATTAATGTTTCACCTCTTTTTGATACGCTAGTGATTAATATTTTTTTAACAAATAAATTATGAAAATCGCGCATTGCCCTAGTTTTATCTGTGGTCGCACCAACTCTATTGTAATAAATATCATCATCATCTAATTCTTCCGGAATATTATTACCTGTTGAAATCATTTCTTCTGTTATAGGATTGTGAATAGAATGCCAATTACTATTAGCAACATGATACGCATTTCCAAATTCATTTAATCCTAACTTATATTTTGCCGTTTTATCTGAGCGAAACCGCAATGGTATCCAACGCCATTGTTTTTGTTTATCCATGTCATAGCGAAATTCGACAATTGTTCCATCTTCAAAAACTTCTCCTTCTTCTGTAAACATTTGATTCACACCAGTTTCATCTTTACGAAGCATTATGTTGCAAATACCTGCATTGGGTTCAGAAGGGTTTGTCGGAACAAATTCAGCAGGTCTATAATCTTTTTCATTATCGACATCTCTAAAATCAGGCAGTTTATCTTCTAATACATCTTGACATGGGTTAACATATCCATGTTTTTCTGAATTAAACCCGACACATAAAGTTATTGTTTTGTATTCATTAAATTGAGTTACTTCTGAAGTATTCAACCCATCTTTAAATATAGGTGTAACAACATCCACATTATTTGCACTTTTTATAGTTTTTACAAGAAAATCAATCGTATTATATGCTGCAGGTTTCCATTTAAAGGAATGTTCCCAAGTAATAGTTTTATGCAATGACCCAACTTTACCTATTTTATCCGCACCAACACCAAAAGTTGCCGGTGTAAAAATAAGCCCATCAATATTATATTCAAATAATTCGTCTTTAATACTAGTTAAAATATAATTGCAAGCTGAAAATATGTCCTCTTCTGGATTAACAGGGTAAAACTTTTTACATACAATTCTTATTGGGCTTATATCGCCAGTTATTATTGATTCGGGGTTCAAAACACGAATCAGGTTTTTTAATATAATTAAACGAAACTTCGCGGGAGGGTCATCTGGTTTTCTTGGGACAAACCCAAAACTGCGGACATCTTTTTTATTAATGAAATAAATATCAAACGCCGCATATAAATTTATATATTTACCATTCTTGTCATGTAAAATATTTTCACCGTCTATTAGTGAATTAAATATATCTTTATTTGATGTAACAGAACCAGTAAATACAATTTGCATGCTATTATTTATTAAATATATTTTACCGACATTTGATATATATAACATGAATCGTTGTCCATCTGCTTTATCTGTTACGGTATAATCTCTGCGAATATTTGGAATCGTAGTTTTATCATTAATCGGAGCAATATTTTTCATTTGCAATGTGTAAGAAGATGGACCTATAAAGCTATTAGGATAAACCCTACTATGTTTTGCAGGGTCATATTCATCCCCCATAATTAATTTCATATAGTTGTTCAAAATATCTGTCTGTTCGGTATATGAAATAGGATAATTTGTTCCTTGTAATCCCATTAAAACATATTTAATAGCTTTACGAAGCGTAAATATTAATGTTTCAACATCTGAAAAACTAGTTCCTGGTCCTATTTTTTCATTATTTATCTCTATTTCGATTTCATAAACTTCTGGATTATTAAAAACTTCTGATTCATCTGTGGTATATGCCATTACCTGTTGTTTTTTTTTTAAATCATAAGAAGAACTTTTAACAATACTTAAATCAACCTTAACAGGTAAATCATAATGTTCAAAAGTAACTCTATTAATATACCGAAAATATTTTTTTGTTTTATCCCATTTTTCAAGCATGTTTTTTATTTGACCCGCATTTATGCTTACCTTTTCTTCTGTTTGATACGATACACGGAAATTAAAATTATCCATATTTACTGGTGCAACCTTTTCTTTATCAATAAAATAAGGAACCTTTCTATAAAAATCAATTTCTCTCAAAAAATTTTGGTCAGATAAAAGTTTATTTATATTATTATGTTTACAATATTCTTGAATTGTTTGAAATCCAGTTATCTCTGTTCTGATTTGAGATGTTTTAATACGCCCACTGGTTGAGTCTAAAAATTCATTATTAATTCTAAGAAAATATGAGCCTTTTTCATTTTGACTTGTAAAACCAAGCGATTTTAATTTTCGTATAACATTATCATAATCAATTTTAGTTAATGGTTTTATATTTCGAGTTCCGAAACGCACTTCCAATTCATTATTTTTCTTTGTATTCATAACATAAGGATTATTTCCCCAAAATAATTTTACCAAATTATCGAATTGTACTTGCGGAGGTTCTTTAGAGGCTGACGCATGAGAATGTTTGGTTTTCGAATGGCTTTTTTCTTCTTTATAATCTTTTCCTTCTTCAATAAATTCACCTTCTTCAACTAAATCTAATTGTTCTTTTGAAGCCATTGTTTTGATATATATACTTTAAACATATTTTTATATTATTCCTTCAATTTTATATAATAATATAAAAATATTATAACTATAAAAAATATTATAACTATAAAAATTTATTATAATTATAAATTCATAATAATTATAAATTCATAATAATTAAATTATACAATTCTTGTTTGTTTTTTTTATTTAATTTTTCTACTTTCTCTTCCAATCCTAGCTTTTTACATATTTCAAATAACTCATCGCTTTTATAAAAACTTACTGCCTTTAGTGGCTTTTCCAAGTTTTCCAAATGAAAAAAAGTTGTCATATACTTTTCTTGTGTTTCTTTTGATGTATCCATTTCATAACAATATTTTTCAGGATTTTCGTACTTATGTATAACATGAAACGGACTTTCTTCGTCACATACTAATTTAAAACACTTTTTTTTATGAATAAATAATATGTTTATATTTTCACACGCGCACAATGCAATAAATGTTTTAATTCCTATTTTTTCTTTATTTGCTAATTCGTCTTCAATAATTTCTTTAATATTTTTAATTTTATGTTTTTTAAGTATAGCTTTTTTTTCTCTCATCATATCAATAAGTTTAAATTTTAATTCTTTTTCATTAACAAATGATGTTGTGTTTGGATATTCGTACGCGGAAAATCCATTTTTTATAACATAAAAACACCAGAATAAACCATCTTTTTCTTTTGGAATAAAGAAAGAACATTCTTTATTATCTTTTGAAATTGTTTTAGGCATTAATTTGCTTGTTATTTCATTATTATTTGCATTATTATTTGCATTATTATTTGCATTAATAAATCTTTTTAAGGAACGGTTCATCATATTTGTAGTTAACATAAATTCACTTGCAACTTGTATTTGCATATCTACTAATTTTTTCATTATTATCTTTATTATCTTTTGTAAAATATATATTTTTGAATTGTTCTTTTTGTTGTTCAATTGAATTTAAATTCATCTCTTGAGCATTTACATAATTTATATAAATTTTCAACTCATTAATTGTGTCTTTATCTAAATCTGTTAAATTAATATGAACTCCATATTTATTTTCATTTAATGTTACACCTGAATTTTTATTCAGAATTCTTAAAACTTCAACTTGATTAAATTTTGTCATTAATTCAATTTTATCGCGAACAAAAGTAAGTTCATTAATATCAAAGTCATAAATATCAGTTTCAATTTGATTAGTCATAATTTATATAATACATTATGAGCTATTTTTATATATTTTTATTTTACAATATTATTTTACAATATTATTTTTATTGTAAATTTTGATTTACTAAATCAAAATCTTCAACTTCATTTATATCATATTTTACAAAATCTTCTATTTTTCTATTAAAATAATTGTCTGCATCACCTCTTGTGCATTTAATATTTTTCCAAAATTCTAAAGATTGACATGAATAATGGTTCAATCTGAAATATTGACTTTCCAATAACATAAAAACATTAGGGTCCTCGTCATATTTTTTATTCATAAAATGTGCATGATGAACACCTAATGACAAAAAATCATAATTTGTGTTGATAAAATATTTACGATTACCAATAGGAATACTGCTGCTTATTTCTTTAGACCGCTTTGTAAAACCTTCCACTATTGATTTTGGTTGGCTAATATGTCCATTTGAACCAAAAATTGTATGTTCAACCTGAAATTGTCCAATATGGTTACATTGATTCAGCATTATATTCATATTTTTATATTTTGGACACCACATAAATTCATCCATATCCACAATTAAAAACCACTTGCTTTCTTTTATTAATGGTAATATATATTTATTATACATATCACTTTGTCTTCCTAAATAGTATGGATATTTTGCATTATATAAAGTAATAATATCATTATCTATATAACATTGAATTTTTTCTAAAAAATTATCATTACTATTGTCGTTAATTAAAAAAAAATGTTCAACGCCACGATTTAAATAATGCTCTATCCATTCCTGTATATTTTGTTCTTCATTTTTAAAAACAGATGCAACCGATAATGTATATTTTTGCATTTACAAATATAATATATAAACTATATAATTTTGTTTTTATTACTAATTTTATTATTATTATTTATTTTATTATTTATTTAGTTTTCAAAAACTAATTTTGCCTTAGATGGTTCTTTCGCCTCTTTTGCCTCTTTCGGTTCAATTAATTCAGCAATTATCGAAATATATTTATCATTTAATTCAAATCTTTGACCAATAACCCTTACATTTAATTTATCACCTTCTTTAATTGTTGCAAAATACGGCATACCATAACTGTGGTCCCTTGTTATAAATATAACCACAGGAGATGGTGTTTCATCCATACTTTCTGCTCTTATACCAGCTTTGGTAATATTTTTTGCAACACATGAAATTAATGTTCCTTCGACTGGGCAACAAATTTGGCATTCAAATACAACTTCAAAAATAATATTTGTTGATTGAACCATCCCACTAGAATAAGTAATAATTTTTGCGGAACCTGGTTTTACAAAACCTTCTGCAATACATTTGCCTTCATATTTTTGCGAAATAATTTTTTCAATAGTAGATAAAATGTTTTTTCCGATGCCTGTTATAGGGATAGAAACATTTCGTGTTATTAAAGAGCGAGAATAAATACTGGCTAATCGAATATCACGGTCGCGTCTTTTAGTTTTTGGTTTGATTGTTAAGTCCATATTAATATATTATGCTATTTTCTTTTAATTAATTTTAATTAATTAAATTCAATTTTTATAATTAAAATTTATATAATTTTGCTAATTCAAAATTTAAAAACCATATTTTCTTATTTTTTTTGATTTTATTATAATACCTCATTAAAAATTCTTGTAAAGAGCATAATTCAGATTCTACCATACCCTTAGTATTTTCTTTTGTATATTTTTCCTCTTCTACAATAATGTTTAAAATTTGCAATTTTTTACCCTTTACTGCTTCATCACATCTTGCACCTGTATTTCTTTTTAACTCTGTTTGTTTAGTTTTGAAAACTAAGTATCTATTACTTTTTTCGTTGTCAATAAAACCAACAATGGAGTTGAATAATATATCATCTGGTATTTTAAATTTAATTGCCGCACCATTAGCAATATCAATTTCATCTTCTGCTTCTGCATCAATCCATTTTTTGGTTGTTTTATTAAATATCATGATTTTTCTGTCTTTTACAGAAAATAATATTATACCAACAAGTCTTCGAGTAGTTATTATTTGACTATCTAAATAATCTTTCATCATTTTTTCAAAAGAATTTTCTTGAATGACTTCTAAAGAATACAAATAATTTAACAATTCGACCTTTTCTTTATATAACAACATATCAACAATATGCTCTACTAAAAACTGCAATACATCATTTTCGGGAATGCCATCTTTTATTAATTTTTTCATTGTTATACCACAATGTTTATACCAATTTTCTTTTGTTTTGTCATCCCTCGATATTTTTTCTCCTGACCTTGCAAATTGTATAGCAATATCAAAATTTTCTCTTATTTCTTTCATTAATTTACTTTCCTTTATTTGTAAAACTTCCATTTTTATTTCTTCAACATGGCGTTTATCAATAACTTCTTTTGTTGATTCAAATTTATCTTTTATATCAAAATTTACCATACTATGCTTGAAATCTATAGGAACTCCTCTTTCAAAAATAGAAATGTTGGAATTATTCAATTCAACCGGTTGAAATAAATAATAGTCACCAATATTTACTAAATAACCGTTTCTACCATATTTATCCGTAATATACTCATTGTTATTTTCTATTAATTGTGTTAAAGCTGCATATATTTGAACTAACGGATATGGTTTTGGTATATTTATTCGCAATATTAAATCGTTTTTTTTATAAAAATACCTTTCTAACATAAGATTTCTTATTTTTTGCAAAATTTTTTCTGAATTTGTAATTATAAAATCTTCAGTATATGTGTCTTCTTTTAATACTTTTATTTCTTTATCAGGATAGCATTTGTAATCGCAATTTTCCATATAATCACATGCCGCTGAAAAAGGCGCATCACCAACTTTAAAATCTGTTATTTCTTCTCCATTTGATAATAATTGTGTTATACTACCTTCCTCATAAGTGGTAAGAATATCTTGGGTAAAATTTGTTTGGTCGTGATTTAAAATGCAATCTATTGCGGTTTCTTTTAAAAGTCGCGTTACCTTTCCTATTTGAATAGCTTTATATTCGGCTACTCTGTAAATATATAAATCAGCGGCTTCTTCTTTATTATCTTCTAAAAGTGTTCCATACATAAATATTTCAACATTTCTTTTTTCAAAAGGCAAATCTTTATGACTGAAATTACGCACCGCTCTTCCTATTATTTGTTCTACGCGACTCATATTATACCAAGGCTGCAATATATGAATTTGCCTTATAAACTTAAAATCTACACCTTCTGCACCAGCTTGTGAAATGATAATCACTTTTATTTTGTTTCCATCTTTATTATTTTCACTAGTTGCTGCTTTTACCTCGTATGCATTATCTGGCGACAAACGAATATCTCCTGTAATTAACGAATATTTTGCAGGCATAAAGTCTGATTTGTTTGAAGAGCGAGGTTTCATTGTGCGAACATCCACTAGTTCGATTGGCGGTGTTTTAAATAATGATTTTGTACCATTACCATATCGGGTAAATCCCATTTCTTCTAATGCTAATGCAACAGGCAAAACACCTCCATCAATATATTGTGCATAAATCATAATAATACCTTCACTTATCACTCCATCTTCGGAAACAATATTATTACATATATTTTTTATTTTAGAACTATATTTTCCTATTTCAGATGGAGAGAAAATTCGACCCCAGTTGCGTAGTGTGTTTTGTTTATATTCGAATGAACCTTTTTCAGGCGGTGATTTACTATCTATAAATTGCATAACTCGTTCTAATCCTTTTACACCTGTTAAATTATTTGCGCTTATTCTTAAAGAAATAGATGAATCACTGGATGAAGAAACTTGACCTCCTTTTGTTACTTTATCAAATTTTTCTTCTAGTTCTACTTCTGGTTCCGTTCCAAAACTACCAAAACTAGATAAAGATAATTCACTTGACGGTTTTTTTGTTAATTCAACTATTTCGGGATTCTCTTGAGAATGTAATTCAGATACTGAATTCTCTAAAGCTTTTAATGGTTCAATCATATTTTCTGAACCAGGAACAATTAAAAGTTTCTTTTTTTGTTTTCTAGTTACAGTTTTTTTAGATTTGGATTCAACTTCAGGATTATTAAGAGAATTCACATTAGCATTAGCATCTTGTTTTGTTTGTTTTTTTGTAGCCTTTTTAGTAACTGTTTTTGCAGTTATAGTTTCAACTGTTTTTTTAATTTTTTTTGATGGTTTGGGTTTTGGTTCCACCGGTTTAACTTCAAACCCTGAATCAGAAAACCTTTCAATTGGTATAATATCTCCTACCGCTTCTTCTAATCCCTCAATCGGATATACAATATTTAATGCTTCAATAGGTATCTGCAATAATGTATAACCAAAAGACTCCATATTTTCAAAACTCGGCATTTCTCTCGTTTTCCCTTTTTTAGTTGTTACAGTATTTCTTCTTCTTCTTAAATTATCAATAATATATTTGTAACCAAGTGACTGATAATCTCCTATTTTTGTTAAATATAAATTAAGTATTTTAATTTTATCCTCATTTTCAATTAATTTTCCATTCATTTGATATGTTGGATATAAATTCGCATCATTACTAAAAGTATTTTCCAAAGCAAAAACATTTGGATATACACGAAACGGAAATGTATATGGATTTTCACCGCGAACAAAAGAAACATATCCTGTGGCTTTTTGTATTAATAGGTCTTTTCCTACTTCTTTACCTTTAGCATTCTTTTTAAAATTACCATCTTTATCAAAAACATCTTTTATTTCAATAGTTCCTCTTTTATCATTTATATTCATTAAGTTTAATAACCATATTATCTCTTGATAACTATTATACATTGGTGTAGCAGATAAAAATAATAATCGTAAATTATTTGCAGCTTGAACAAGGTCTGTTAATTTTTCAGCTACTTTTTTATTTTCATTATCTTCAGAAATACGAATATTGTGAATCTCGTCTATTACTATTAATCTAGTGTCAAACTCACTTTGTAAATTATGCATAACCCTTGCTTTTTTTTCTTTCGCTGATTTGTATTCTCCATTAAGTTGTTGAATATTATCAATATAATTGGCAAATTCTATATAACCTAAAAATAAGTATGCACTATTAATAAGATTTTTAATTTGACTAATTATTTTATCTTTTGTAAAACCTTTCATGTTCATTGGATTTATTTCTTTTAAAAGTTGATTCCCTGTTGTATCTCTCATCGTCCATATATCATCAACTAATTTCAATTTTCTATCATCAAATAGCTGCAACCGAAAATTATCTTGAACATTTGGAGATGCAACTATAATTATTCTTTTTGATATTCCCATTTGTTTCAAATACTTTCGCATTTCTTCACATACCCCTATTGCACTTAGTGTTTTTCCTGAGCCGAGCGCATGAAATAAAAGTAAACTATTATAAGGAGTTTGAAAAGACATGAAATTGCGAACAAATGCTTGATGTGGCGCCAATTCAAATTCGGCTTTGCTTAAAATTTCTGCTTGTTCTTTTACATTATAAATGGTACCATCATATTTGGTATCATTAAATTCTTTTTTTTCGGCGATTTTTACATTAAAATTTGGGTCATTTAAAGTAGGATATAAATAATCATTTTGTTCAGGGTTTTTTTCCAATTCTGTTCTTTCTAATAATTCCTTTTTTAATAAAAATTTATTACACTCATCTTCATATAAATTTGACCGAAACATGCAATTGTTTTCTTCAAATTCTTTTTTTAAAGATTCTTGGTCTTCAATTTGTTTCAATTCTTGTTTTTGTTGCAATTTTGAAGATTTTTTGAGATTTGATATTTCTGGTTTTATAATTTTTGGTTTTGCTACTTTTTTTTTAATTGTATTAGGTTCAATTTCATTTGGTTCCAAATTTGACATATTATATATTATAAATATATTCTATATTCTTGTAAAATTTTATTTATATTTGAAATAACAATTTTTTTTTCTAAATTATAAGGTCGAATAGATTCCAAACATTCGTCTATATTTTTCCATTCTATTTTGCTTACCTCTGTTTTTTGATAATTTTGTAAAGAAACTTCTTCATTATTAGTCATATAAGCTAAAAAATATTTGTGTTTGTAACATTTATTATTAGAACCTATAAATAATTCTTCAAAAGGTAATAAATTTTCTATAATAGTAATATCACTTTTTGAAATTCCAGTTTCTTCTTCAAATTCTCGAACAGCACAATCCTGGTCCTTTTCTTGATAATTTCTTCTTCCCTTAGGAAACTCCCATTCCGTTTCTCCCCATTTTGTTTTACTATTTAAAACAACATCTCTCAATGTAATTATTTTATCATCTACTAAAATACCATTATTCATTAAATCGAACTTTTTATTAGATGAATGTTCCTCATTGCGATATTGTATGTCGGTATTTTCACCCCACATTTGTTTCCACAATTTATCAAATGGGTCATTTAATATTTGGTATTTTTCTTGGTTTGACATTTCATCAATACTTTTTTGCAATTGGTCAATATTATTAACGGAATATTTTCCTCGTAAAAAATCTATATATCCAAAACTATCCTTGCGGCGAATCATTAAAAATTGTAGTCCATTTGAGCTGTGTCGAAAAAGTATAACACCATAACTGGTAATTGGTATTTTACATTGATGAAACATGTGACCATGCTTTCCACAATTGTTGCATATGTTATTTGTTTTATTTATATTCATTTTTTTTAAAGGCTATTAATATTATTATATTTATGTTTAAATCATAAAAGTTCATTATTTACAAAAATGTCTCTTTACTAAAGTTTTTTGATTTACTAAAGTTTTTTGATTTACTAAAGTTTTTTGATTTACTAAAGTTTTTTGATTTACTAAAGTTTTTTGATTTACTAAAGTTTTTTGATTTACTATAAATCATAATTTATTATAACCCATTAGATTATCTATTTTTGCACATTTTTCTACTACATCTTCAGGTAAAACAATGTCGTTTTCCCTTTTGCGAATAGTTGTCCTTATTTTATGCATTCCATTTAACCCATATACGCTATCGTCTTCAACATATTTAGATTTTATATTTGTGAAATCGTGTTCAAATGGTTCCCACCCGCAAAATTCATATATTCTTTCAATGGTTTCTTTTGGTTCATTTATTAATTCATCATAAGATATGAACAAATAGTTTTGATTTTGGTTTTCATTACATTGTTTTTTTGCATGGCTGATTCCCATAATAGAGCGCATTATTGGCTCTGTTTGTGGGATTAATAAATCACCAATATTTTTGTTTATTTTATTTTTTGTGTAAAGTTTAGCAAATGATTTTACAATTTCAATTATAGGTCTTTCCAAAATAATTATTTTAAAGTCATTGCCAATATATTTCTTAAGTAATTCAATATTATCGGGAATAGTCCATGACCTGCATTTATCTACTACAATGGATTCTTCGATATCTTTGTAATAAATGTGGGGAATTTGTGAAATTAAATCATGTGCTGTGTGAAGACGATTATTGGCTCTTAATTGTTCCTTACAGGTTTTTACACAGGATTGAGAGATATCCCACATTAACTGACATACAGCAGAATTTCCTTCGGCATGTATAGCGGGATTTTGGCATAAAATTGCTGATAATAAGGTTGAACCTGTTCTTGGTAGCCCACTCAAACAAACGAACTGCTTCATAATACTAGTTATTTTTATATTTTTATATTTTTATATTTTTATATTTTTATATTTTATATGACAAGTATCATAGTTACAGGATTTTTACCAACTATTTATCCTAACACTGTTTTTACAACAAACCCAGCTGGATATTCAGGCACTTATTATGCAGGTTTTTCTGATACAGTTGTTCCTTCTGGTAATAATTCTTATTATTATACACAAACTTTAGGAAATAAATATTTGTATATTTTTCAAAATGTTAATTATAGTAGTACTAGTGATGCTTCAGGAACAATTCTAATAACATCATCAGCAAGTGCAACTGTTAATTATTATTTGGTGGGTGGTGGTGCTGGCGGTTATTATGAATCCACCGCTGTTACGAATGGTGGTGGTGGTGGTAGTTATTATGGTAATTCATTTACAGTATCCGCAAATTCAAATTCTGCTATAAATATTATTGTAGGCAGAGGTGGTACTGGTAGAGGTTCGACTGGCACTGTCCCCATCCCTGATACTAGTGGTAATTCAACAATTTTAAATTATGAAGGAACCACTAGTCAAGCAATTGGCGGATTAACAACCCAATCAAGTTCTGGCTCTGCTCAACAAGGAAAAGTATTTACCGATTTATTAGGTAATATTTATTATTATGGTGGTGGTGGTGGTAATTCAGATGGTAGGGGAGGAAATGGTTATGCAAGTTATGGTGGAACTAGTACCACCCCTGATTATGGTGGTGGTGGTGGTGGTGGTATTAACTCCAACGGTAGCAATGGTACTATTAATGCTGGTGGTAAAGGAGGTGGATTAAATGGTGGTGCTGGTGGTTCTGGTTCTTACGCTGCTGTAGGTGGTTTTGGTGGTGGTGGTGGCGGTGGTAGTACTGCTAGTAGTGGTGAAACTCGTGATGGTGCAAATGGTGGAATTGGTGGTGGTGGTGGTGGTGGTAAATTTTCTAACGCTGCTACTATTAACGGTGGTAAAGGCGGTGTTGGTGGTGGTGGCGGAGGCGGTGGCGGCAGTGGTGGCATCGGTGGTATTAATGGTGGTGGTGGCGGAAGTGGAAAGCCATCGGGCAATACTATTCAGTCCGCGAGTGGTGGTCGAGGTGGTGCTGGTTTAGTAGTTTTAGTAATTACAATGAATTCTGCACCTTCACCTTCTATCACATGTTTCTTAGAAAATACGAGAATTCTTACCAATCTCGGATACAGATTTATTCAAAACTTAAGAAAAGGCGACCTTGTGAAAACTTCTAGAAACGGATTTAAAGCCATCGATGCAATTGGTAAAAAGGATATCCATCACCCTGCCTTGCAAAACAGAATAAAAGACCAGCTTTATAAATGCCAAAAAAATCAATACCCTGAACTTTTAGAAGATTTAGTCATTACTGGTTGCCATTCCATCCTTGTAGATGAATTTTCTTCTGAAGAAGAAAGAGAAAAATCAATAAAAGTTCATGGTGATATTTATATAACAGATGATTGTTATCGCTTGCCAGCCTGTGCAGATGATAAAGCCATCGTTTATGAGAAACCAGGTACTTATACTATCTATCATTTCGCATTGGAAAATGACGATTACTACATGAATTATGGAGTATATGCAAATGGACTTCTAGTTGAAACCTGTTCCAAACGATATTTAAAAGAATTAGCCAATATGGAATTGATTGAATAAATTTATAAATGCACAGCGATGTTAAAAGCATAATCGCTATTATTATTTATAATAAAAATAAATAATAATTCATTAAAGATTTTTTATTACTGTTTGAATTCTTTAAATTGTTTCCAACTTATATTAATTGGCTCAATTACTTTTTCAACAGGTTTGTTTTTGTCATGCTCTTCATTTATTTTATCTGCCTTTCGCAATGCACTATCGATATACATTTCTTTTAATAATTTCCCTACCACAAATGACCCTTCATGCTGGTCTAATTCCCCATCTTCGATTTGTTTTAGTATATCCAAGAATTTAAATAATATGTTTAAATCTATTTCGTCTTTTCTGACTTTATTGAAAATATCAGTATAATAAGTAAATAAAAAATTACATTCTGTCATTGCCTCATTAATTATCATTTCTTGATTATCTCTATATTTTGCCTTTAACAAAATAAGACCATTTATATCTGACCTTAGTAAATAACTGTGCTTTAATTGGCGTATTAGTTCGGTTTGGTCTTCCACATCATTTGCTTTAATCATTTTTTGTAATTGTAGTCTTGCGTTATTGTCCATATAAAGTATTTAAGAAATATTATTTTAAACTATAACTAAATAATATTTATAATAATTTATAATAATTTATAATAATTTATAATAATTTATAATAATTTATAATAATTATTTTTGATATTTATTTTTGATATTTATATAATATATGAATAACGGATTACCCTCACCATTAAAAATGGCTTTACCACCTGGTGCTTCAAGTCCAGGCCAAGCAGCTATTTATACACAAGAAAATAGTGCTATTGCACAAGCAAAACTAGCAAATATTAGTAATGGAGGCAGAAAAAAAAAATTTAAATATGGTGGTGGAGATATACCAGTAAGCACAATAACTCCTATCTATCGTAATACAATGGGTGGACCTCAAGCACCAGGTTCTCAACAAATTGCAAATGCACAAACCATTAATCAATCAATAGTTCAGGCAAGCCAAGATAAAGTACCGCTTGTAACAGGTGGGAAAAAGAGAAGACAAAGAAAAACGAGAAAAACTCGGCGTAAAATGCGAAAATCTCGCCGTAAAATGCGAAAATCCAGTCGTAAAATGCGAAAATCTCGCCGTAAAATGTGAAAAAATGAAACTAAAAAATAAAAATGATAAAAAATTTTAAAAAAATGTGCATTGTATTTTGTATTGGTTTCTTGATAAATAAGAAAAATATAAAGATAATATAAGTTATGCCAAAAGGAATTGATTGGTTTCATTTTGTATATATAAATTTAGCCTATGTAGCATTAATTTTTTCTATGTTTTTATTTACATCAATTGCTGAAATAAAAAAGGATTGGCCAAAATACAGGTGCAATCCATTATTTATGCCTTTATCTGATAATATTAAAGAAGATTTTGTCTATTGTGTTCAAAATATGCAAACTAATTACATGGGTTTTTTGTTAGAACCACTCACTTATATTACTTCCAATTTATTAACATTAGGCAGTGGTTTTACTGATAGTTTAAATTTTTTTAGAGTAATAATAAGCAACATAAGAACATTTTTAGCTAGCATAACTGGAAATATTTTTGGTGTATTTTTAAATTTAGTTACTGAAATACAAAAAATAACAATTGGTATAAAAGATTTAGTAGGCAAAATAATAGGTATAGTTGTATCTATGTTGTATATTATGGATGGGTCTTTAAAAACAATGCAGTCTTCATGGAATGGGCCTCCTGGACAAATGGTTCAAGCATTATGTTTTCATCCGAATACAAGTGTAAAATTGAAAAATGGTATCATTGTTGAAATGAAAGATTTACATTTAGGAGATATTTTAGAAAATGGTAGTCGCGTAAATGCAATAATAAAATTGGACAATTCCGAAAATAAAATAGATTTTTATATTATTCCAAATGGAGTAGAAGGAAAAGATATTTATGTTACAGGAAGTCATATGATTATCGATAAAAATCAAAACAAATATATTGAAGTATGTAAACACCCACTCGCAAAAAAACAAGAATCTGTAAAATCAGATTGGTTTAGTTGTTTATTAACGAGTGACCATAAAATAAAATTAGGAGAACACACATTTTACGATTGGGATGATGATTTAATAAAACTAACATAATTTTTTATTTTTGTTACTTGAAATGGTTGAGATATATTATAATATTATCCAAATACTATATATGGATAATATTTCAGGTTCATTAAATTCTAGCATAGATAAAATTAATAAAATGTATGGTGATTTAAATTATTATGATGTATATGGGGGCTCTGTTATGATTTTTATAATTTTAATAATTATTTTGCTTTTGGTTTATTCATATACATCCATAATGGTAAATGTTGAACCTATTAAAAAAAACTGGGCCGTTGAAAGATGTAATCCTAAAGTAATCCCGTTTGCTGGCTTTATTAATAAACCAGATAATGTATCAGCAATTAAATATACTGAAGATAATTTTAATTATTGCATGCAAAATATTTTAACATCAATTGCAGGTTACGCTTTAGAGCCAGTTACATTTATTACTTATGGTTTAACCAGTTTATATAAAGAAATCGCGGGTATATTGAATTCAATACGAGTTGTAATTTCAAATGTAAGAACAAATATGGAAAAAATAGCGAAAGAAATTTTTGGAAGATTATTGAATATAATGCCACCTATTCAAACATTATTAATAACTTTTATTGATGTAACAGAAAAAGTCAAGGGTATTTTTACTGCAGGGTTATATACCAGTTTGGGAACATATTATGCATTAAAATCATTAATGGGAGCAATTGTTCAATTTATTGTATTAATTTTGTTAGTATTAGCAGGATTAATAGCAGGATTATGGATTGTTCCATTTACATGGCCTTTTGCGATTAGTGGAACCGTTACTTTTCTCTCCATAAGCATACCTTTGCTGTTAATAATGCTTTTTATGAATGAAGTTTTACATGTAAATATTAATTCACCCATACCTTCTGTTCCTCAACCAGGTGAGTGTTTTGATAAAGGAACACTTTTTTTAATAGATGATGGCTCTTATGTTTCGATTGAAAACCTTAAAGTTGGCGATAAATTAGCAAATAGTGGAACTGTAACTGCAAAACTTAAATTAGATGCATCAAAAGCTGAAATGTATCAACTAGGGGATGTTATAGTTAGCGGAAGTCATCAAGTTAAACATAATGGAAAATGGATTTTTGTGAAAAATCATCCCGAAAGAAAACCAATTTTAAGTTATTTAGAACCATATATTTATTGCTTAAATACAAGCTTAAAAAAGATACAATTAAGTGGGTATGATTTTTCTGACTGGGATGAGGTGTTTGATGAAGAGAAAAAAGAATTACTTTTGGATGATATAAATACCGAATTAATACATAAATATTATGACGGAGGGTTTTATTTTGATACTAAAATTGAGTTAGAAAATGGAGGATGGAGAGAAATAAGGGAATTATCAGTTGGTGATATTTTGGCGGATGGAACTAAAGTTGTTGGATTAGTAGAAATATGGAATGATAATTTAGGACAAAATAATTCGGCAGTGAAAATAAATGGAATTAATGTGCATTCTGTTGATTTTAATAAAAATATAGATTTAGAAAACAACATTAGAGAGAAAAAGATTTTTAATAATGATAATAATGATAATGATAATAAAAAATTATATCACTTAATTACCGACAGACAAAGTTTTTTTGTGGGAAATGTAAAATATTACCATTACAATTCATGCATAGAACTATTTTTAGAAAAATATAGAGGAAAATTATTATCTATTAAATATGTATAGTATGGAGTATACCGTTCGTGTTGATATAATTATTTTAATAGTTGTTGTATTTTTTATTTTATCTGGACATTTATTTTGTTCATGTGCACAAACAACACCTTTCGAGGCTTTTGAAAGTATGACTGAAAGTGTAACTAAAGGCATGAATAAAAAAGCTGAAAAAATGCCTGCTGGAGGTAAAAGAAAAGAAGGATTTGTTGGTGCAAGTACAAATAATGGAGAGTCATCTTATATAAATCAGCCGCCAATTAATACAGATTCTTGGTTTACCCCAGATTTAACATATAAAGCAGGAGTTCCTGTAAGTAAAGGGGTTCAAAATATATTAAATCGCCCAAAACAACCGGTTCCTTTACCTGAAGGCGAAATGATAATGTTTGCAAATACACCTTTTTCTCCAAGTTGTTGTCCAAATACTTATTCTAATAGTTCTGGTTGTGCTTGCATGACAGTAGACCAATATAATTATTTGATTGACAGAGGTGGAAATAATGTGCCTTATTCTGAATATTAAAGTTTTACATATTTAAAGATATAAATAGAATTATATTTTATTAACTTAATATAACTAATAAAATATGGATGTTACAGGTAGAGATAGATTTTTTAATGGAATAATAGGAATAGAAGAATGGGTTAATTCGCAACTAGAATCATCAAGAATGTCAAGAATGCAAGAAAGACTACAAATACAATCAGTAATAAATGAAAGTTTATTACCTGGTTGGAAAACTATTAATACCAAAGGCAATGGTGATTGTATGATTCATGCTTTATTAATAGATGCGTCGCCAACTTTTAGAACATTACCAGATGAAAGTAAAGAAATTATCGCGCATAATTTTCGGACTACAATTTTTTTAGAATTAGTTTTAAATTATTATTTAAGAAATGATGCACCACCTTTATATGATAATAGTAGACCCGCAATACAGTTAAATACATTCGAAGAAAAAAAAAAATTTTTAAGTAAATTTATAGATAGTTTCGCTTTTTTAAGGCAAGAATTTTTAGCTCCAATTTGTTTAGAATATAGGTTTAATGTATTAATTTTAACAAATAATAAAAGAAGTTTTCCACTTGAAAAAGAACCTTCAGAATTTCTTGAAGTAAGTCCTACTATTGTTATGTATAATTCTAATAGTATTCATTTTGAAGCAATGATAGATAATAAAGATTCATTTTTAATAGATACTTCAGAAGCATTACAAAAAATTAGTCAAAATAATAGTGTTATAAGTAATTTGGGAGAAGCTGATAAAAAATGTGATTATGAAAATGGACAATATATTCCCGATGGGGTTCGTGCCAATAAATATATTGGATGGCAAGTTGATGATAGACAATTTGATGGAAATCAAAACTGTATTTCACTTAGATTGTATAATACAAAAACTGGTGAATATTCATCACTAGAATTTGCGTATGACACTTATATTTCTATTAAATTATTAAAACCCCCACAATCTTCTCAGCCGGCTTCTTCTTCATCGGCAGCATCATCATCAGAAGAAGAAAAAGAAGAACCAAAAAAACCAGAACCAGAACTAGATTTGGATAAAGAAGAAAATTTACCTTTAATTATGGGAAATGATTTACAAGAGGAAACAAGATTAGATGAAAAACCATTTTCAATTACTGAAATATCTAGAAAAACGGTGTCAGAGCTTGAAAAACTTCAAAAAAATGCTAAAGAAGTTTTGGAAAAAATGGAGCTTGTTAAAACAATAAGTGGTGATTTACTTTCGGATAAAAATAATGATTTAAATAGTGTATTACAAGGTAAAATAAAAGATATATTGATAGATTTTGATATAAATTTATTAAAAGAATTATTTGATAAATTAGTTCCTGGTTCTAGCTCACCACCCCTTGATAAAAATTATTATGCAGAACAAATATCAAAATTATTTTCAACCCCAAATAATCCGGTAAAATCAACATTAGACCCTATTACTATAGGGGTTTTATGGCAATTGGCAAAATTAGAATTAATATTAAGTCAAGCAGAAAATTTTAAAATTAAAGCAACTGAAATTAATGAAGTGTTTATGACTGATTTAATAGTTAATATAAATAACCCTAATATTGATGTTAATGAAGCATTAAAAAATACAAAAGCAAATATTACAGGTAGTGGTGCTATTTGGAAAAAAATATATACAGCTTCAAAATTATCAGAAAAAGATGCAAAAAATTTATTGGGTTACTTAACTTCATCAAATAAATTAGCTGCATTGAGAAAGGCTGCTTCTAACTATTATTTTTCACCAGCCGCACCAGCAGTAGCACCAGTGCCAGAACATACAGGTTCACAAGAAACACTCGAATCACAGAATTATTTGAAAAAATTTGCATCATTATTAGAATATAATTTACATGATAAACCTAAAAGTAAATTATTGAGAGAATTTTTATTATCTTATAAACTTCCAGGATATATTATTCAAAGTGCATTTGATTTTAATGCATCTGATATTTCAGATAAATTTGCTGTAAACATTCCTTCAGAACAAGCATCAAAAGTGGATGTATTAAATGGTAAAGATTTTGTTAAAAGCATGTTAATGAATATGTGTTTACCATCTGAATTTTCAATTCCGGCTGAATATGCTGGTACTAATTTAAAACAAAAATTAGAACAAGGATTTTATTTAACCCAAAAATTGAATTTTTTAAGTGAAAATGTACCTGTTTTTTTTTCACAAGAGATTACGGATGTTGTTGATAATTTTGAAAAAATTATTCAAAAAAAAGAAAACAAATCAAAAAAAATGAGTGATATTTCTGTTCCTCTTTATATTATTTTTTCTTGTCAAACAAGGAAAAAGGAAAGTTTTGGAAAAAAATATAAAACCGCATTTGATAAATTAGAAAAAATTTTTGATGATAATAAATTTTCTAAGGTAAAAACAGATGGTTTAATTGATTTTCTTAGAGAAAAATTTCCATCAATATTGGAACATTTAAAATCGATGAAACAACTTGGTGGGAAATTTTTAAACTCTGAGGTAAAAAATAGAATTTCAGTTTTGTTAACTTATAAAAATTTACTTAGTTTTGATGAAATAGACAATATTCTTGCAAAATTAGAAAATTCAGAAAATATCGTAGATGACAATTTAATCAAAAGTATTAATGATATTATTAATGGTCCTCTCACTGATGATGAAAAAAAAGAAGAAATAAATTCGAGCGTTAATAATTTTATAGACTATAAGTCTAATAAAAAATCTAAAATTGACGATATAGAAACAACATCTGCAGCTGCAGATGTTGATAGTATAGATATAAGAAAAAGAAGACAACTAAATGAAGATAAGGATGATGAAGAAGATAAAAATAAAGATAAAAAATTCAAGACAAATGGAGAAAAAAAAGTAAGAAAAATAGAAGAATTACTAGAAAATGGTAATACTAATACAAAAAGAATTACAAGTACTACCCCAAAAACAGAAATAAATGATTTTAAAAGCGGAACAGAAGAGAAACAAAGAATATATAAATCAATACAAGATGAAGCTAGTGGAATAAGTGAAGAACTTAAAAGTATAGGAAATTCTTTTGGAAATCTAAAAAGAGGGATGGAAGCAAAAGCAGCTGCAGAAAAGGCAGCAGCAGAAAGAGCAGCAGCAGAAAGAGCAGCTGCAGAAAAAGCAGAAGCAGAAAAAGCAGCTGCAGAAAGAGCAGCTGCAGAAAAAGCAGCAGCAGAAAGAGCAGCTGCAGAAAGAGCAGCTGCAGAAAAAGAATCAGCTTTACAAGAAGAAATAAAAAAATTTAATGAATCTGATGAATTACCAGAATTAATTAAATACGCATTGAATTCAGAAAAATCTGATTTTGTATATAATGATTTTCATACCTCAATAATATTTTTATGCAATGGTAAAGTTTATACTATTGGTTATGGTTTAGACCCAGCATATGACGCAGATTTAAAAAAAGAAGGAAAAATTAGTAAGTTATTGGATAAATTAACTGGTTTGGAAGATACAGTAAAAGAGAAATTTCCTTCTTTTCGTAGTGTTCATTTGTTTGGAACTGGGTTCATATATTCACCTGACAGTTTAATTATAGATGAAGATTCATATAATTATAGAATTATTTCTGTAGGCATATTAAAAAAATCTCACATTATTCGTTTAAATAAATTTTTGTCTAATGTTCAACAATTAAATGCAAATTCAATGGTTGTAGGCGAAGGAAATACTAAAAGAAATATAGCAATAGAACAATTTATTGGTCAAACAAGATATATATATTCTAGATTAGCATCAAGACATACACAAAATTTACCTTTTGCAAATTTATTTTATAATTGCAGCTCTTTTGTAGAATTTGTTTTTTTTGAAATAATTTGTGATTCAAATCTTTTAAACTCTGACCCAAATAAATGTAAAAATAAAAATGGTTCAATAACAGTACAAAATATAAAAAATATATTTACTGCATATTACGGTGATGGTTCAGTTATTGATTTTTTAAAATTGGTAAATTATGTTCCAGATAAAGTAGGTTTTTTTTCACAAATGTATAATTTTGTAACTAGTTTATTTCCAAATACCAGTGATAAAAGTGAACATTTAAAAGAAGGAACAAAAAAAAGTGTATTAGATTCAATTATGAGTTCAGAAGAAGGAATTTTAGATTTATTTGGTGGTGGCTCGGAAATGAAATTATTAAAAAGAAAAAAACAAAAAAGACCCAAAAATATTACCGCTAGAAAGTTGAATAACAAATGGAGCAATAAGTAATATTTTTTGTATTTTCATAGCAACCGCAAGCAATATCAATAGTATCTTCTTCGTATTCATGTTTGCAAACCGATTTTATTTGCTGCTCAACAATATTTATCATTTCTCGTAAAAATATCATATTTTGCTCTGATTTTGTTTCATTTATATGTTCTTTAAATTTATTTAAAAAAGTATTTATAAACGGGCTTAAAGACCCATTTATTGATGAACAAAAACGGTTTTGTTCATGTAATAATTCAATTTGTAATTGAATATGTTGTCTTATTTTTAATAATGTGTTTAATTCTTCAACCATAATATTTGTATAAATATTATTGTTTTTTATTTAAGTGTATTTGCTATATTTTATTTTATTTTCTTTTTTTAAAATTTTTTCTATTTTCTTTTTCTCTTTTTTCCTTTTTATAATATCAGAAATAATTTACATTAATAATTTACATTAATTATTACACATACATACTATAAAACGCCATATTTATTTCTTTGTCAACCTTAATTAATTTATCTACAATTTCTTTGGTTACATGAATTGGAAATTCTACTTTTAATGGCATTTCTTCTTCAAACAAGTTTGAACCTGGTTTCATTAAACGATATAAATTTAATTTTGTATAAATAATTTCTAGACACCGCTTTAAGTTTCGAACTCCATCTTCTTTATTGCAATGAGTATCTATGATATAATGAATTGTCTCTTGCGGAACAGTAATTTCTTCTGATGAAAATTTAACTTGTTCTCGTATTCTTGGTAGCAAATACTGATTTGAAATAATTGTTTTTTGCTTTTTTTCGTAACCCTTTGTTTTTATTCTATACATGCGGTCCTTCAAAATGGGATTTATCTTGTTTTCGTCATTGTAACTGAAAATAAATAAGCATTTACTCAAGTCAAAATCTATTTCTGCAAAATATTTATCATGAAATTGACTATTTTGTGTTGTATCTGTTAAATGGGTTAAAATTCCAGCTATTTCTTCGCCTTTTGGAGTATCACTTATTTTATCCAATTCATCAAAATAAATTACAGGATTCATGCATTTGCTATCAATCAATATTTGAATAATTTTTCCCCAAATACTTCCTTCATATGTATAAGAATGACCTTCTAAAAAACTGCTATCTGTTGCACCTCCAAGCGCTATAAATGCAAAAGGTCGGTTTAGAATTTTACTTATACCTTCTTTAACAAGTGAAGTTTTTCCTGTTCCTGGTGGCCCATGAATAGCAATAGCAGTACCTATAGCAGATGGATTAGTTACAAGCTGACCAAGCATTTGCATAATCTGCATCTTAGCATCATTTAACCCATAAACCGCATCATCAAGAGTTTTATGGGCGTTTGCCATGAATTCATGACATTTATCAATACCGTCAGAAATATTAACCGGAAGTGAATTGAATTTACCGAATGGTATGCGCATAAAAGTATCTACCCAATTTTTAATTTTGTAAAATTCCCCACTGCCTGGCTCCATATAACGAAGCGAGTTGATTTTTTTCATTGCAGTTGCTTTAAAAATATGCGGAATATCAGATTCCAATAAAGTTAAACGATATGGTTTTTCAATGCGGGTTATTTTATTGATTTCTTTTACTTCTTTTATGATTTTTTTTTGCTCTAAAATGCCTAATTTATTAAAGAATGCAAAATCGTTCATTGAATTTTTATCACGAATTATTTTACGAAATATTCTTTCATGCTTGTCTTTTGTTTTTTTAATTTTTTTTTCTTGTTTTTTCTTTTTATTTTTAAGTTCATTTTCACAAACTTTAATGCATTCATAAATTAATTTATTTCCTTTGTTTTTATTTTTGAATTCTTTTAATTCATTTAAAATAACTTCATCACTTTCTATTGTAGACAATTCTTTTTCTTTGCTTTTGCTATCGCTTTTGCTATCGCTTACACTTGATTTTTCTAGGATATCTTTAATCATTGTAATTGTGTTTGAATCGCTTTCTATTTTAGGTTTTTTAAGATTTTTTTTAGATTTTGTTAATTTTACATTTGTGCTTGCACCTTTTTTTATAATTTTATTTTCTATATAATCTTCTTCTTCATCTTCATCTTCTTCATAATCTTCATCTGAAGAATCATCATCTGTGCTAACTTCTTCATCTTCATCTTCGGTTTCTTCTTCACTTTCCCAATCTTCATCTTCATTTTCATCATATTCTTCCCATTCATCATCATCTTTGTTTCCAATAGTAAATATAATATTAAATTTACTGCTGTTTGCCTTAGAAGCAGCATTATTTTCATCATCATATTCTGAGTCATTTTCGTATTCTTCATCTATTTGTGATTCAGGCTCTGACTCTGACTCGGGTTCTGACTCATCAACCTTATTTGCATTTTTTTTATTTTTTTTATTTTTTCTCAGGTTATTTTTAGATTTTTTAGGTATGGGTTTATTTCTTGATAATAATTTTTTTTTATTATTAGTTTTTTTTAATTTTGATGCTTTTTGTTTTTCAATTTCAGAATCAGCATCGGATTCATAATCATCTTCATCAACCCATATGTCTTCTTCGCTATTATCTTCTTGTGAGTATTGTTCTTTGTCGCTATTTTCTTCTTCAAATAAATCATCATCATCATCATTTGCATATTTTTTTTGTTTTTGATATTTTTTTTCCTTTAGTTTTTTTATTTTTTCACCCAATTTTATTTTATTATCTAAATTTTTTGATGGAAACATTTTGGATAATAATTTTCTATATTCATGCATATCCAATTCTTCTTCTTCCTCATCTTCATATATAATTGTATCATTGTCATCATCAGAGTCTTTATGGGTTTTTTTATTTTTTTCATTTTGTCTAAATTTTTGTTTATTCATTTTTTGGTCTCTTGGCATTCTTATAATATGAATTGTTTTAATATTTTATTTTTAAATCAATTTTATTTTATTTCAAAATATCATTTATATAACATTTTTTATAAAAAATATAAAATAAAATTGATAATAAACAATCTAAATATAAATATATATAATAAGGAAGATGTCAAGAACCAATTCGATTTCTCAAATGAATAATATTTCTAAAATAGTAGGTATTCAATTTAGTATACTTTCTCCTGATGAAATTCGCAAAGGTTCAGTTGCGGAAATTACATCTAGAGACACATACATAAATAATAAGCCTTGCATTGGTGGTCTTTTTGACCCTAGAATGGGTGTTCTTGAGCCAGGTTTAATTTGCCCTACTGATGGACTTGATTATATGCAAACACCTGGATATTTTGGTCATATAGAGTTAGCGCGTCCAGTTTATTATATTCAATATTTAAATACAATTTTAAAAGTTCTGCGATGCGTTTGTTTTAAATGCAGCAAACTTTTGGTCAGTAAGGATAAATATAAACAAGCACTAAAAATGTCTAATGATGCAAGATGGAAATATGTGTTTTCTCTAGCAAGTAAAATAAAACGATGCGGTGAAGATACAGAAGATGGTTGTGGTTGTTTGCAACCAAATAAAATTCGAAAAGCAAATTTATTAATTGCAACTATTTATGCAGAATGGAAAAATGATTCAGGAGAAGATGGGCAAAATAATATTACGATAAAATTAACTCCTGAAATGGTATTAAAAATTTTAAAGAGAATATCCGACGAAGATGTGTCTTTTATGGGATTTAGTCCTGTATGGTCTAGACCAGACTGGATGGTTTGTCAAGTATTAGCTGTGCCCCCGCCTGCGGTGAGACCTTCTGTAAAGCATGACGCCCAGCAAAGGTCAGAAGATGATTTAAGTCATATTTTAGTTTATATTATTAAAACGAATAAAGTTTTGCAAGAAAAAATACAAAATAATGCACCTCCAAATATAATCGATGATTTGACAACCGTTTTGCAATATTATGTTGCTACACAAGTAGATAATAAAATTCCTGGTGTAGCGTCAGTTGCACAAAGGTCAGGTCGTCCTTTAAAGTCAATAAAGGACCGGTTAAATGGGAAAAGTGGGCGCATGAGAGGTAATTTAATGGCGAAGCGTGTAGACTTTAGCGCTCGTTCAGTTATTACAGCTGACCCAAATATTTCCATTCGTGAATTAGGTATTCCGTTAAAAATTGCTAAAAATATTACCAAACCAGTTGTAGTAAATTCTGCAAATCGAGCGTTTTTAATGAAATTAGTTAAAAACGGACCGGATGTTCATCCTGGTGCTAAAATTTTGGAAAAGAAAAATGGTAATTCGATTACATTGAGGTACATAGACCGTAATTCAATTGTATTAGAAGATGGTGATATTGTGCATCGTCATATGATGGATGGAGACCCGATTCTCTTTAACCGTCAGCCTACATTGCATCGAATGTCCATGATGTGCCATATTGCCAAGATTATGAAACAAGGTGACACTTTTCGGATGAATGTTGCAGACACAAAACCATACAATGCGGATTTCGACGGGGATAGACATATGTAAACCATTTTGTCCCCAACAGGGAGCGTGAAAAGCGTGCAACTCCCTAGTTAAATGATTCTAATAATAAAGAGTTTAAATATAAAACATAATAATTATAAAATATGAAACCATCAAAAGAAATGAATCTATCAAAACAAATATTAGACACACCAACCAATCGATATTGTGAAATATACAAAATAATTAATAATACCACCGGTAAATTATATGTAGGGCAAGCTGTTTCGCATATATTAAATCACAAAAAATATAGACCATATGGACACGAAGGAAGATTTAGATGTCATATATCTGAAGCATTCTCGAAAAAAAAGAATCAATCGCATTATTTAAACAACGCTATTAGAAAATACGGTGTTGAAGATTTTGTTGTTGTATTAATAGAATGCTGTGACATTTTAGATGCAGATGAAAAAGAAAAGTATTACATTCAACATTTGAATTCTTTATACCCAAATGGATATAATTTAAAAAATGGTGGGAATGTATTTACACATAGTGATGAAAGTAAAAAACGCGTGTCAAATGGTGTTATTAATTATTTTAAAAATAAAAAATATGATAGATTTAATGATATAAAACAAATAGATAACGATATAGAAAAATACATTAGACCATTAAAAAGATATAATGAGCAATATGGTTGGTATGTTTATATTGATGGAAAAAAAGCAGATTTTGGTGGTATTCATATTTCATTGGATAAAAGTAGAAAATGTGCAGTAGAATTTATAGAAAATTTAAAGAATCATTTAGCGACACGACCAAATTGACGGGAAACCCCTTAGAGCCTTTTACAACCACTCACAATTGGAAACTTTTGTGAGGAACACGGTTTATAGCCGTACCCAATGGTAAAATGTGAAAGGATTGGGTAATCCGCAGCCAAGCCCCTAAACTCGTTATGATAGAGAATGGGGAAGGTTCAACGACTAGACGGTTGTGGGTCTTATATGATGGTCTAATCAACCTGATAAGGCTTAAGGTATAGTCTGCCCCTTTTGGAAACTCTAGGGAATTCATGGAAATGAATTTACATATGCCGCAGGATGTAGAAGCGGAATCGGAATTAAGAAATTTAGCAGCGGTACCATATCAAATAATAAGCCCTGCAAATAACTCACCAATTATAGGTATTTATCAGGATTCAATGCTTGGAAGTAATCGTTTTACAAGGGAGGGAATTAGGTTTTCACCTCGTGATGCAATGAATTTGTTGATGATGTTTCAAAGAGTAAATGAAAAAGCATTATATTCACTTATTGAACAAAATGGTTATGTAACCAATTTTGAAATTTTATCGCAAATTTTGCCACCGTTATCATTGAAATATAATACAAAGCTTTTTAAAGATAATGAGGATAAAGCAAAATCAAATAATGTTTTAGAAATCAAAAATGGTCAATATTTGCGAGGACAAATGGAAAAAGGTGTTTTGGGTGGAGGAACAAAAGGACTTATTCAGCGCATTTGCAATGAGTTTGGCAATTTTGCTTCAGCTAATTTTATCGATGATTTACAAAATATTATTACAGAATACATGAAATCGAGCGCATATAGTGTAGGAATTAGTGATTTAATTGCAGATGAAAAAACAAATCAAGACATTATTAAAATTATTACTGAGAAAAAAATGGATGTTAAAAAATTAATCGAACAAACGCAAATCGGTGTTTTTGAAAATAAAACTGGCAAAACAAATGAAGAAGAGTTTGAGACACAAGTTAATAATATTTTAAATCAAGCATCTTCAGAAGCAGGTAAGATTGGTTTGACCAGTTTGAGTAAAGATAACCGTTTCGTTATTATGGTAAGTGCTGGGTCAAAGGGGTCTGATTTGAATATTTCTCAAATGATTTCGTGCTTGGGTCAACAAAATGTGGATGGAAAACGCATTCCTTATGGGTTCGAGCATAGAACCTTGCCTCATTTTGCCAAGTATGATGATAGTCCAGGTGCTCGTGGATTTGTTGAAAGTTCTTATATTAATGGTTTAAATCCGCAAGAATTGTTCTTTCATGCAATGGGTGGTCGGGTGGGTCTTATTGATACAGCTGTGAAAACATCGACCACAGGATATATCCAGCGCCGTTTAGTAAAAGGATTGGAGGATTTAATGGTGTCATACGACATGACTGTTAGAACAAATAAAGGTAAGGTAGTTCAATTTATTTATGGAGATGATGGGATTGACCCAATAAAAGTGGAAAATCAATCCATGCCGTTAGTTAGCATGAGCATTCAAGATATTTATGCACATTATAATATTCCAGACGAAACAAATAAAACAAAAGCGCTTTCACCAATATTTTTAAAATCTGTAATTACACGATATAAAAAGCAAATGAAAGAGACACAAGAAAAATGTAAATATTACACAGATATGATGATTGAAAACCGTGATTTAATTGTTAAAAATGTATTCAAAAACAAAGGAGATAGTGTTGTAAATTGTCCGGTTGCGTTTTCATATCTTATTAACAATGTAATTGGTCAACAAAATATAAATGGAAATTCGGTTAGTGACATTACTCCTTTAGAAGTATTTGAAATGATAGAAAAATGTTATTCAAATTTGGAAAAAATAAGATGTGCTGTTCCAACTGCACTATTTAAAACATTGTATTTCTATTATTTGTCACCCAAAGACCTGCTTTTTGTAAAGCGCATTAACCGAGCAGCATTAACCATTTTATTGGAAAATATTGCGGTTAATTACAAGCGTGCAATTGTTGCGCCAGGTGAAATGGTGGGAATGGTTGCTGCCCAAAGTATTGGAGAACCAACAACGCAAATGACACTAAATACTTTTCATTTTGCTGGTGTTTCTAGTAAATCCAATGTAACTCGTGGTGTGCCAAGAATTGAGGAAATTTTGTCACTATCATCTGAGCCTAAAAATCCATCTTTAACTGTATTTTTAAAGCCAGAAGAAGAAACAGACCGAGAAAAGGCACAATCAATAATGTATATGTTGGAACATACTAAAATGAAAGAGATAGTGTCTTCTACAGAAATTTGTTTCGACCCAGATGATTTAAATACATTAATAAATGAGGACGAAACTACAATGATGCAATATCGAGAATTTGAAAACTTGGTTGATGAATGCATCAATGCTTCATTGACTGAAGAAACTAGTGAAAAATCTAAATGGATATTGCGCATGGTAATGAATGCAGAAGCAATGCTTGAGAAAAATATAACAATGGATGATGTGAATTTTACATTGAAAAATAGTTTTGGTAATGAAATATCATGTGTTTTCTCGGATTACAATGCTGATAAATTAATATTCAGAATTCGAATGAATAATGTGATTAAACAAGGAAGTGGTAAAGGAGGTTCAAAAAAGCCAAAGGTAAATCCGCTAGACCAGTCCGACCAAATATATTTATTTAAAAATTTTCAAGAACAAATACTTGAAAATGTTGTTTTGAGGGGAATAAAAAATATTAAAAAAGTAATCTTAAGAAAAATTAAAGATAATGTTGTAGAACAATCTGGAATATTTAAAAAACAAGACATATGGGTTCTAGATACAATTGGTACTAATATTATAGATGTTCTTGCGCTTGATTATGTTGATGCCAAACGCACATTTAGTAATGACATAGTAGAAATGTATGAAACTTTTGGAATTGAGGCTGCAAGACAAGCAATTTATAATGAGTTAGTAGATGTTATAGAATTTGATGGCACATATGTTAATTATCATCATTTAAGTATTCTTTGCGACAGAATGACTTTTACAAATAAAATGATATCCATTTTTCGACATGGAATTAATAATGACAATATTGGGCCTATTGCCAAAGCATCTTTTGAGGAAACACCCGAAATGTTTTTAAAAGCAGCAAGACATGCAGAATTAGACACACTGCGAGGAATTTCGGCAAATGTCATGTGTGGTCAAGAAGGTTTGTTTGGAACAAATGCATTTCAGGTTATTCTCGATTTAAATGAAATGACAAAATTAGAAGAGGTTGCTCAATTTGAAAATATTAGTATGGAAGAATCAATAGAACAATCATTTGGAAATGTAGAAAACCAAGAAGATAAATGCAGTACAAATAAACTTATGATTAAAAATAATGTAGTTAGTATTAAAGGAATAGATTTGGGAGATGATAATACTTATAATCCTGGTTTCTAAAAACATAAATTAAAATATAAATAAAATATAAATAAAATAAAATATAAATAAAATAATAGAAATTATTATATAAATACAAATAATTATATTTAAATAATAAAAATGTCACTAATATGTAGTATTATTCAAAAGTTAATAAATCCAAATTTTTTTTTATGTATTGATAAATACAATGAATTTGAATATTGGGATAATATGTTTAAAAATATAAATAGCAATATTAATTCAATAAACAAATCACAAGTAATGCATTATTATTATATCTATATATCAAAAATTTTAAATGTGAAAAATAAAAAAAAAATTATTACAAATAAATTTAAATATTTTAATGAAATGATTAATAATATATTTATTAATGATATACAAAAAGAAGATATTTTTACGCTTTTTGAAAAATCACAACGCATATATTTTGCTTTTTTAAAATTTGCAAACATATACAGGTGTAAAAAAACAATTATTAAAACTAATATAGATATGTATATGAATGAAATTCAAGAAAATGATAAAAATGTTTTTACAATTATACATAAAAATTCAAAATATTTATTTTTAAATAATGATTTAATTAAAATAATAAACAGCGCACTATTGAATTCAGACCATTTTTTTCCAAATCCACTTTATCCTAAAAATCCTTTTAATAATATTCCCTTTAACAAAGCAGATTTATACAACATATATTTTAATATAAGATTTAAAAGCAATTATAATCCAATTTTTCTATATTTATTTTTTAAGGCAAATTTTAATACAGATAAATTTTTATACGATAATGAATCAATAATAAGAGATTCTATTATAAAAAATTATGTTGAAAATTCGCCTGCTAATGTTTTGCATCATGATTTAAAATTTATGTTTTATATAAATCAAAAATATACAAAAAATTTGTATATAAATGATGAAATACCTAAGGAAACAATAATTAATATTTTTAGACCATATTTACATTTATATTATATATATAGATATAGTGTTTATGGAACTGAAAAAAAAAATGCTTCGCATATTTTATTAAAAAATAAATTGAAATCATTCGTTAAATTTAATCCTAATTTTGGTAGAAAAATTATAAAAATTGAAAAAAAATATGCATTTATAACTTGTAAAATAACTAATAAGCAAAAAATAATTTTAAAACGAATTAGAAAAATAAATTTCGATTTAAAACATATAGATTTTTATAAATGTAATAATGATAATGGTGAAAATGGTGAAAATGGTGAAAATGGTGAAAATGGTGAAAATGGTGAAAATGATATTGAAGATAATGAAAATGATATTGAAGATGATGAAAATGGAGAAATTGATATTGAAGATGAAGATAATGTGAATGAGGAAGATGAGGAAGATGATGAGGAAAATGAAATAATATAATTATTTTATCAAGGAATTTCCACTAATTTAAATTTTTTATTTTTTTTTGTATTTCGTTTGATTATTACATTTCCTCGTTTTTTTCTTGATTTTGCAATATCTATTTGTTGTTCATATTCATTTACTATTTGTTCTTCATGTTTTTCTTCATTATCATTGCCTTCGTCTGTTATTAATTTTAATTTTGTTTTTGATAATTTTTTAACGCGCATTTTTTGACTCGGGATTGGATTAGGATTAGGGTTTTTAAGTTTATATTGAGTAGTTTTACTTCTTGTATAATTCGTTAAATATTCTTCAATATTTATTTTATTATTAATAGCATCATTAAAAATTCCTTGACAACTGGTTATTGTAATAGGCATAAAGATTTTTTTTTCAGGTGATTGTATAATTTTATATTTTGGTATATTTTCTGCTCTTAATCCGGGTGATACAATAAATACAAATTCACTAGTTAATTCACCGTGCATAACAAATACAGTTTTTGTATGTTGTGTTTCAAGCAATGTTTTACTCGAAATTAAAATGCAAGGTATGTCGTATTTTGTCATAATTAACCAAATATCAAAATTTGTTACAAAATAACTATCTGTGTAAATAAAATTTTGAAATGATAAAGTACCTGATTTTACCTGGTCTCCTAATGTTTTTTTACCTTCTTCTATTAATATATCAATTACTTTATTTTCATAACTTATTAAATATTTCACATATTCTTCCAATAATATATTTTTTATTTGGCTTAAAGACAATTGTATATTTTTTTTCCTATTTACAATATCAATTAACATATAAAAGCCACAATAAAGGGTTTTATCATATAACAATTCATCGAAATTTTCCGGAAAACAATTTTTCCATAAATTAGAGCTTATCTTTCCAGTTGATATGGGAACGCATTCTCCATCTTCTTCTCCATGTGTTGGATTTAATGCATCATCAATATTTATTTTGTTTTCGTAATTTTGAGTAATAATAGGCTCAGCAATATCATAAGAATTATTCTTTGCGTATTTATTGATTTCAGATGGAATTAATCCTTCAAAATATTCAGCATTCAATAATGATTGTATAACAATTATTTCATCTTCCCTCAAATTGTATCCCAAACTACCAAAAGATAAGTATGTTTGGGGTTGAAATATGAATGAATTTATTCTACTATATCTAATCAATTCATCTGACATTTTGCCAAAATAATATATTTCATTATCTGCATTTGTTAATAAATTTTGTTTCGGCAATATTAATTGACAAGTATTACCTGTAGAAAACGCGCATAAAGGTCGATTTCCATTGCACTTATCTTTATCTAAAACAATGCATGTAGAAATATCATTTATCATTGTATAGTCATATTCATCAGAAAATATAATAGAGTCATTCACTAATTCCTTTAATTGTTTTATAATAGATAATAGTTTTACATTATATAACATATAACCATTTTTAACACTCTCTTCTATTTTTTCTCTCAATTTAATATTTTCATATTTATTTAAAAGAATTCGAATAGTATTTCTAAAAACATTATAAAAATTTGTTTCTAGTTTTATTTTTTTTATATATTCTACTCTTTCTTTATCAACTTCTTTTGATAATAGTGTATTGCTATCAGCAATTAAATAATTATTATCATTTAATAATTTAATATCGTCTATTGCTTCTGATAATGGAAACGGTTCGCTTAATTGAATAAATTGATTTGTTTCTGTTATTATACCAACAATCATTTCATCTTCTATAACCTTAAATTCAGGTAAGCATTGTATTTTTTTTCTAGTATCATTGCTTAATTTTGTTAAAAATTTCACAGTATTCTCATAAGTTTCATACATTGTTTCATCACTCATCATTACATAATCATATGTCAGATTTATAGAGCTCGGAAAACATGGGACTACTCCCTTTAATCCTTCAGGATTTTTACAATAAATAGAAATTACTTTTCCCTGATAATTAACTATTTGTTTTTTAATTTGATAATCATATTTATTTAATATCTTAATCAAATTATCAAGCAATATAGGTGTTTTAAACCTATAAACATTTTCAGGCATACTTGATAATGGTACACAAGTATTTTTTAATAAAGGTTTAATAAGTTTTTTAAATATAGCCCTCATTGATTTTGATGTTTGCTGATTATATTCACTAAATGTTTTATCAATGTTTATTTTTGTTTCTTCATTCCTATAAGCATAAATGGGTTCATAATAATCACCATTTTTTAAAACAATTAATGTTTGTTTACGAGCTTCAAAGAATTCACTAGAATAGTGATTTGTAGGACATATTAATTCAACATTATTAGTTGTATCATTATTAGACAATTCTAAAATAACTAAGTTAATGCCATGAATAAATATTTTTGGGTTAGGTTTGCATATAATATCCCATAAATAAGTGTAATCAATCGTTATTTTATTATCTCTCAAAAACATCATAAAATTTTCAAATGCATTTACAACATTTAAAAAATATAACATGTCTTTTTCATTTTTTTTGTTTATTTTTTTATATAAATTAGTTGATGTATATTTTTTTATATTCATTTTATCAGTATCATTTTCATTATCTTTCATAAAAATACTTATTAAATCGCCATTTTGGTAAGTAATGAAATTATCCAATGTTAATGCTTTAATAATTATTTCCTTCATTTCTTTTATTGTTGGTATTTTTGTTTTGCTACCATCAAAATATCTTGCATCAGCAATGCAAGCTATAAAAGATTGATTACTATTTACTTCAATACCATGTCGCAATAAACAAGTATGATGCGGTTTTATATTTGTATTTGTTTTACTTATTTGACAATTAGCATTTACTTCATTTAAAAATTTTTGAATACTCATTGGTAAATAACCCCATCTGCCTTGCTCTAATGGAAACTTCTCAGGACCTTTAATGTAGTCTTCTTTTTTAGTTGCTTTTTTAGATGCAACCATATCTATTTCTGACGAAATTTTTTCTTGTTTATCTTCATTGGCTTGTTTTTCCGCATCTACTGCCTGTTCATTTTCTTCTCCTTCATCACCTTCTTCATCACCTTCTTCATTACCTTCTTCATTACCTTCTTTTCTTTCTTCTTCTTTTGCCTTTGCGACTTCGGCTTCCTTTTCTTTTTTTAAATTTTGACCGCATTGTTTTCGCCTTTCTATTTGTGTTGGGGTATTCCAATTTTTAAAACAACAAGGCATACATAAACCATCTGGGTGTTTATCGCTTTCTAAAAAACCAGGATAATGTTGAATATAATTTTCAGGAGTTCCATGTTCAGACTTATCATAAAATTCAAACACATATTCACCTGGTTTTACTACTGTTCTATTTCTTGGTATTACCTTACCACAAACACCTTTTTTAACATCTTCTGCGGAAATAGGTGAGTTGGTTTTCAAGCACCAATAACGAGGGCACAAATAATAATATTGGTTGTCTGGGTTAGAACCATATTTTAAAATATCACCATTTGATTTTCCCCTCTCTAAAAATCCGGGTTGTTCATCATTAATTTTCTGCATTTCTTCTTCTGTTAAAATAACTGGCTGTTTTCGAGAACTATGCAAACAACTTCTAGAATATGAATTAAATTTTCCATTTTGTTTAGGGTTATTGAATAAAATAGGTTCTAATTCTTCCATTCTTGATTGAAATGGGTTAGGGTTCGATAATTTTTCAATATTTCTAACAATGTTTGGTTGTTGTTGTGTTTTAACCTTTTCAGGTTCTACTAAATCGAATTTTACTGATGTCTTTTTAACCATTTTTTTGGGTAAAGAAACCGACGGCTTTATTTCATCGTATAAATCTTCATTTAATTGCGCATCTGGTTTTGAAACTGGTGCTTGAGGTTCGACTATTTCATTTTCCTGAGGCGGTAATGATTCAAAACTAGATAAGGGTTCTTCTGATTCTTTTGTTTCGTCCGCTTCAAGAGGTAATGAACCGAAACTGGACAAGGATTTTTCTGATTGTGAATCCGAATTATCTTGAGATGAAACACCTCCTTTAATTACTTTATTACCCCCACTTGACTCTTGTGAATCTTCCTCCTCATCCTCATCCCCAAAAAATAAATCCAGTGCATTTTTAACTTTACCTTCATTATCTTGAGAACTTTCCATGTATTCATTAAAATCCAAAAATTCAAGATTATCACCTTCAATTAAAGGTACTTCTTGAGTTAAAAAATTTGATTCCGCTGCAGAAACAATATCTTTTATTACAATTTCATCTTTCTCATCTGAACCACAAGTAGAATTTATTTTTTCAAGTGGTACTCTTGTACTGCTTTTATCCTGTGTTAAACGAATGAATGAATCTAAATATATAGGTAGCGTATATAAATAATTTATGTCATTTATATTTTCAACCTTTATTGATATTATACTTGTAATAGAATTCAATGTAATCGTTGTTTTAAAACCAGGATTTATTTTTATTTCAATTTCAGACCTCCTAGCACCCCTTTCCAATTGTATTTCACTTGCCAATTTTGCTATTATTTCTCTCGCTTCATTCTCTGTAATACTATAGTTTTGCATTAAAGCTGTAATTAACTCGGAACCTTTTAAACCATCTTTTTGTTTTGCCTGGTCTATTACAAATGCCTCCCTACTTGTTAATTTATTAAAATTTGAAACTCTTTTAAAACGCATTTGTATGCCCTTTTTAAAATTTTTAGATTCTACTATAAATACACTAGAAACACATCCAATAATTTCGTCTATTTTTATTGGCTTTGAAATTTGAATTAACGATTCATAATCAATTCTTTCTACTTTAACATTTTCATCCAACAAACCTTTAAATAAATTAATATTATATCCACTTTGTTCTAAATAATTTTTGACTTCTTCTATAATTGGATTTACTGCGGATTTAAATAAATTATCAATTTCATCAATAGGAAAAATACTATCAAATTCACATTTAATATTTATATCACCGTTTTCTTCAAAATCACAAATTATAATATAGGTTTCGTCATGTAATTTATACTGTATATATATAGAAACTGACCTGGTTTTACCTATTGTTTTTATTAATTTAAAAATACTCGCTCGTGATAAATAAGGTATTTTTCTGCCATCTTTTGCGGTTTTTTCTGCATATAACCTATAAATATTTTCCTGCCTTTGTGAAGGATTATATTTTATTAATGGAGAGATATCTGTTGCATGTATTAGTTTAAAAATAATATCTAACGGTATTTTTATTTTGTATAAAGAATGAATAGTTAATTTTATAATTTTTATTCCTGTTTTTTTATAATTTAAATTGCTAAGTTTTTCTTTGTAAATATCATAAAATAAAGATACGCTTTGAAATGTTTCTAGAGTGTTATCATTTACTAATTTTTCACTATCTTCAATTAACTTTTCTTTTTGTAAATTCAATTCATCTAGTGTATTTATATTTTTTTCCCATAAAAATGGATAATACAATTTAATTGCATATTTTTCAGGAATACCTTTTTTTTGCGATTCTAATAAAACATCTTTTGCCAAACACAAATATATATTATTTCCAAAGATACTTTCAGTGTTTAACAATAAATTACCATTTAATGTAGTGAGAGACTTTCTAGATACCCTTTCAATAAAATCGTCATATTCATTTACTACAAAAGGATTAGATACATACGGATATTCATTCGCAACAATAAAAAACTTTTGACCAAGAACCTTTGTTAAAACATATTTTTTACTATTTATATCCATCGCTAATATATCATCATAATCATAAATTTCTTTATCGGGAATATTAAATCTTAGAGGTTCACCATTTTCATCATAAATAATATTTAGTACAAATTGGTCTAATCTTGTTTTTGTAAGCGATAAACGACCATTTTGGGTTAGTGTTTGATAAATACTAATAGGATTTAAACTCTCTTCTTTCATGCAAAATAAATACATTTCGTCTAGAGAAAAAGCATTTGAAAATTCAGACATAATTTTAATTTTTATAACACCAATACTATCATCATAATGAATTTGTTGTTCAGAAAAAATAACATGAATGTTTTTTGTACTAATGTTATACAACTCTTCATCATTGAATATAGGCAAATCAGTGTTTTTATCTATGAATGCCGGATTTTTTGGGTCTCTCTTAAATAATTCAGTCAAATCCTCAATCTCCAAATGTTCTCCATAAAAAACATGAATTGCATTTATGGTTTCTGAATCGCTTAAATAATTGACTTTATATATTGGATTTTCTTTTAATACTTTTAATGACATATATATACTCGTAGTATTATTTTATATATTTTCAATCATACAAATATTTTATTGTTTTTATTGATTCTAATAATTTTGGTTGTACAATACTTATTGCCTCTAGTAATCCCTTTCTAATGCTTTCTTCAGAGCAGCACATTAAATTAGAAATTTCTCGATTTGATTTTGTTTTAATAAATTCTTCGTTATATTTATGTTTCACAATTTTTAGTAAAAAACTATTATCGTTTAATTCATCTTCAATAATATCCCAAAAATATAAAAAAACTGTTTGCTTATTATGGTGAGGATTATAATCCATTGTATATTCTTCATTATCTTCAATTTCATCATTTGTGATTGTAGGTTTCAGCATTCTATAATATTTTTCCTTATTTTCTAATCTCCATTTATTATTTTTGTTTTTTCGAATATAACTAGGTACTATTGTTATTTGTTGCAGTTTTGTAGCGCCTTCATAAATTGAACCAGTTACATAAATAGTTGCGTAGTTTTTGAAAATATATGATGGATTATAATTTTTTATTGATTTTGTTAATCCAGATAATGCATATAATTTTAATTCATTTAAACTTATTTCTTTGCATAATGAATAATGTTTTTTTTTGAAAATAGTTGCTTGGTTTTCAGCCCAATCTTTATAACTATTGAACAAAAGATAATTAATTTTATTTTTCATTTCAAAAGTAGTTCCAGGATGACTTAACACATTTCGAATTGATTGCCATTGGGTTTTATTAATAAATTTTGTTAGTTTTTTTGATAATGTGAAATTTATTAATATATAAAGGTATAATATTAAAAATAACAATTGATTTGTTTGCATGATATGTGGTTTTATTATAATATAATGTTTATATCTTTTTAAACCATAATATAATATTACAAACATTCTCATTTAGAACGCTCATTTTAGGGAGGGGGTAAATGAGTGAAAGACACATGGTACATAATATGGTTTAATGAAAAGTATTTACAAATCATAATAAGGATTGTCTGAAATAGTCATACCACAGTAATTTTCAGGTTTTGACTTATAATCAACTGGATTGTAAATTCCTGCGGCTTTTGCATTTTGCAATAAAAATTTGAAATTTTGCCAAAATTCTTGTTTGTGACCAATTGATTTTGTCATTACATGCGCCATTTCATGAATGGCTACAAAAGTGAGCGTATTTAATTCAATCAATGTATTTCCATTTTTAGTTTTATTCAAACAAAATGCTATTTTCTCTCCTTTATTTTCGCTGTAAGCAGTTAATTCACTTGTTGGTAATGTTTCGCATATTTTTTTTGGATTAAAACCTGTTGCAAGCCTTTTTACTTCTTCATTATTTGGATATTTTTCTTTCATATAAGCGACTAGGTCCTTCATTTTTTGTGTTACTTGCGCGAGCAAATCCGCTGCTTCATTTAACATGGCTCTATCTCTGACGCAATATTTATTCCCATCCACTGTAGAAATGATGCATTTTAAATTAAAATTTTCAGATTCATAATACACTTTTAAACACACCAATAAAATAAATCCAATAATTACATAAAATAATATGTTTTCTTTAAATTTGAACATATATATATTGCGGATTTTATTTCATAAACTAAAAGAAAAATATGATACATTAAAAAGACAATTCAAAGTAAAGTGGTGCAAAAATGAAACTACAAACCGATTTCTACCTTTTGATTTTGTTATTGAAGAAAAAAGAATAATCATTGAACTTGATGGAAAACAACATTTTCATCAAGTAAGTAATTGGACATCTCCTGAAAAAAGCAGAATAAATGATTTATATAAAATGAAATGTGCTAATGATAATGGGTTTTCTGTAATACGAATTTTACAGGATGATGTTTATAAAAACAAATATGAGTTGGTTGTCAGTATTGATAATCTTGCTAATAATGTAATGATTCAAAATATTTATATGTGTAAGAACGATGAATATAAAGATTTTGATAAATAAGTTTTTAATTTTATTAATATATAAAATTTTTAATTATAAAATTTGTTATTGTGCTAAAGATGAAGAGGAAATCTCTAAAGGTGGACGCATTAGGTCAGGTTCTATTGTGCTCTGATTCCAAGGTCCTACATACAATTGTGGATTTGGTGGTTCTGAACGAATTTGTAAATTGGCATTTCTTAATGTTTGTCCAATGGTATCAATGCCTATATGGTAACCGGCTTTTAATAAATTAATATTTGCAAGCTCACCCTTTCCGGATGGGTTTAATTGAGCCCATTGACTGTTAGTGTCTTTTGGTAAAAGCTCAGATGGGTTTTGAATATTGGGTGTAGAGCAAGAAGTAGGTACTCCTTGACTAGGTGTTGCCATTCCACTGACAGATGCGAAAACCTCATTTTGACCTAAAGGTTCCATAGAAGGTTGAACTCCCATTTGTTGTTGGGGTTGTACATTGCCCATTTTATTTCCTTTATTTTTATAGGCAGGATTTGGGTCTTGTGACATATATTCATATCCATAACTGCCCTTAGAAGTTAAATAATTTGCAAATGCATTAACTCCATATGCTACAATTAATAATACAACAATTGCGCCGATTCCATAATCGTTCCATAGCTTTTTCAGAGAACTGCTCATTATATAAAATTGGTGATAAAATATTTTTTTTAATAGATTTTAATAGATTTTAATTAGTTCTTAATTATTGTTATTTGATTAAATTAAATCAAATATTCTAAACATTTATAAAATTTAAAAAAATAAACATTTTTCAAAATAAAAATTTTTAAAAATAAAAATTTATATTAATTACAAAAAATATAATTTTTCAAATCAATTCCTCAATATTATCTAAATCACTATCACTATCACTTTCGTCTAAATCATTTAACATATATGTTTTCTTAATATTCTTCGCTTCTAAAAATGCCATTATTGCCTCTTTTTTTGCATCCTTAGCCTTTTTTCTAGCTTGTTTATATATTTCATAATAAACTTGATTCGGTTTTTTAAGTTTTATTGGCTCTGATGATTTTACATTTGTTTCTAAATTACTTAATATATCTACCTCCTTTAATTCATCTGTATCATTATTTTCAAGGTCTTCATTGTCTTCAGTATCTTCTGCAATATTAAAATCAATTTCTTCTAACTCGTTTAAATTTGGCTGTTTAAATTTAACACTATTTACAACAACTGCGTTTGGTTTAATTTCACTACCAAAAGTTAAAGGTGGATTGTAATATTCACCGTTATTGTCATTATCTTCTTCATCTTCATAATTTTGTGTTAAATTGTCATCATCTAAGTTTTCAACATCTAGATTTTCTAAATCTAAATCTAAATCTAAATCTAAATTATTATCATGCAAATTATCATTTTTTTCTAAAATATTTGCATCCAATTTTGAATTTTTTTCTTCATTCAATATTTCGTTACTTAATTCTTCTAAAAATTCTATAGGTGTTTCGCTAACAGTATTTGTTTTCATTTTAATTAATATTTCATCTTTTTCTTCATCATCGTTTAAGCTTTTAAGACCACCTTTTACTAAATTATCTCTTTTATTTGTTTTAATTAAGCAACTTTCAAATAGTGCATCACTGTTTAATATCATTGATTGTTTCAATTCAATATCAATTTGAAAATTTCTAGAAGTAAATTTTATTCCTTGTATTTCTAAAATGGAAATAATATTTGTTTCATTATTGACATCATCTATTGTAAGGGGTGTTTCATTTTCATTATAAATTTTTACATTCGGTAAATTTGTTGCACTTGATACTTTAATGTTGGCGCGAACAAGATAAAATTTACCTGATTTATAAATACGCATTGGGCTTGTAAAAGCAGTTTCAATGTCATTTTTATCTAATTGATTTTCAAACCAAGAATTCTTCTTTTCAAAAATGAGCTCTTGACATTTGGTTTCTAAATTTTCAAGCCAATGAATAAAGGTTGCGTCATTATTGTCAAACATAAGGTCTGTGTAAATTTTTTTTCCGTTTTTAATAAATCCTTGTTTAGTTAAACTTTTAGGTGTTTGAATATATAAAGGTTTTCCATTATTAAGAATTTTTGTAAAATATGCACTTCCTTGAATTCCTGTTGGGTGTGCTAAAGAAATAAATGAAAAATCAAATGAATCATTGGGTTGAATAATATTTTCCATTGTTATTGGTTAATAAGAAAAATAATAAAATAAAAAGACGCATTAAGCATTAATCGATAAATTAAAAAATTATTTTTATAAATTATAATTATGAAAGATACTTTAGTTCAACAATGTTTGGAAATATTAAAGAGAAACGATATTAAGAATGAATTAAAATGTTTATTTATGCCTGTAATTGATTTAATTTTTCAAGAATTAAATCCATATATTAATATAGTTATTGGAATTATTTTACTAATTTTCGTATTGATTTTAGCAATTTTAATTTTATTAATTTTGATTTTGCGCAATAAAAATCTAGTATCAAAGTTATTTTAATATTTTCTCATAGGAATATATAAATGGCAAAACATCGTAAAATGAGTCGAAGAAGAAATAAAAAGGGAGGTGATGAACCACCAGTTGTAAATAAAATTGAACTAAAAACACCAGATGGAAGAAATGTAGACCCAGTAGAAGATATTGAAGACATAGAACTAGAACTAGAACCAGAACTAGAACCAGTAGAAAATGAAGATGGTGTACTAAATGAAGATACTGCTGGAGGTGGCAAACGACGCAGAAGGCGCTTCTCTCATAGACACAGCAGTAAATGCACTAGTAAATGCAGACACAGTAGACGCAGTAAAAGAGGAGGTGATGGAGCAGCTGATTGGGTTATCAAAAATTTTGGCGGAACAGTTGAACAACAATACATGAATACTTTTGGTAATGAAGGTAATGGATATGCTGGCAATTTAATTCCTACAGTTGATGGAGCCCCTGCCGTGTTGCCGAATAATTTACCTCAAGGGTCATTAGCGTTAAATGCCGGCCCAGCTCAAAGTGGCGGTAAACGAAGAAATAAAAGGAGAGGAGGCAGCTGGGGTCAGGTTTTACAAACCGCAGCAGTTCCATTTGCTTTATTAGCCGCACAAAATTATTACGGAAGAAGAAAAACCAATAAATTCAGACGAAACCGTTCAAGAAGGTTCCGCCGTTAATATAAAAGTAATATAAAAGTATAATGATTTATGCGTGATAAATATTTATAAATTATTATATATACATAAATAAATGGCAAATCCTGGAGATTTAGATACAACCTTTGGTCCAGATAATAATGGAAAAGTTACTACTGTTTTTGGAACAGATAATGTAGTTGGTTATTCTGTGGCCATTGCATCAGATGGTAAAATAGTGGTTGCAGGTTTTGATTATACTGCTAATCCAAATAGATTTGCTTTAGCGAGATATACCACTGATGGAACTTTAGACACTACTTTTGGTCCAGATAATAATGGAAAAGTTACTACTGCTTTTGGAATCGATAATGTAATTGGTTATTCTGTGGCCATTGCATCAGATGGTAAAATAGTGGTTGCAGGTTTTGATTATACTGCTAATCCAAATAGATTTGCTTTAGCGAGATATACCACTGCAGGAATTTTAGACACTACTTTTGGTTCTGGTGGAAAAGTTACTACTGCTTTTGGAATCGATAGTGTTAGAGGTATTTCTGTGGCCATTGCATCAGATGGAAAAATTGTGGTTGCAGGTTCAGAACTCACAGGACAACAAACATTTGCTTTAGCGAGATATACCACTGCAGGAATTTTAGACACTACTTTTGGTCCAGATAATAATGGAACAGTTACTACTGCTTTTGGAGCCGATAATGTGAATGGTTATTCTGTTGCCATTGCATCTGATGG